>Ga0073902_10001582_pt1 | contig 12264 bp, 12 predicted proteins | sample KloWWTmeKNB19Kit_FD_66667 | JGI IMG/M metagenome (GOLD analysis project Ga0073902, IMG submission 66667) | Active sludge microbial communities from Klosterneuburg, Austria, studying microevolution and ecology of nitrifiers - Klosterneuburg... | ecosystem: Engineered > WWTP > Aerobic digester >...
ATGACGGACATCTCCCCCGACGTGCCGTCCAGGCTGCGGGGAGATGCGGATCGGCTCCGCGATGCGCTGACCGGCATCATCGCCGGGGCTGTTGACGCGTCAGCAAACGGCGAATTGATCGTTGGCGTTGAGCGCGACCCGGCCTTTGCCCTCCCGAGCCGGGTGGCAATCCGATTTAGCGTCACCCGAATTGGGCAAGCGCGGTCGGATGTGAAACCCGATATGTCAGTCCGGGCCGCTCTCACCGGCCGGGTAAGGCGGGGCATCATTGGTTTACTCGGCGGGACGTTGGTCGAGCGCGACGAGCCGGACGGTCGCCATGTGATTTCGTTCACGGCCCAATTTGAGCAGCCTCAAGCGAGTAATCATGAATCGGAATCCGAGGGTGGACTGGACTCGGATCTGTCGCGGCTGCGGGTCCTGCTTGTCGATGACAGCAAGTCCACCCGCGACATCCTGTCGCGCTACTTTGCGTCGTGGAGTATGCGCTGCGATGCGGTGGGCGGCGCGGCGGACGCGGTGATCAGCCTGCGCACGGCGGCGGTCGCGGGTTGGAACTACGATGTTGCCATTATTGACCTGGCCATGCCCGGAATCAATGGCTTTGATCTGGCCAGCATCATCAAGAGCGATCGCGCTTTCGCCTCCATGGCCCTGATTCTGCTGACCGCCCATGACGAGCTCGAGCCGTCAGCGGCCGAGCGGATGGGTTTCTCGGCCAGTCTGACGAAGCCGGTCCGTCAGTCGTCCTTGTTCGACGCAATTGCCAACGTCTTCTACGCCGGACGCCTGCCTGCCTCATCCGCTCGGGCCAGCGCGCTGCCACCGGTAAGCAAGACTGTGCTGATACTTCTGGTGGAAGACAATTTGGCCAATCAGCGGCTGGCGATTGCGCAACTTGAGAGCATGGGCTGCGCGGTGCGGGCCCTGAGCAACGGCCGCGATGCGGTCCAGGAAGTTGGCCGCAACGGGGATCAGTATGGAATGGTCCTGATGGACTGTCAGATGCCGGAGATGGATGGCTTTGCGGCGACGCAGGCCATTCGCGAGGCGGAGGCGGCCTCTGGCCAACATGTCCCCATCGTGGCGATGACCGCCAACGCGATGCAGGGCGCGCGCGAGGAGTGTTTGCTCCGAGGCATGGATGATTACCTCGCCAAACCGGTCAGCCGCGACCGCCTGCGTGAGATGGTGCGGAAGTGGGCCAGATAGCGGTATAATCATCTTTCGCGTCCATTACGGACATAACGTTTCAGAGCGCGACCACCCGGAACGCCGATGTGGTTTGGCGCTCTGTTTGCGCGTGAAATTGAAGACGAACAGGTAGTGAATCATGACGAAGCGAACTTTTCAACCCCGCAAACGCCGACGCGTGCGCGTACACGGCTTTCGCGCCCGCATGGCGACCAAGGGTGGCCGCAAGGTTATCGCGCGCCGCCGCGCCCGGGGCCGCGCCAATCTCGCCACGCTGGCGAACAACCACGTGAAGCAGATTGACTGGAACGAGGTGTATTCCGTGGCTCGCAGCAAGCGGGGCACTGAGGGCAGCAAGTAACCCATTCACGATGACCCAGCTTGCGCGGCTGCGGACATCAGCGGACTTTCGGCGCGTACGGGAAACCGGAACGTTCTGGAGAGGCCGCAAGATATCGCTCAATGCAGCGCGGCGGTCCGATGCGGATGGCTTGCTGTCCCGGGTCGGGCTGATCGCCACAAAGCGGGTTGGCGGGGCCGTGCAGCGCAATCGAGCGCGGCGGCTGATGCGTGAAGCGTTGCGCAGCCTGATGCCCCGGGTCATGACGGACTGGGATTTGGTGTTCATCGCGCAACCCGGGTTGCTCGCAGGCAAAGCGGGTTTGCTCGACGCGCAAGGCGAAGTAGCGTGGCTCCTGAACAAAGCGCGGGCAATCCTTCCGGGTTGACCTCCGATACCGCGCAGGCAGGCGAGGCCGAACGTGCGGCGTCGCTGGCCCGGCGGATATTGGTGGCGCCTATCCGGCTGTATCAACGCACGCTATCGCGCGCCTTTCCCCCGTCTTGCCGCTTCTATCCATCCTGCAGCGAGTACACCGCGCAGGCCATTCTGAAGCACGGGCCAATCCGGGGCATCTGGCTCGGCAGCCGGCGCATTCTCCGTTGTCATCCCTTTCATCCGGGTGGATACGATCCGGTACCCTGAATTCCAAAGCATGAAAAAATTCCGCGGCTCTGTAATCGCCCTGGCTGCGTCGGCGCTTGTTCTGAGCGCCTGCAGCGGCGGCGAGCCTGCTCCGGGCGGCTTCCCCGGCGTGATCGTCTCCGATACGCACGCCTATCTGGCAAGCAATTTCGCACTCTATAAGGTCAGCCTCGACAATGTCACTGAAGTGTGGCGCTTCGGGGCTGGCAAAAACCCGGCCCAGCCCGATGTTTCGTTCGCCGGTCAACCGGTCAGGCTCGGCGGCGCGATTGTCGTCGGGGGCGGGATTGGCACATCGATGATCGACAACCACGTCTATGGCGTCTCCGATGAGACCGGCCTGGAACTGTGGCGGTTCCGCGGCAGCGCTGAATCTCGCGAATACGTTGACGGTGTGTCCACGGATGGCAAGCTGATCTTCGCCCCGAACGGGGATGGCAACCTGTATGCTCTGGACCCGTCGCAATTGACCAGCATCAACGAGGACGGGGTCGAGCGCAAGACGCCGCGATTGGCGTGGACGTTTGCCGCGACCAACAAATTGTGGAGCCGGCCGGCTGTGGCGGACGGGCGCCTGTATCAGGCCTCAATGGATCACAAGCTGTATGCCCTGGACGCCGCTACCGGCCGGTTGTTATGGACGTTTGACAAGGCGAGCGCGCCGATCGGCGTCCGTCCGGCCATTGCCGGTGGCATGGTCTACTTTGGGGCCTTCGACAATACTTTCTACGCGCTCGACGCGGCCACCGGCGCTTTGAAGTGGCGGACAGTACTGGATGCCTGGCTGTGGAGCGATCCCATCGTTGACCGCGGGGTGGTCTATTCCGCCGACGTGCGCGGAAAGGTGCACGCGCTGAAGGCGGATACGGGACAGGCGCTGTGGTGGCTCGAGACCCGCAACGCGGTGCGCGCCCAGCCGGTGATCAGCGGAGACACGCTGTATGTCGTCTCGCTGGACACCCTGGTCTACGCCATCGACCTCACCAACGTCAGGCCAGCCGCCGACGGGCGCATCGAATACAAGGACGTGACGCGCAAGTGGAAGGACGAGGTCAACCTGGGCCGGCGCATGACCTCCACGCCGGTGCTGAGCGGCCCAAATCTGTGGGTGCCACTGTTTGATGGTGACGTCAAACTGCAGTCGCTCGATCTGGGGAACGGGGCGCGCAAGCTGGCGTTCCCGATCAAGAAATAGGGTGGGTGAGCGATATGGGCTTTGATCTCTTCGACTTCTTTATCAATAATCCCCTGACCAATGCGCTGCTGCTGTTGTACGGCTTGCTGGGCCGCAACTTCGTGCTGGCGATTCTGGTCCTGACGGTCATCATCAAGCTGATCACCCTGCCATTGACCTTCCGGCAGCAAGTGTCATCGATGAAGATGGCGGCCATGCAGCCCAAGATCAAGGAGCTGCAGGAGAAATACAAGAGCGAACCGCAGAAGCTGATGGAGGAGCAGCGCAAGTTGGGCTTCAGCCCGCTCAGCGGCTGTCTTCCGCTGCTCATTCAGTTTCCGGTGCTGATCGGTCTGTATAACGCAATCACGCGGTCTTTGGCGGTCACGCCGATGAGCCTGCTGGATCTTGGCAAGCACGTCTATAGCTTCCTGCCCAATATCTCGTCGCTCATGCCGATCGACAGCAAGTTCCTGATCTGGGACCTTGGCCAGCCCGACACGGCCTATCTCATTCCCTTCCTGCCGATCGGTATCATTCCGATTCTGGTCATTCTGACGACGTATCTCTCGAATCGGTTGATGACGCCGCCCTCGACAGATCCGCAGTCGGCTCAGATGAACCAGACCATGCAATGGATGATGCCGATCATGTTTGGCATGTTCATGTTCACGGCGCCGGTCGGCCTGGGCTTCTACTGGCTGGTGTCGAACCTGATGGGCGTCGGCCAGTATTACCTGCTCAAGCCGCGCATCGATCATGCCAAGCGGCAGTATGCGCTGCCCAACGCAGGCGGAACGGCCGCGGTGTCGAATTCGGTCGTAAAGAGCAAGTCGGCGGCCACACCCGCGCCGCCTGCGCCGCTGCCCAAGTCCAAGGGCCGGGGCGCGCCTTCCATCGAGTTGTCCAAGCCAAAAGACAAGGACAAGAACAAGAAGTAGCGCTGGCTGCCGGCGATGATCTGCCGGCCGCTCTCCGCAATCGGAGATCAATACCATGCCTGCCATCGAAATTTCCGCTCCGGATGTTGAATCCGCCATCAACCAGGGCCTGTCCCAATTGAAGCTCATCCGCGCCGAAGTCACCATTGAGGTGCTCGACGAAGGCGCGCGGGGCGTGCTGGGTATTGGTTCGCGGCCGGCCAAGGTCCGGCTGACGCCGTATGCCGAGGTCGAAGCCCGCACTCGGGCTGCGGCGATGGCTGCCATGCAGGCGCCCCCGCCCCCGATCGCGCCCCTGCCGCCGCCTCCACCTCCTCCTCCTCCCCGCGCGCCGGCGCCGCAGCCGGTGATGCGGCAGGAACCCCCCGCGCCGGCCGAGCAAGCCCCGCCTCCCCGCCGCGAATTTGATGAGCGGCCCCAGCGTCGCGCGCCCCCGCCGCGGCAGGTTGAACCACGACCCGCCCGCGCGCCGCGGTCGGCCGAATCCGAAGCGCCCGAGACCGCGCCCGAGGGCGCGGCCGAAATGGCGCGCGATATTGCCCAGGGCATTGTCGAGCGCATGGGTCTCGATGCGGTCGTCGAAGCGCATATTCAGGAACCGCGCGCCTCGGACGACACGGTGTCCCTGTATGTGAACGTCTCGGGACCGGATGCGGAGATGCTGCTGACATACCAGTCCGAGGGCCTGAATGCGCTGCAGACCATGATCCAGACGATGTGGGCGCATCAGGCGAAGTCCAACTTGCGCATTACGGTTGATGCGGATGGCTACAAGGCGGCGCGTGAACGTCGGATTATGCAAATGGCGCAGCGCATGGCGGAGCGGGTGATTTCCTCCGGGCGCCCGGTGACGCTGGAGCCCATGCCGGCCAGTGAGAGGCGCTTTGTTCACCTGGCCCTGCGGGACGATGATCGCATCTACACCGAGAGTCAGGGTGAAGGCGCATCCCGCAAGGTCGTAATTAAGCTCAAGCAGCAGTAGCCGCGCAATTGCTGGCGCCGGTCTCGGTCGCGTGCGCCGCGGGCGAGGCGGGCCCGCGCCACTACCGCTCTGGAGGCTGATGATGACCCCGATTGAGTACCTCGCCATTGGCCATGTGACCGAAGATGTCTGGCCAGCCGGCAACACGCCGGGTGGCACCGTCATGTACGCCGCGCGCGCGGCCAGATCGTTTGTTGAGCATGTCACGGTCCTTACCGCTGCCGGTGAGCAGTTCGACTGGCATGCGGTGTTTCCGGAGATCGAGGTGCTGCGAATCGCAACACCGACAACCACCCAGTTTGAGAATCGTTACGCTGCTGGGCGCCGCACCCAGGTCACGCGTCCGGTGTCACGGCGCTTGATGGCGGACGATCTGACGCCCGCCCTGCGACAGGCTGAGATTGCCCACCTCGCGCCGGTCTGCAACGAGGTCGACCCCAGAATTGTCGACGCGATGGATAGCGAGTCCTTTGTTGGCGTGACGCCCCAGGGCTGGTTGCGGCGCTGGGACGCCGGGGGCCACGTGGTCGCCGGACCATGGGAGGACTTTGAGCGCGTCTTGTCACGGGCGGATGCCGTGGTTTGCAGTATTGACGACATTGGCGGTGACTGGGCGCTGGCTGAGACCTGGGCAGCCCGCACCCGGATGCTGGTCGTCACCATCGGCGAGCGCGGTTGTCAGGCGTATCTGCACGGGCATCGCCACCATGTGGCGGCGCCGCATGTGCAGGAGGTGGAGCCCACGGGTGCGGGCGACATCTTCGCGGCCACCCTGTTTGTCGCGCTGCGTCAGGGCCAGACGGCGCTGGCCGCCTGCGCGTATGCTTGCTGCATCGCCGCCCAATCCGTCACGCGACCGAATCTGCAGGGCCTTCCGACGGCAGCGGACATCGCGCGCTGCAGCGCTGGGTTAAACTCGGACGCAGAAGCATGAGTCGCATCTACGCCATCGCCAACCAGAAGGGTGGGGTGGGGAAAACCACGACCGCGGTCAACCTCGCCGTGGCGCTGGCCGCGCGTGGCAAAAAGACGCTGTTGCTCGATATGGATCCGCAGGGCAATGCGACGAGCAGCCTCGGTATTTCAAAAGACAAAGTTGCCGCTTCATCGTATGACGTATTGCTCGGCAACGTCACGATCGCCAAGGCGACCCTGGTGAATTCGCGTCTCAATCTCTCGATCATTCCCAGCGCGCCCGGGCTGGCCGCTGCCGAGATTGAATTGGTGGGGGAACTTGCCCGCGAGTATCGGCTGCGTCAGGCGCTGGCCACCGACGCGGAGCGCTTTGACTACATCCTGATTGACTGCCCGCCCTCGCTCGGCCTGCTCACGGTGAATGCCTTAACCGCCGCGACTGGCGTGCTGATTCCAGTTCAGTGCGAGTATCTCGCGCTCGAAGGCCTGTCGCAGCTGACCCGCACGATTCAACTGGTGCGCCAACGGCTCAATCCGCACGTCGACATTCAAGGTCTGATCATGACGATGTATGACGCGCGCACCGCGCTGTCCAACCAGGTCATCGCCGAAACGGTGAAGTACTTTGGCGAAAAGGTCTATGCCACCCGCATCCCGCGCAACGTTCGGCTGAGCGAGGCGCCCAGCCATGGTCAGCCGATTCAGACTTATGCGCCGACTTCGCCGGGTGGGCGGGCATACACTGCGCTGTCCGAGGAGATCATTCTCCGGGACGACTCCGTCGTAACGGCGCCGGCGATCGCCGCGCGCGCTCCAGAGGTGACTCATGCCTAGACCCATCGGACTTGGACGGGGTCTTGACGCCCTCATCCCCGGCGCCCACGACGCAGAAACCGTCGCCACCAAGGGCACCATCGAAATTGCCGTCAACGAGATTCGGGCCAACCCGCACCAGCCTCGGATGTCTCGCGGAATCGAAGCGATGAACCTCGAAGAGCTCGCGTCCAGCATTCGCGAGCACGGCGTCATCCAGCCGTTGATTGTGACGCGCACGAGCGGTTCGGGCGCGCCGTACACCCTGATCGCCGGCGAGCGGCGCTGGCGCGCATCCCAATTGGCAGGCTTGAGCCATGTGCCGGTCATCATCAAGGATGTTGCGCCGCAGCAAATGCTCGAAATCGCGCTCATCGAGAACATCCAGCGCAGCGACCTGAGCGCGCTTGAAGAGGCGGCTGCCTATCAACAGCTCATGAACGAGTTCGGCCTGACTCAGGAAATGGTCGCCGAACGGGTGGGCAAGAACCGCAGCACGGTCACCAACACGGTCCGGCTGCTCAAGTTGCCAGGTCAGGCTCAGGCGGCGCTGATGAATGGCGTCATCAGCGAGGGCCACGCCCGGGCGCTGCTGGGCCTGCCCTCCGCGGTGGAACAGCTCGTCGCCCTCGAAGCGGTGACCCGCCAGGGTCTCAACGTGCGCCAAACGGAAGAACTTGTTCGGCGGATGGCCGAGAAACCGGCCGCAAAAAACATCGCGCCGAAAACCCGAAGCCGCGACTGGAAAGACGCGCCACAGTACGAATCGCAGCTCAGGGATGCGCTCGGAACAAAGGTGGCGCTAAAGCGCGGACGCAAGGGCGGCCAGATCGTCATCAGCTTCTTTTCAGATGAAGAATTCAGCAGTATTTTTGAACGCTTAACCCACAAATGAACACAATTACCCAGGAAAAACTCGACCAGGCCGTTGCGCTTCTCGCAGAGCAAAACCTCGACTGCTGGATCACGTTTGTGCGTGAGACAGGCCAGGTGATGGACCCCGCCCTGGATCTACTGACCGGGTTTGGGCTGACCTGGGTGAGCGCCCTCATCATTGCTCGGGATGGCAGCAAGACCGCCATCGTCGGCCGCTATGACGCTGACAATGTTCGCAAGCTGGAGGCATGGACCGAGGTGATCGGGTATGACACCAGCATCGAGGAGCACTTGCGCAAGGTGCTCGAGAGCCTGAATCCGGGCTCGATCGGGTTGAACTACTCGCTGAGCGACCCGGCTTCCGACGGCCTGACCTTTGGCATGTATGCCAAGCTCGCCACTCTGCTGGCAGGCACGCCCTTTCCCGGGCGATTTACCAGCGCCGAGAATGTCGCGCGGCGCCTGCGCGAGCGGAAGTCGCCTGCTGAGCTCAGCCGCATCCGGCACACCATCGGCCTGACCGAACAGCTTTACGCCCAGCTATTTGCGCTTCCGCTGCGCGGCATGACCGAAATCGAAGTCCATGCCAAAGCTGGCGAGTTTGCCAGCGCTCTGGGCGCCGAGTTCGGCTGGGAACGTTTGACCGACCCCATAGTCAATGCCGGTCCCGATTCGTCCATCGGGCACGGAATCCCATCCAACCTCGTCATTCAGCCGGGGCAAATCCTGCACCTCGACATGGGACTGCGCCATGACGACTATTGCAGTGATCTGCAGCGCGACGCCTACGTGCTGCGGGAGGGCGAAACCGAGGCTCCCGAAGCCGTGACGCGGGCTTGGGCGGCGTGCCGCGCGGCGCTGGAAGCTGCCCGGGCGGCGATAAAGCCCGGGATTATCGGCGCGGACGTGGACGCCATCGCCCGAAAGACGCTCATCGACGCGGGCTATCCGGAATTCATGCACGCCTTCGCCCATCACGTTGGACGGCGCGTCCACGACGGCGGAAGCATCCTGGGACCGCGCTGGGCGAAATACAGCGACCTCCCAAACAAGCCGGTGGAGCTGGGCGCCGTATACGCCATCGAACTCGGCACGATGGTCGAAGGGATCGGCTATCTCGGCCTGGAAGAGAACGTCGTCGTGACCGCGACAGGCGCCGAGTACCTCAGCACGCCCCAAACCGAACTCATCCTGCTCTAGGAAATCCGGCCGAACTCCTCAAGTCTTCACCACAAAGACACAAACACACAAAGCGACCTGTAATTCTCTTTGTGACTTCGTGTCTTTGTGGTGAAAGAGAACCCGCCCAGCGGCTCCCGCCGCGACTCGTCAGCTGTCGTCACCCCCATCTGCATCGCGCACCTCGCCGCTTTCGCCGATCACGTAGAACTTGCGCCGGGCGGGCATCGCGTATCCTGCGTCGGCATATCCCGCATTTCCAGCCGGAAGACCTGGCGCAAAACGCCGTGCGTCCACCATGAACGGACCACTCGGAAGCGACCAGTAGGTGGGTGGTTCCTGAGGCAGCGGGGCCGTATACCGTTGCAGCCGCTCATCGCGAGGCGCGCCCTCGCGACGCTTCATTGCCGCGAAAGTGATGAATGCCGCGCATGGCGCGCATAGCAGTATCCCGACCGCCGCGCCGCTCAACAGGACGATGGTCGCCTGTTCCATTCGCGTCCCGACGACAAAGGCCAGGACGACCGCGAAGATGATCAAGGCGATCGCAGAGGTTTTGATGAACTTGTCCATGAGGCTCCTTATGAGTTATCGCGACTAGCGGCTGGCCAGGAGGCCAGGCTGGTACGGAAACGTATTGGCTGCAGCCATAATTGGCCGGCGTCTTCCGATTTCGAGCACATCAGGTTCGGCCGCCTGAAAACGAATCACCCGCGTGCCGGTCACGGCGACAAAGTCGCCTCGTCCATTCAGGCGCTCCGCGCCTGTGGCCGGAAGACCGGCTGCGGTCCGCGCGTCCTCCAGCGAAGACACCTTGCCTACCAAACGCAGCGGCAGGTTCGCCTTCAGGAGCGGCCCGATGGCCTTGGAAGATGGCTTCTGGGTGCAGACGATCAGGTGCAGGCCTGATTCACGGCCGCGCTGGGCAATGCGTGTCAGCGCATCGATGACGCCGGCGCCGCCGGTCATGCATAGATCCGCCAACTCGTCGATGAAGATGATGATCCGTGGCGTTGGCGCGGCGTCAATCACCCGCCGATCCATAACCTCGCACGCGCGGGTGAGCGCGTCAGCGGCCGCCTGAGCCGTCTGCGCCACCGGAAGGAGCAAGTGCTCTTCGACATGCCGCGAAAAGGCGTTGTCGGCCCGGAGTTTCGGATCAATGACGATCAGGCCAAGCTGGCGCGGCCGATTTCGCGCAATTAGGCTCAGCACCATCGACTGAGCCAGTAAAGTCTTCCCCGATCCGGTTGTGCCCGCGATCAGGACGTGGCCGACCTCGGGCGCAGACAAACGCGCCATCAGCGGAGCACCGTCTTCGGACAAACCCAGGACCGCCGTGTGCTCAGCATACGAAGGCAGCTTCTCCATAAGCGCGGACAAACGGACCGACCGCCGCGATTCAGATGGCCGCGAGACCTGTACGGCCAGATGCGGACCTTGCTGTGCGATTCGCACCTCGTCGCTCCCGACCGCCAGGGCGATGTCGGCCCGAAGGGCCTTGAGCTGATTGACCTTGGTGCCCGGGTAAGGCCGCAGCAGAAACTCGACAAACCCGGGCGTGACCTTTCCGCCAACCACCGAGGCCGGCGCCTTGCGGTCACGCAGGACGGCTTCAATCTGGTCAGATTCGCTATTGAGTCGCATCATCAGTCGCCTCGACATGCTTTCCTCGCCTCGCCGGTTCCAGCCACCCTTGGGTGAGCGCGGCTCCGAACGATTCTAGAACACGTGTTCTAGTGGCCAGATGATATTAGAACAAATGTTCTTTGTCAAGGGTAGCGTGGAAATGCGAAATCGACTGCGGCGGTGGTTCCACCGCTCAGGTGCGATAGAATCAAAAGCCTCAGGGCCATTAGCTCAGTTGGTAGAGCAGGAGACTTTTAATCTCTGTGTCGCAGGTTCGAGTCCTGCATGGCTCATTGCCGCAACGCCGCGTAATTACGCGGCGTTGCTGTTTGTTTTGATCGCGCCGACGGGCGACCCGGAGGTATCTCGACATGAACGAAGCCGAATATGCAGCGCTCGCCGCTGAGATTCTCGCTGTGATCGATGAGAACCACGCCGGCATGGCGGCGATAAGCCGCGACATCCATGCCCATCCGGAAATCATGTTCGAAGAGCGCTATGCGGCCGCGAAGTTGACGTCCGCGTTGTCCGAACACGGCTTTGAAGTGCAGCGCGGGGTGGGCGGGCTGGAGACGGCCTTTGTGGCCCTTTCCGGCGTCAATCCGGGCCCCACGGTTGGTTTCATCGCCGAGTACGACGCGCTGCCCGGGATCGGGCACGCGTGCGGACACAATCTCATCGCCACCTCCGCGCTGGCAGCCGGGTTTGCGCTCAATCGTGTGATCGATCGTTTGCCGGGCCAGATTGCCGTCATTGGGACGCCCGCCGAAGAGGGTGGCGGCGGCAAAGTGACCATGCGCGATGCCGGCGTCTTTGCCCAGGTGGACGCCGTCCTGATGACCCACATGGCGATGGAGACGGTGACCAAGCCGGTGTTTCTGGCGGTGGCGGCCATCGATCTCGCCTTCCATGGCAAGGCCAGTCACGCCGCCGCCGCGCCCGAAGCGGGGATCAATGCGTTGGACGCAGTGATCCAGTTCTTCAACGGCATGAATGCGCTGCGCCAGCATGTGCGATCCGACGCGCGGATGCATGGCATCATTCTCAACGGCGGTCAGGCGGCCAACATCGTCCCCGAGTACGCCAGCGCGAAGTACGTCGTCCGCGCGCGGGACACCATGTATGTGCGCGAGCTGTTGCTCAGGGCCCGGGCGTGCGCCGAGGCCGCTGCGCTGGCCACGGGCGCGCGCCTCGAATTCAAAGTCGGAGCCACTCTGGAGCATGTCGCATCAAATGGGGTAATGGCGGATCTCTTCGGTGAGAAGTTGCGCAACCTGGGCTGGTCCTCGACCGAGGTTCAGCTGGACGGGCCTGCCAGCACCGATATGGGCGCGCTCAGCCACGCGGTGCCGGCCATTCACCCCCTGGTGCAGATCGCCGACTTTCCGGTCGCCTGGCACACGCCTGAATTCCGCGAGGCAGCCTGGTCCGATCGGGGTCAGGAAGGGATGCGCACGGCCGCCAAGGCGATGGCGCTCACGGCGCTGGACCTGCTGGTCAAGCCGGGGCTGTTGGATGCGGTGAAAGCGGAATTCGCGGAGCTCCCGCGCTGAACGAACGCCATGGCTGGTTTTGA
>Ga0073902_10001587_pt1 | contig 12237 bp, 10 predicted proteins | sample KloWWTmeKNB19Kit_FD_66667 | JGI IMG/M metagenome (GOLD analysis project Ga0073902, IMG submission 66667) | Active sludge microbial communities from Klosterneuburg, Austria, studying microevolution and ecology of nitrifiers - Klosterneuburg... | ecosystem: Engineered > WWTP > Aerobic digester >...
TGATGTTGGTGAGCGCCATGGTTTCCTCCTTTCGCTCGCGCTGGCGCGCGAACGATGGATCATAGCATTTCCTGCGGCGCGCCGCCAAATCAATGTATTGTCTGAAACGATATCCCTGGCTCCGCCGGGGATATCGTTTCAGACCTGGTCGCCGCTGAGGCGAAAAGCACACGGGGCGGATGCCGTGTTCGGCATCCGCCCCGTGTGTCGATGGAGCAACAGTCCGCCGTCTAGCCCTTTGCGGCCTTGACGATTTCGGCAAACGCCCCGGCGTCACGGACGGCGAGGTCGGCCAGCATCTTGCGATTGATGGCGATCTCAGCGCTGTTCAGCCCGGCAATCAACCGGCTGTAGGTCATCCCGTTCAAGCGCGCAGCCGCGTTGATGCGCGTGATCCACAGATTGCGGAGCAGGCGCCGGCGGTTGCGGCGATCGCGGTAGGCATAGGCCCATGCGTGCAGGCGCGCTTCGGTCGCCTTGCGAATGTGCTTGTGGCGGGCCCCGAACTGCCCCTTTGTTGCCGCAAGAACGCGATTGTGGCGTCGGCGTCCTTTGACGCCACCCTTTACTCTTGCCATTTCTCTATCTCCTTTGAACCAGTTGGAGGCGGGTTGTTGGTCAGTGTCTGACGCTCAACCTCTTGTGTGCCCATCAACTTACTTTGCCGCCGGTGTCCGAAACGCCGCTCACGCGGATTCCGGCGCTTTTGCCGCGACCGGACGACTGGATTTGGTCAAGCCGATTTCGACCTACTTCTTGTCGAGATACGGCGCCAGCTTGTGGATGCGCTTGACCTGCGTCTTATCCACCTCATGCATCTCGGGCAGGTCGGCCAGCAACCGGGCGGAACGATTCCGCCGGAAGTGGCTCTTCCCCTGCCGAGTCCGCATGAGTTTGCCCGTGCCCGTCACGCGGAAGCGCTTGGACGTGGACTTGTGCGTCTTTACTTTTGGCATGGTCCTTTTCTTCCTGTCCGAGAAGAAATCCCCGGCTGCGCCGGGGATTTCTTCTCGGAAAAGAACGTTTGTTAAGGCAGATTGAACTGCTCCATCGACAAATCTTTACGGCGTTTGTGCCGGTTCTTGAGCTTCTGCTCGCGCAGCGCGGCATCATGCGCCTGGGCGGGCGGCGGCCCGAGCGGAATCTCGCTGCCCGCCTGCTCGAACTTGAGCGCCGTTTCCTCGTCCAGCACGTCGTCGTTCTCGTCTTCCGTGCCGGTGTCCTCGACATAGCCCACGGCCTTGTCTTCCTCGAGCTCGCGCTCCACCCGGTCCTGGGTGGTCTTCAGGTGGGCATTCGCCAGCGTCGCCTGGGTCGGGGCCAGCACCACCAGCATGGTCTTGCCCTCCATGTTCGGGGCAGCTTCCAGAAGCGCCAGATCGGCGCAGCCCTCCGCCACCTTGTCCAGCATGCGGCGCGCCACGTGCAACAGACGGTCTTCGCGTCCACGGAACTTAAGAGTCACTTTGACCTTGTTCCCCTGTTCCAGGAAGCGCCGGGCTTCCCGCATCTTGAAGTACAGGTGATAGTCCGTGGTCTTCGGCCTCAGCCGGACGCCCTTGAGTTCGAACGTGCGCTGGGTCTTCTTCGCCTCGCGTTCCTTCTTCTCGCGCTCGTAGCTGAATTTTCCATAGTCGAAAATCCGGCACACGGGCGGATCAGAGTTCGGCGCGACCTCGATCAGATCGAGATGCTCGCGCCGGGCCATATCCATGGCTTCTCGCGTGTCAATGACCCCCAGGTTGGTTCCATTGGAGCCAATCAGGCGGACCTTGGGCACGCGGATTTGATTGTTAATGCGAAAACCGAAGTTGGTTGGTTGCGGGCGTGGCGGTGGTATAAGGCTTCCTCCCCTGCAGCGCAGGACTTAAGACAGAATTGAAGCGCAGATTATAGCGCACTGGCCGCCGAATCGCCCTGCCGCGCCCCGTATAATTCCGAGGTTATGCAAAGCAACGAGATTCGTCAGCGCTTTCTGGACTTCTTTGCCAGAAACGGGCATGCCATCCTGCCCTCGTCCTCGCTCATCCCGCATGGCGACAAGACCATCCTGTTCACCAACGCGGGGATGAACCAGTTCAAGAACGCCTTTCTCGGGCACGAAAAGCGCGACTATACGCGCGCCGCCACCGCCCAGAAAGTGATGCGCATCAGCGGCAAACACAATGACCTCGAAAACGTGGGGCCGAGCAAGCGCCACCACACGTTTTTCGAAATGCTGGGCAACTTCTCGTTTGGCGACTATTTCAAGGTTGAAGCCATGAAGTTCGCGCTGGACCTGCTCGAAGGCGAGTATGGCTTCAACCGCGACCGGCTGTGGTTCACCATTTACAAAGACGACGACGAGTCGGAGCAACTGTGGCAGAAGGTGGGAATTAACCGCAGCCGCATCCTGCGCTTTGGCGAAAAAGACAACTTCTGGTCGATGGGCCCGACCGGCCCGTGCGGCCCAAACAGCGAGATCCACTACTTCACCGGCAAGGCCGGCGACAACGATGCCCGCTGGGTGAACAACGACGACGACGTGAACGAGACCACGGTCGAAGTGTGGAATCTGGTCTTCATGCAGTTCAACCGGGATGAAGCCGGCGTGCTGCATCCCCTGCCCCAGACCGGCGTTGATACCGGCATGGGCTTTGAACGGCTGTGCCGCTTGATCATGGGCGGCGACTCCAACTACGATACCGATTTGTTCCTGGGGATGATGGACCGCACCCAGCAAATCGCGCGCCAGACCAACAGCCAGCGGGCCAGTAACGATGTCGCCTATCGGGTCATCGCCGACCACGCCCGGGCCGCCGCCTTTCTGATTGGCGATGGCGTGTTGCCGGGCAACGAGGGCCGCAACTACGCGCTGCGCATGATCATGCGCCGGGCCATGCGCTTCGGGCGGATGATCGGTCTCGAAGACCCATTTTTGAACCAGATCTGCGACGTTGCGATCTCAACGATGACATCCGCGTATCCGGAACTCGAGGCCGGGCGCGCCCGGATCGTCCGGACTGTTCTGCACGAAGAAGAACGCTTTGAGCAAACCCTCGACCAGGGACTCGAGCTGCTCGAGAAGAGCTTTGGCGGACTCGACGGCAAGACTCAATTGCCCGGAGATGTCGCCTTCAAGCTCTACGACACCTTTGGCTTGCCGATCGAAATCACCCGGGATGTCGCGCGCGAACGCGGGCTGAGCGTTGACGAGGCCGGATTCGCCCAGGCCCGCCAGGCGGCCCGCGATCTCGCCCGGGCCGCCTCCAAGGACAAGTTCGTTGCCAACTACGATGTGGCCCGCCTGATGATTGAGGCGGGGGATACGCTCAAGGCTGACGGCGCACTGCCCGCCTCGGGGGTCGCCCACGATCCATATGGTCCATTGACTATTTCCACGCGCATCGCTGGTCTTCTGCGCGAGGGTGAACTGTCCGGCACGGCAATCACCGGAGAGCGGATTGACGTCATCCTGCCGGCCACCCCGTTCTATGTCGAGGGCGGCGGTCAGGTGAGTGATACCGGCATGATCGAGGCCGCGGATGGGCGCTGGTCGATGCGGGTGCTGGATACACGCCGCCCACTCGCCAGTTTGATCGTGCATACCTGCGAGGTGCTGTCCGGCGCGCCGGCCGCCGGCGACGCATGCGTGGCCGCCGTTGACGCGGTTCGCCGGGCCGACATCATGCGTAATCACACGGTCACCCATTTGCTCCAAAAGGCGCTGCGAACCGTACTCGGCAGCCATGTCGAGCAGCACGGCTCGCTCGTCGCTCCGGACCGCATGCGGTTTGACTTCTCGCATGCCGGAAGCCTGACGACTGAGGAAATCGCGCGCGTGTCCAGCCTGGTCAACGAAGCGATCCTGGCGAACATGCCCGTCGGCGCGGAGACTGAGCGCTACGCCGACGCAATCTCGGGCGGGGCGATGGCACTTTTCAGCGAGAAGTACGGCGACGTGGTGCGGGTGGTGCGGGTTGGTCCGCCGGGGGAACAGCCCTACAGCGCTGAGCTGTGCGGCGGCACGCATGTGCGCGCAACCGGCGAGATCGGCAGCGCTTTGCTTCTCAGCGACGGCGCGGTTGCGGCCGGTGTGCGCCGCCTGGAGGTGGTCACCGGGCGTGGGGCGCTGCAGGTCGGGGCGGCCCGCGCGGCCGAACTGGCCGCGATCGCCCAGACGCTGAACGCGCCCCAGGACCAGGTGGCCGCCCAGGCCGCCCGCCTGACCCAGGAACTCAGCGAGACCCGCAAGTCGCTCGAAGCCGCTCAGCGCGATCTCTCGCGCGCCCGCTTCGAGGCCATCATGACGAAGACACAAACCCGGGGCGGCGCAGCGGTCCTTGTCGCCCAGGTCGAAGCGGCCACGCCCGACATGCTGCGCGAAATGAGCGATTGGTTTCGTGAGCGCCAGCCGAGTGGCGCGCTCGCGTTGGGCGCCGCCATCGGCGACAAGCCGGCGATTGTGGTCGCCGTGTCAGCCGATTTGAACAAGCGCGGGCTGGACGCGGGCAAGATCATCCGCGAAGTTGCCGGGATCGTGGGCGGCGGCGGCGGCGGGCGGCCAACCTTTGCCCAGGGCAGCGGGAAAGACAGCGCCAAACTCGCCGACGCGCTCACGCGCGCAGACGAGCTCATCAGCCGAGCGCTCGGCGCCTGAACTCCGCATGTCCGGAACCATCATCACAATCGCCCCTGAGGACGACTCGGCATCGATCGCCGATCGACTCGAATGGGCCAACGCCAGCCGGGTGGTCGCCGAGCTGCCGCCACGTTTTGCACTCGACGAAGTCGGTTGGATGCGGGTCAGGCGCGCCGCGGAGAAACTCGGTTGCGCCCTCGCCATCGCCTCGCCGGATGCCCGCCAGCGCTCGGCGGCGCACGAGGTTGGGCTGCCCGCCTTCCCCAGCGCCGATAAGGCAGCCGCCTCAGCCTGGCTCGCGCGCGAGGACATCACGCCAATCGTTCGGATTGGAAGGAAACCACGCCGCTTCCGACCCAATTCGCTGCGGAGGCTCTTTCCCGCGCGGAATTGGTTTTCGATCGGGGCGCGCATTCTGGTGGCCCTCGCCACCGTCGCCATCTTGGCCGGGTCCGCGTTGGCGATGATCCCGACCGCCAAAGTCACGGTGTCGGCGTCCAGTCAGGTGGTCCAAACCATCGTGCCGGTCTCCCTCACCCTGCAGCGCGACACGGCCAGCATTGAGAAACGAGTTGTGCTTGCCAAGCGGGTGGATGTCGTCATCGAGGACACGTTGGGCACGCCAACCTCGGGCGAGAAAACCATCCCCACATTCAAGGCCCGCGGCGCGGTGACGTTCTTCAACGTGCTGTCAACGCCCTACAAGGTGCCGCGTAGCACAGTCCTGCGCGCCTCCGCCTCCAGCAGCGCCGCCCGCTTTGTCACCCTGGCCGAAGTAGAGGTGCCGCCCGGCGGTCAGGCCAGCGCGCAGATCGAAGCGATAGACGTCGGCGGCGAAGGCAACGTCTCGCCAAACACGATTAATGTCGTCGAAGGCGTGCCGGCGATCGCCGTGCGCGTCTCAAACGAAGTAGGCACGGCCGGCGGTGGCGGGACGACGGTTCGGGCCACCACCCAGGAGGATTTTCGCCGTCTGCGCGCCGAACTTCGCCGGCGCCTGCTGTCGCGCGCGGCCGCCGAAATGCTCAAGGAGCCCGATATCGCGCAAGGCGGCCTGTATGTCATTCCAGAATCGGTCTACATTGCGGAGGTGCAGGACGAAACCTTTGACCGGTTTGTCACCGAGGAGGCGACCGAGCTGAAGCTCACGCTCCGGATGCAAGTTGCGGGACTCGCTGTGTCGACCGACGACCTCGACGCCGTTGCGCGGATCGCTCTCGTGGACAAAGCTCCGCGCGGCTTCGAGTTGCTTTCGGCCAGCGCCGAGCGCGGCGACGTCGCCGAAGAGGGCACCGGCACACGGGTCGAGTACTACATGGTCGCGCGAGGTATCGTCGGCGCCGCCATCGACGAGACCGCTCTAAAGCGGCTCATCCGCGGGCAGACGCCAGACGAGGCCAGGCGCGCATTGCTTGGCGCATACCGGCTCAACGGCGCCCCGAGCATCGAGATCTCACCCGAGTGGCTGCCCGCGGTGCTTACCCGCTTGCCGCTGGCGCCCATGCGGATCGACGTCACGGTCAAACGGGAATAGGATATGGCGCGAAGCATGGGGCTAGATATTGGCGATCGAAGGATCGGCGTCGCAGTCAGCGACTCGGCGAAACTCATCGCCCGCCCGCTCGAAGTGGTCGATCGCGGCCGCGACGGGAACCACGACCAGACGGCTCTGGATCGCCTGGCAGCGCTTGCCGCCGAATTCGCGCCCGACGAGATTATCGTCGGCGAGCCGAAGCGCACGGATGGCAAGGCCAGCGCCCAGACCGCCCGGATGACCGTGTTTCTGGAGCATATTCGAGAACGTGTCAGCGCTCGCTTCATCCTCACCGACGAGCGCTATAGCACGCAGGAGGCCCGCGCGATCATGGCCGCCCGGCGCGGGGGCGCGGGCCGGGAACATGACGATGCCGTCGCCGCGGCCGTGATTCTGCAGCGCCATTTGGATCTGGCCCGGCCGGAGCCGGAAGACCCTTGCGATCCGGTGTGAGTGTTACGATTCGTCCCATGCGAAAGCTCTTAAAGCGCGTCCTCAGCGTCGCGCTGTTTGCCATTGCGCTTGGCGTGCTGGTCTTTGCCGGCGGGACGCTTTTTCAGCGGGTCAGCGTGGCCGGATCTGGAAGCGCGCAACTCACCTCCTTTGACCGCACCCTGGTCGGCACATATATCGATCTGCTGCGCGGCAATGAGATCAAGCGGCCGTTCAGTAATGACCCCGCCCCCCAACAGTTCGTCATTCAGCAGGGCGAAACGGTGCGAAGCGTGGCTGACCGCCTGCAGAAGCAGGGGCTGCTGCGCGACGCCGAGCTGTTCCGCCTGTATGTGCGGATGAGCAGCCTCGACTCCAGCATCAACGCCGGCGTATTCACCCTGCGCCCGAGCATGAGCATGGAGGAGATCGCGCAAACCCTGCAGCGCGGGCGGGCGGCCGAAGTCAGCCTGACCATCCCTGAGGGCAAGCGGATGGAGGAAATTGCCGAGTTGCTGAGCAAGCAGCTTGGGGTGAACGCGGAAGATTTTAAGACGCTCGTCCGGCGGGCCGAGTTCGACTATCCATTTCTGCAGGAACTGCCCCCCGGGGCAAGCCTGGAAGGCTATCTGTTTCCCGACACCTATCGCCTGCCTGCCCGGCCCAGCGCGCGGGATGTGATTCAACGCATGCTGGACAACTACGCGGCCAAGGTCGAACCGCTGATGGCCCAGGCCCGCAGAGACGGGCGCAAGCCGCGCGATATCCTGGTAGTCGCGTCGATCGTTGAGCGCGAGGCGGTCAACGAGATCGAACGCCCGATGATCGCCAGCGTCTATCTCAACCGGCTCAAGATCGGGATGAAGCTGGACGCCGACCCAACCACCCAATACGCGCTCGGTTACGACGAGGCCAAAAAGACCTGGTGGCGGACCTTGACGGTCGAAGACTACAGGTTCAACGATCCGTTCGGCTACAACACGTATGTCAATCCGACCTTGCCGCCCGGGCCGATCGCCAATCCGGGCTTAAGTTCAATCGAGGCAACGCTCCGGCCGGCGACAACGAACTTCTTTTTCTTTGTCGCCAACTGCAACAACGACGGCGGCCACCAGTTCTCGGCGACCTTTGCCGAGCACACTCGCAAGCTATGCCGATAGCGCGGGCGCACTCCGGACTTGTGTCGAATCGCCCGCCCAAGGCGCGTCGATTTACGCTCGCCCTGATTGCCTGTATCGCGTCGCTGGCCTGGCCTGCCCAAGCCTCAGGCGCGCCTGAGCAGGCGTCTGCCTCGCCCCGCACCGATCGGTTCATCGTGCGCTACCTCGGAGACGGCGGCATCGGCGGGGGCGCGGTGACCGTCGCAACGGCCCGTGAGCGCACAGCGGCGATTGGCGTGGCCTTCGCCCGCAACGTCTCCTATGTGCGAGAGATGTCGGGCGGTGCGCATGTCATCATGCTCCCGGAGCGCATCCCGATCGAACAGGCCGAGGAATTCGCGTTGCGGGCGCGGTCCAACGCCGTGGCGCTGGGCATTGAGAGCATCGAGCCCGACCGCATCTTGCGGGCCTATTTCACGCCCACCGATCCGCAGTTTGGAAATCAGTGGCACTTGCAGACCGCGTCATCCGGCAACGCATCCGCATCACTTCCGGGCGCCTGGGACGTGACCACCGGCGATCCCGACCTCGTCGTCGCCATCATCGACACCGGGGTGCGCAAAGACCACCCCGATCTCGCCGGCCGCTTCCTCGACGGCTATGACTTTGTCACCGACCCGTCGGCGGGCAATGATGGGAATGGGCGCGACCCCGATCCGAGCGATCCTGGGGACTGGGTCACGTCGGCAGAGAACGCGACGCCCGGCTCGCCATATTTTGGCTGCGGGGCGGCCGACAGTTCGTGGCATGGCACCCACGTCGCCGGCATCGTCGGCGCGTCCGGCAACAACGGACTGGGCGTCGCAGGGGTGAATTGGAAGTCGAAGCTGCTGCCGGTGCGGGTGCTCGGCAAATGCGGCGGATATACATCCGATGTCGTGGATGCCGTACGTTGGGCAGGCGGGCTGAGCGTGCCGAGCGTGCCGCTCAATCGCACGCCGGCGAGGGTCCTCAATATGAGCCTGGGTGGGCCCGGCACATGCGGCGGCCCCCTCGAATCCGCCGTGCGAGACGTCACCGCAGCCGGAAGCATCGTGGTGGTGGCGGCCGGCAACTCAAACCAAAACGCGAGCGGAGAGACCCCCGCGAATTGCCCCGGCGTCATCGCTGTTGGCGCGACGGACCACACGGGCAATCGGGCGTTTTACAGCAATTACGGCAGCCGGGTGACAATCAGCGCGCCAGGCGGCAACACCCGCGACTTCGGTCAGGCAAAGGGCATCCTGTCGACGCTAAACGCGGGGAAGACCACCCCGGGCGGTTCATCTTACGCCTACTACCAGGGCACGAGCATGGCCACACCGCTGGTCGCCGGGATCGTATCGCTCATGCTCTCGGCCAATCCCGGGCTGAACGCAGAACGAGTTGCAGACGTTTTGCGCCAGACGGCGACGCCGTTTGGATCGGGCACCCCCTGCGGAGCCAATCTGTGCGGAGCGGGGATTGTCAACGCGGCCGCCACAGTCGCCAGCGCAAGTTCCCGTGCGGCGGCCCCGGCGGTCGGGAATGGGGACTTCGAAAGCGGGCATGCGGCGTGGCGAGAGTCTTCGAATAACGGCTACGCGCTAATCAGTCAAATCCCAGACGGATTGGGCGTCGCGCCTCGAAGCGGTACGCAGGCCGTCTGGCTTGGGTACATTCACCGTGAAATCGACACATTGGAACAGACTGTGCGCGTCACCTCCCAGGCCCCGTACCTGATTTACTGGCAATGGATTCAGAGCGAAGAGACCAACTGCAAATGGGACAGCGTGACCATCCGCGCAAACGGCAATTCCGTGCTCGCCTATGGACTGTGCGCGGCCACCCGGACCGACGGATGGCGCCAACAGATCGTCGACCTCAAGGCCTATGCGAATCAGTCGGTAACGCTCAGGATCGAGGTTGCCACAGACGCCAGCCTGCGCAGCAGCCTCTTTATCGACGATGTCACGCTTGGGCCCGCGCCCTACAACTGATACCTCGAAACGAAAATGACCACATCCCAAGAAATCGCACCCGAAATCCCCGTCCTGACCAGCCTGCCCGTCGGTTTTAGCGCGTCCGGGGTCGCCGCCAAAATCAAGAAGAACGGCAAGCCCGACGTGGCGATGATCGTCAGCGATCTGCCCTGCGCGGGCGCGGCGGTCTTCACGACGAACCGGGCCAAGGCCGCGCCGGTCCTGCGCGGGATGGCCCAGATGGCTGCGGACCCGAATGCATTTCGGGCAATCGTCATCAACGCCGGCTGCGCCAATGCCTGCACCGGCGCGCAGGGGAAACGCAACGCGGAAACGACGGCCCGCCTGGCGGCGAAGGCGCTCAAAGTGAAGGCGTCGCAGGTGCTGGTCATGTCAACCGGGGTGATCGGGGCGCAGTTGCCGATGGACAAAGTCGCCGCCGGCGTCGCCGAAGCGTCTCAGGCGCTCTCGTTGGACGGACTCACGGCCGCGGCCGGCGCCATCATGACCACCGATCTGGTCCCCAAAACGGCCCGGGTCGACCGAGACGCCTTCAGCATTGTCGGGATCGCCAAGGGCTCGGGGATGATTCATCCGAACATGGCCACGATGCTTGGTGCGATCGTCACCGATGCCGATGTGCCGGCGGCGCTGCTGCAGCAGATGACCCGCCGGGCGACGGTCCGTTCCTTCAACAGCATCAGCGTCGACGGCGACACCAGCACAAATGACACCCTGCTGGTGCTGGCCAATGGCGCCAGCGGCGCGAAGATACGGCGCGGCCCAACGGCGGTCGCGTTCGAAGCCGCCCTGACCGAAGTGTGCGTGAGCCTGGCCCGTCAGATCGCGCGGGATGGCGAAGGCGCGACCAAGTTCATCACCATCGACGTCACGGGCGCAAAGAGCGAGGCGCAAGCGCGCAAGGTCGGGCGGACCATCGCCGTGTCGCCCCTGGTCAAAACTGCCTTTTACGGCGGCGATGCAAACTGGGGTCGGATCGTGGCCGCGGCCGGCTACAGTGGCGAGGACGTTGATCCGGACAAGATGTCACTCTGGTTCAGCGGGGTCAAGGTATTCCGCAACGGCACGCCCACCGCCTACTCCGATGCCGAGGCGACCGAGGCCATGCAACCGCATGACGTGTCCATTCGGCTCGACCTCGGCCTCGGCAGCGCGCAGGCCACGGTGTGGACCTGCGACATGTCCCACGATTACGTGACGATCAACGGCAAGTACAGGACCTAGACATGGCCAGCACAGAGGTCGGGGCGATCATCGGAATCGTCATCGTTGCGCTCGTCGCGGGCTTCCCTGACCGTCCATGAAACAGAAGCACTTCATCGACAGCCATAAAATGGCGACCGGGCTTTTTGTCCTGGCGATGATGGCCGTGTTCGGGCGTTGGACCAGCGTCACGTTGTGGGTCTATCTCGGGTTGCACGGCACGTATGGCTTGCTTTGGGCGCTCAAGAGCCGCGTCTTCGGTGACCGGCAGTGGGAGCAGCCGACCGGGCTTGGCTACGGACTCGTTATCTGGGGCGCGCTGTCGCTGTATTGGATCGCGCCCGTCCTCATCGCCTGGCAGGATGTCCAGGCCCCGGCCTGGCTGCTCGGGCTGTCGGTGGCGCTGAATGTCACGGGCACCATGCTGCATTTCGCATCGGATATGCAGAAGCATGTGGCCCTGGCCGTGCGGCCAGGTGTGTTGATCGAGGACGGTCTGTTCGCCCGGGTGCGGCACATCAACTACCTGGGCGAAGGCATGATCTATCTCGGCTTCGCCTTGCTCGCGATGCACTGGCTGCCGGTGCTCGTCCTGGCCGCCTTCATCGTTTTCTTCTGGGTGCCCAACATGCGCCGCATCGCGCGCAGCCTGAGCCGCTATCCTGCCTATTCCGCCTATCAGGCGCGGACAAAAGCCTTCTTGCCGTTTGTTCTTTGAGACAATCACCTTAGTCATGATCATCCACGTCAACATCAACGGCCAGGTTCGCGATCTGGCCGTCTCCCCCGGCGAGTCCCTGATGACGGCCCTGCGCCGCGAGGGCTACTTCAGCGTCAAGCATGGCTGCGAGAGCGGTGATTGCGGCGCGTGCGGAGTACTCATGCGCTCGGCGACCGACGTCCGCGCGTCGATCACCAACACCTGCGTCATGCTCGCCCCCCAGGCCGATGGCGCCGAGATCACCACCGTCGAGAGCCTGGGCAACCGGCTGCAGCTCAGCGCATTGCAGGATGCCTTTGTCGACAACGGGGCCATCCAGTGCGGGTACTGCACGCCCGCCCAGATCCTGGCCGCCAAGGCCCTGCTCGACCAGGTGCCCGACCCGACCGAGGCCCAGGTCCGCGACGCGATCTCGGGCGTGCTATGCCGCTGCACCGGGTATCTCAAACCCGTGCAGGCCATCCTCAACGCCGCCCGGGCCATGCGCGGCGCGGCCGAACCTGGTGATGGCGGATTTCCGTTGTATCACCGCGTCATTGCCAACCCGTCGGTCGGTGACACAAGTTGGGGGCCCGGCCCCTCCGCCAATGGTGGGCAGGATGGAA
>Ga0073902_10001588_pt1 | contig 12234 bp, 10 predicted proteins | sample KloWWTmeKNB19Kit_FD_66667 | JGI IMG/M metagenome (GOLD analysis project Ga0073902, IMG submission 66667) | Active sludge microbial communities from Klosterneuburg, Austria, studying microevolution and ecology of nitrifiers - Klosterneuburg... | ecosystem: Engineered > WWTP > Aerobic digester >...
AATCTTTTATCTGCAATCGCTTTTTTTACTGCGTCTATAGTTTCCGGTACGCTGGCGGGCAGACAAAGCATATCATTACCTGCAATCAATGCTTCCACAGCGATGGTGCCACCGGGAAAATATTTAGCGACCCCTTTCATTTCCAGTGCATCGGTAAAAGTCAATCCCTGGTAACCCATTTTATTTCTCAATAAATCGGTTACACTGTTTTTTGAAATGGAGGTGGCGACATTCTTCGTATTGTCAATAGAAGGAATAGACAAGTGAGCTATCATTACACTTCCCACACCGGCATCAAAAATGGCCCGGAACGGAACCAGTTCCATAGAATCAAGTTCCTTCGTTGTCTTGTTTATCACTGGCAAATCATAATGTGAATCCACATCCACATCACCATGACCGGGAAAATGTTTGGCACAAGCCATGATGCCTGCATCCTGCATTCCTTTCATATAAGCCACGCCGTACTTTGACACTTTGTATTTGTCTTCGCCAAATGAACGATAACCGATAACCGGATTATTGGGATTATTATTAATATCCACTACCGGCGCATAGTTTACATGCACACCGATACGTTTGCACTGGTCACCAACGGCCAACCCCATTCTATAAATAAGATTCTCATCACTTACAGAACCCAGCGTTAATTGATAAGGAAATTTCGTAACACTATCCAATCTCATACCCAGCCCCCATTCGCCATCTATAGTAACCATCAATGGTGTTTTGGCAATACTCTGGTAAAGATTGGTAAGATTTGCCTGACGGACCGGGCCGCCCTGAAAAAAACAAAGAGCACCTACATTGTATTGCTTAATATCATTGGTCACTTTGGCCACATGGTCAGCACCGAGATTGGAATGTGCCCTTACCACCATCAACTGGGCAATCTTCTCTTCATTACTAAGGCTGTTTAAAACACTATCTGTCCATTGTTCAGCTGTCAGCTTGCTTTTATATTGGGCCATAGAAGCAACTGGAAGAAAAAGAGAAAGGAATAAAATTGCTTTGAACACCTTCATAGTATGGCAAATTTTAATGTAAGAAAACAAGTCTTAAAATTAGTTCTTTTGATGCAAAGCATTACCCAACAGTTGCTTAAAGTTGAAATGGCTATTTTTGGCTGCTAAAAGAGATTTTGTGCCTGATAAGATTACATTATTACCTGATAATATTGCCAACCAGATAGCAGCCGGTGAAGTAATTCAACGGCCGGCCAGTGCCGTAAAAGAATTACTGGAAAATGCTGTGGATGCTGGTGCAACTGCTATCAAACTTATTATCGCTGATGCGGGTAAATCACTGATACAGGTTATTGATAACGGCAGCGGCATGAGTGAAACTGATGCAAGGATGAGCTTTGAACGCCACGCCACTTCCAAAATAAAAAATATTGAAGATCTCTTTCATATCCGCACCATGGGTTTCCGCGGCGAGGCATTAGCGTCAATTGCCGCTGTGGCGCAGGTGGAATTAAAAAGCAAACGGGAAGAAGATGAAACCGGTATTTACATTGAAGTAGAAAATAGTGCTGTAAAAAAACAGGAACCTATTGCTGCCCCTGTTGGTACCAGCATTGCCATGAAGAATTTATTCTTCAATGTGCCGGCGCGGAGAAATTTTTTAAAGAGCAATGCAGCAGAGATGCGGCATATAGTAGATGAATTCACCAGGGTGGCGATGTCATTTCCCGAAATTCTATTTACGCTGAATGCCAATAACCAACAATTATTTCATTTAGAAGCCGGTAGTTTAAAGCAGCGTATCGTTCAGCTGCTTGGGAATAATTACAATGCCAAATTGGTTGCGGTAAAAGAAGATACCGATTACATGAACATCTATGGTTTTGTGGGCAAACCAGAAACCGCCAAGAAAACCAGGGGTGACCAATACTTTTTTGTCAACAACCGTTTTATCAAAAGCCCCTACCTGAACCATGCGGTGATGAGTGCATACCAGGAAATGATTCCAAAGGACAGTTTCCCGATGTATGTATTATTCATAGACCTTGACCCGGCCGTAGTGGATGTAAACGTTCACCCTACCAAACAGGAAATAAAATTTGAAGATGAGAAGATCATTTATGCGTTTGTACAGGCAGCGGTAAAACATGCACTGGCACAGTTCAGCGTAACACCAACACTGGATTTTGACCTCGATGCTTCTATCCAACAACTATCATCCATACAGCAACCATTTACAGAAGAAAGAAAATCTGCTGCTGCTTCCGGTTCTATCTATAAAGGGTTTACACAAAAACACCAGGCGCATTTTATTGAGAAAACTGACAGGAGTGAGCTGAAACATTGGAAAGACTTCTATGAGAGTCCGGAGACTGGAGTCAGGAGTCAGGAGTCAATACAACAACCGGAGACACACCCCACACCTCACACCTTACACCTCACACCTGATTCCGAATTAACCCAACTAATAAACACTTACATCACTCTTCCATCCTCCAATGGTTTTCTTCTTATTCATCAGCAAGCAGCACATGAAAGAGTGATATATGAACAATTAAAAGCGGCCAGCAAAGACAAACCTGTAGCTACACAACGCAGTATGTTCCCGGTTACATTAGAAATGGCACCGGCCGATGCTGCGATACTGGAAGAAATAATGACTGACCTGCAACAACTGGGTTTTACCATTGAGCCGTTTGGTAAAAATACATTTGTTATACAAGGTACACCGGCCGATGTGGAGCAGGGTAATGAAAAACATATCATTGATATTTTATTGGAACAATACAAACACTTCAGTAACGAAGTGAAATTCTCTAAGAGAGAAAAACTGGTTCGTTCATTAGCAAGACAACAAGCAATTAAAACAGGCACAAGGCTTACGGAAAGAGAAATGCGGAAACTTGTAAATGATCTGTTTGCCTGCGAACAATCGAATGTGTCGCCGGATGGTAATCCTACTTACCTCGAATTCAAACAGGAACAACTCGAAAAAATGTTTGGAAAATAAGTTTCTCGCAAAGACGCAAAGGCGCAATAATACATTTTCTTCCTGGCGACATTGCGTCTTTGCGAGCCAATTAATAATTGTTGCGGATGCCCTGCAAAAATTTCTCCACCGCCCTTCTTACTTCTGTTGCAGAAGCCTGGTGATTATTTACTAAGGTGGAAAAAATAAGCAGCTTTCTTTTTTTGGTATATAAGAAACCACTGAAAGCCACAACGCCGGATAGTGTTCCTGTTTTACCATAGATATAACCGCTGTCGGTTTTGTAGTAACTGCTGATAGTTCCTTCACCGCCGGTGGGCAGAATGACTTTGATACGTTCCATACCAAATTCATTCTTCATTTTATTGAGAATGGCAACAAAATCCTGTGGGGTAAATAAATTATAACGGCTGAGACCGGAACCATCCACCCATCTTGGTTTTTGAGGGAGGTCTTTGAAATCTGTTTTTAATAAGGTGTCAATAATTTTTGCGTCGTTCATTACTCCCAGTCTTTCATTGCTGACCATTAATAAGGATTGCTCTGCAAAAAAATTATCGCTGCGGTGCATCATTGGTTTGAGCAGGGAGTCGGTGGGTTGGGAATGAATTGGATTTAAATTAGGTGCATAACTGTGCTGACCAGACCATACAAATACTTTTTTTCCAATTGGTTCTTCAAGTAATTCTATCGTTGTTTGAATGCCATTTGTTGCGAAAGGGACGAACTGTTCTTTCTTTTTTTCTTTTCCCTGATTCAATATGTAAGTGTTAGTTCCAATATCTCTGACAACATTAAAGTTTTTATTATTTTCATCAGAACTGAAATTGACGATCCAGTTTACTTCCGGATAAGAATAAATAAAAGGTGGTTTTGTGCTATCATCAATTTCCTGAACCCACTTAATAATATTTCCATAGATAGGCATCGGGCTTCTTTCATTCATGTAGCTTTCATTGTAATCATTCCATGACCATCCTGAACCTAGTGCATCTTCCTCCCAGTTATTTGCATTTATAATAATACTCTTCTTTTGTTTTTTTAGAAATTCGATTAGTGGTTGATTTTTGAAATCAGGATGTAACACCGTAGGATCTCCCTTCGGAATAATTACAATTGATGTGTCAGTTTCATCTACCAAAGCACTGGTCAAACTATCTCCCAAATATTTCATCGCTGCATAGCAAGTCGGTAGTTTAGTATTACTGGCCGGAACGAAATATTTATCGCCCTGGTAATTGTATAAGTATTTATCAGCAGCCGGATCAAAAATGCTGATACCGACATGCGCCGCTTGTAGGGCTTTTGTATCCAGCACATCTTCTTTTGCGGATTTCCCTATTTGTTTTTCGATGGAACAAGAGGTGAAGAGAGTTAAGAGTGCAGAGTTTAGAATTAAGAGTTGTCTAAACTTATTTGCAATTTTTGATTTCATATAATTCTAAACTTTTAACTCTTAACTGAATTTAATAATTTTTCCTTCTTTCATACTTTCCAATGCTGCTTCAATGATCCTTGTATTCTTAATGCCATCTTCCGCCGGAACAGGATTAGGGCCTTGCCCGGATAATGCTTTATAGACATCATCATAATAGCCCATATAGTTGCCGGGAGAAGAAGTTGTTTCTTTTCGAATGACTTCACCATTTATTTCTGTGTGCAATAATCCATCCGGTGAGGAAGGTGCGGGGCACCAGCTTTCTAATGATGGTTTTGTTCCGGCAAGTAATTGTTGCTCCTGCATATCAGAACGTTGCTGTAAAAAACTACCTTTCATGCCATGCAATACATATGCATAGGTTGATTCCCTGGCAATAACCGTAGCTTTTAATCTTACTCTTAACCTGTCATAATAAAACAGCAGTTCAAAATAATCCGGCACAGCCACATCATCTCTCATTTTTATTAAGTCGGCAAATAACGCATTGGGAAAGCCAAATAACTGGATGGCCTGGTCAACCAGATGTGGCGACAGATCAAATAAATTACCGGCACCGGGCATTGCGCCTTCTTTATGTTGTTTACCCCCAAAGGCTGGCCGGTAACGATCGTAGCGAATTTCCACTTCTCTTATTTCACCCAATAAATTTTGCTCCACTACATTCTTCACGGCTTTGTAATCCCCATCATAGCGACGGTTTTGATATACACTTAAAAACAAATTATTCGTTGAAGCCAATGCAGTTAACTCTTCCGCTTCTTTAAGTGTAATAGCAAATGGTTTTTCAATCACCATATTCTTACCCGACTCCAATACCAGCTTCGCCTGTTCAAAATGTAAATGCGTTGGTGTATTCACCACTATTAATTCCAGCTCTTTATCTGCACACAATTCTTCTACCGAACGATACAATTTTGCATTGGGATATCTTTCTTTTGAATCGTTGTTATGTCTTTCTACAATGGCTGCTAATTCAAATCCCGGATGTGCGTCGATAAATGGAGCATGAAAGAGTTTGCCACTCATGCCATAGGAACATATTCCTGTACGAATAACCACCCCCATAAATAGTTTATTTATTAGAATTTTCCTACACCCCTAAAGGGGAGGTTTAGTATTTCCTTATATATAAAAATCAAAATTATCTTTTGCGAATACCTACACTTTTCTTTCAAGTGTTTTGCGAAAAAAGATGAAACCTTGACCTAAGTCTCCCCTTTAGGGGGACAGGGGCATTACCCTCTCTCCTGTGCCCGCAACCATCTTTCCGGTATTTCATTACTGCTGGCCAGTAAATAATCTTTATAACTGCAGGCGATGAATTTTTTATCGGGCAATTGCATCCACCAACGTCCGGTTTTTTTGCTTTGCAGAAAAGTGGTTTCCACTTCTGCAAATGTCATGTAGTATTCATTGAACGAATCTTTTTCGTCCAGTGCAGCTTCCCGGCGGCTGCGGCTGCGGCCATCCAGTACATACCAAAGCATATGGCTGATCTGTTTTGCGGTCAACTCGTCTTTATCATGCTGGGCATCGTATCCATAAATACCAATACTGTTAACGTTGGGGCTCATCCCGGCATATTGCAGCAGCACACAGGCTTCTTCACCATTTAAACCATTAGGAGAAACTGTATTGGCGGGTGCATAAGCACTGGCAATGGCGGTTATGTCGAAGCTAAACAGGCTGCTGTTGCGGATGACCGGTTCCATTTCATCAATATTTTCCTTTACACTCCCGACACGGTAGCAATCAAAACGTAGCTTGTCCATTGTTTCCAGCATTCTTGGATGTACATAATAACTCTGAAAAGCAATATGATTGTAGTGGCGGATAAAATTGGGTTCGCCTGTCAGCATTTCCATCAGGAAATTCTCATGGCGGAAAGGAGATTCGAGATTCAGATCAATCAATGCATCCACACAACTGGCTTCAATCAGTTTTTTATTTTCTGCATAGGCATGGTATTGTGATAAGGTGAGGTCATGTGAACCGCCGAGAATAATAACTGTCTTACCATCATTCATCAGTTCCTGCACGACTGTTTTTAAGGCCGCATAAGAATCGGTATACAAAGAGCCCACTTTAATATTACCTACATCTGCGATCTTAATATCCTGGTGCCAGTAATACAAAGAATAAAAATGACGGCGAATGATATCCGGAGCCTCACTATGTCCATGTATCAATCCACTGCCCCGCTGTTCGCCACAACCCACAATCACTATCTGTGCCTCATCAAGGTCAGGAAATTCTTCGCTGTACACAGCAATGGTTTTTCCCAACTGGCCTTCTTTATAGCCTTCATCATGAGAAATTTCATGCAGGTTGACGGGTGATAAGAAGTCAGAAATATTAAGATGATCCATGGATACAAAGCTAAGCGTTTAAAGGAGGAAAAAGAGGCAAGGAGATAGACCTCTTTCCCGCCTTTTCTCATTTCCCCCCTTAGCTTATCTTTGCCGCCTTATGGAACAATTGCTGAATAAAATTGAGGTGTACAAGAATGAAATCAATGCCTTTTCTGTTTCGGATACAACTACTGTTGAAGAATTCAGGATAAAATGGCTGGGCACAAAAGGTATTGTGAAAGAGATCATGGGTGAAATGAAAAATGTGGCGCCTGATAAAAAGAAAGAAGCCGGGCAATTGCTGAATGAGTTCAAACAATTTGTTGAAGGAAAATATGATGAGCTGAAGGGCTCTGCTGATAATGGCCAACAATCAACGGCTAATACAATAGACCTGAGTCTGCCTGGCGATCCATTACCGCTGGGCTCAAGACATCCTGTTGTGTTAATGAGGAACAGGATCGTTTCTATTTTTCAGCGTCTTGGTTTTGCAGTAGCAGAAGGCCCGGAGATAGAAGATGACTGGCACAATTTCGGTGCCTTGAATTTACCGGAGCATCATCCGGCAAGAGATATGCAGGACACTTTTTATGTGCAGCAAAATCCTGATTGGGTATTGCGTACCCATACCAGCAGTGTGCAGATACGGGAAATGGAAAAAGGTAAGTTGCCTATTCGTATGCTGATGCCGGGTCGTGTGTACAGAAACGAAACCGTGAGTGCAAGAAGTCATTGTTTCTTTCACCAGGTGGAAGGATTATATATTGATGAAAATGTTTCCTTTGCTGATTTGAAGCAGACGCTTTATTTCTTTGTAAAAGAAATGTATGGCAAGGATGTTAAGGTTCGTTTCCGCCCTTCTTATTTTCCTTTTACAGAACCCAGTGCAGAAATGGATGTGACTTGTTTTATCTGTGGTGGCAGCGGTTGTAATATTTGTAAAAAAACAGGATGGGTGGAAATTCTGGGTTGCGGCATGGTGCATCCGAATGTCTTATCCAATTGCGGTATTGATCCAAACAAATACACCGGCTTTGCCTTCGGCATGGGTATCGAACGGCCGGCTATGTTAAAATATGGAGTTAATGATCTGCGGCTATTCAGCGAAAATGATGTACGGTTTTTGAAACAGTTTACTTCAGCGATATAAAAAAGGCCGCTTTTGCAAGCGGCCTTTTTAGTTATTTTATTTACGCTTTTCTAGGGTTATAAAGCACAAGCAGCACTGAGGCAGCAAGGCTGAGCCAGTAACCAAGTCCTAACATTTTAATTAATTGACCGATATCCGCCCCTTCAATAAGTGTACGGATTACCAGATACAATACTCCTATAAGAGCCAAAAGGGCCAGCACTCCTCTTGATGGAGTATAATTCTCGCCATTAGCAGCTCCTACCAATAAAAGCAAACCGGCAATCGGAGCAAGCAGGAGTACATATTTATCTGCTTTACCTCCTCCCTTAATTAATTCGAAACCGCTAACGCCGGTAGTACTAAAAAGATCTGTACTTATGTAAGGTAGAAAGAAACCGGCAATCAATATGACCGCCAAAATTAATGTTACAGTTTTTCTGTCCATGTTGGTTGGTTTTAATTGTGAGTTAATATATAATTGATTAAACAATTACTTTTTTGCCGACATCCGTTTGTAGCAGAAAAAAGCCGCTGCCAAAAAAGCCAGGATCGAAATATAAAACCACGGGGTAAAGTCAACACTGATATTCATCTTATCAGACAAGTCACTCATCTTATCCCCTATTTTATCAATAGTGTTTCCGACATCATTATCCGGCGTTTTATCACTAACATCCGGTATATCCATCTTTACTTTCTTTTTAAGGTCCAGCATCATGCCTATCATGGCGCCTGCAGAAGCAATTCCGGTAACCATCGCTCCACCTATTGCAGCCTTTGCATTAGTAAACGATAACAATAATCCCAACACACCCAACCCCAAGGCAATTAAAGCATACAGGTTGGGATCTTTTTTATCCGTATTAGTAGTTGTTTTTGTAATAGCATTATCAACTTTATCTGTTTTTACATCATTCAGGTAAGAATTATCCGAACTGTTGTTCTTCATTTTAAAACCCGTGGCCAGTTGAATACCACTTACCTGCTGCAACGACATATTATTGCACTTGATATCAACAAAAGGCATAAAAAACAGCAACACGGCTACAACAAAAGCTATCGAGGAAGGAATTTTGGTTCCAAACATTCCCGGGGTTGGTGCAGCTGGTACATATGTTGTTACGGGTGTAGTTGGTTGGTTAGTATCCATGTCAAATTTTTGTTTAAGATAAGAAAATTCAGAAACCCGTAATATGATTATTTACCTATTATGAACTTAGCTCCGGCTTCTGTAGTGAAGTACGCAAAATCATGCAGTCCCTGCTGTAGCCGAAAGATATAAATTTTCCTTTTCACCTTCTTTTCAAGGCTGAATCTCAGCAAGGTGGGCCGGTCACCATTATTTCTATATCCTGAATAACCAGCCGCATAAGCTTGTAAACGTATGTTGTTGCGGTTCCACTCAAAACCACTTCCAAAAAGGATAGCATCATCCTGCCGGTATTTCTCGCTATTGGTTTGCCACACAAAAAACCCGGCCATTCCAATCCATTTCCAGTTCGTTTTCTTTATTGGAATGCCCCAACCTGCATCAATCCAGTATCCAGGCACATCCCCATATCTTGCCAAAGAAAGTAAACCCCCGGAAGGCATCCGGAAACCAAATCTCACCGCCAGCTGTAGCTTGTCTCTTTTTTGTTGGAAAATATGAAAGGTAGTATTTGCAATTACATCACCCACCGCCTGCTTTTTATAATAGTCAAGGTAAAAAACCTTTCTTTCTGTTTTCTTTTCATGCGATAGCTGAAATTGTTCATAAGGTACAAACTGCACATCTACTGAAATAGTATTATTCTTAGTTGTATAGTTTCCATACAGGGTCAGGTTCTGTGTGTTATCCCCTTTTGAAAAATGGGCGTTAGCTGTTATGCCAAGAGAAATAACACTGTCAATACTTCCATTGTTAATAGCGGGGACAGAAAGTGCATTAGGACCCATATACTTTGGTGTGATCATAATGTACTTTGACCAATGTGTATGACCATCCCAATTCACATTGTTATTCCACCAGATATCAGACTGGCTAAAACACAATACCGGAAATAGCAATATAATCGTCAGCAGCAACCGGTATCGCATAAGGGGTAACACAATTTTAAAGATACTATTTGCATAGCCACAATTATAAGAATATTTTCGGTCTGTTGCTGCAGAGCTTACCCGGTAATAGTATCTTTATCCTTTTCAAACAACAGCTACATGATTATTAATACGATTTGTGTTTGCGGTGCAGGAACAATGGGTAGCGGAATTGCCCAGGCAGCTGCACAATCTGGTTTTTACACACTGGTATACGAACTAAACCCTGCTGTACTTGAAACGTCCAAAAAAAATATCGAAAAGAATTTACAATCCCTGGTTGAAAAAGGAAAGATAACCGTTGAAAAAAAGGAAAAGACGCAGCAGTTAATTCATTTTACCGATGATATTCAAACCTGCCTTGCCGATGTTTTTATTGAAGCCATTATTGAAAAGCCGGAAATAAAGATCGCCTTGTTTAACCAGTTGGCAGAGTTGAATCACAGTGAATCCATTTTTGCAACGAACACCTCATCTTTATCGGTTTCAAAAATTGCATCCGGGATTATGAGTCCGCAACGGGTGATTGGTATGCACTTTTTTAATCCAGCCACGATAATGAAACTGGTGGAGGTAGTAAATACGGAATTTACCAATGCCCAAACCACCGAAACCGTTATTGAGCTGGCGAAGCAAATGGGAAAAGTACCAGTTCTTTGCAAAGATTCTCCCGGTTTTATTGTCAACAGGGTAGCCAGGCCATACTATATAGAATCCCTTCGGTTGGTAGAAGAAAAAACTACAGATTTTTCGCAGGCAGATAAACTATTGGAAGCGATCGGGTTTAAAATGGGACCATTCAAATTGATGGATTTGATTGGCAACGACATTAACTATGCTGTAAGTTGTTCTGTATATGAACAAATGAACAACCCGGAACGATTAAAACCATCCTATATACAAAAAGAAAAAGTGGATAGCGGGCAACTTGGAAAAAAATCCGGAGAAGGTTATTACAAATATTAAATCCTGACTTAAAAATATTCAATGGTATTAGTCACAGGCGGTACGGGTTTTCTTGGTTCTTACATCATTAAGCAATTGGTGGAGAAAGGTTATAACGTCCGTGCCCTGCGGCGCAGCAACAAACTTCCTTTCTGGATAGCAAAAGAAATTTTGGAAAAAGTTGAATGGGTGGAGGGAGACGTACTTGATGTTATAGCGTTAGAAAATGCAATGAATGGTGTTGACACAATTATACATTCAGCAGCCATTGTCTCTTTTGCCACCAAAGACCGGAAAGAAATGTACCAGGTGAATGTGGAAGGAACAGCTAATGTAGTAAATATAGCGTTGGAAAAAAATGTGCGACGATTGGTACATATCAGTTCCGTGGCAGCATTGGGCAGAACTGCCAACGGCGGTCATGTAAATGAAGAAAAAAAATGGGAAGAAAGTAAGGTCAATACACATTATGCAAAGAGTAAATTCAAAGCTGAGTTGCAGGTGTGGCGAGGAATCAGTGAGGGATTAGAAGCCGTTATACTAAACCCCAGCACCATTCTTGGTTATGGCGACTGGCATAGCAGCAGCTGTGCTATTTTCAAAAGTGTGCATGATGGATTTAATTGGTACACACCAGGCATTAACGGTTTTGTAGATGTGGAAGATGTGGCAAAAGCTACCATCGTGTTAATGGAAAGCACTATCAACGAGCAGCGTTTTATTGTTAATGGCGATTCATGGACTTTTAAAAAATTACAGGATACGATTGCAGATGGGTTTTCAAAAAAACGTCCGGCTAGAAAAACTACTCCCTTCCTGTTGGGGGTAGCCTGGCGAATGGAAAAATTGAAATCGTTATTCACCCGTAAAAAACCATTGCTTACAAAGGAGAGTGCCCGGGTGGCACAAAGCCAGACCTGGTTTGAAAATGATAAAATACTCAAGGCCCTGCAGGGTTTTTCCTTTACTCCCCTGGAAGAAACCATCAAAAAGGCTTGCGAAAAGTACACTGGCACTATTAATACGGTGCAACCATAACCATTGAGTCAGTATCTTTAATCGGCAATCTATATCTATGCAAAAAATTCGTTTCGCTTTCCTTTTCCTGCTTTGCGGGTTTTCGTTTATTAGCCATGCTCAATTTGTAGTTACAGGTACTGTATTAGATTCAACAACCCGTGAGCCACTAACACCGGCTTCTGTATTTTGCCAAAACACTACATTAGGCACCGTTACTAATAAGCAAGGGGAATTTTCCATCTCCCTGAAGTCTGGTGGATACGACCTGATATTCAGTTATACCGGTTATCAAACACAAACCGTCCGGGTAA
>Ga0073902_10001590_pt1 | contig 12225 bp, 7 predicted proteins | sample KloWWTmeKNB19Kit_FD_66667 | JGI IMG/M metagenome (GOLD analysis project Ga0073902, IMG submission 66667) | Active sludge microbial communities from Klosterneuburg, Austria, studying microevolution and ecology of nitrifiers - Klosterneuburg... | ecosystem: Engineered > WWTP > Aerobic digester >...
CGTCTCGCGCCACCCGAATGCCGCCAGTGAAACGGGAAGCTGGGGCGAAAATGAGCGCAGGGACGGCGCAATCGCTGTGGACGATCGTGCGACGATCCGAGGGCCGTACACAGCCCCAACGTATGCGAATGCGCCGCCGGGCGTTCGGCGAAGCAATCTGAACAAGGATGGACCCGCTGGCATCGCGTCCAGAATGCGGATCGAAGCCGCATCGCCCTCAAACTGGGCCTGCGCGCCCTCTGCCCGGAACACCTGAGTTGCCAGCGGCCAGCCTCCCAGCCCGTGCGACGGCGCGAACTGCTCAAGGATCATCCCTGCCGGTATCCGATTGTTGCGCCAGTGCAAAGTGATGGTGAGGATCTCACCCGCTGAAGCAGTCGCAGGAGTCACGCTCGCTCCCTCCAGCACGTACGGGCCACTCTCTTCAACATCCAGCAAGATCGGACCTCGGTGGGCGAAGGGCCTGTCCGTGTAGTCCACAAATCGCGCGACGCCGGTCGGCCTTTCGGCCAGGGCGCTCAAGCCCCACCCAGCGAGCAGGACGGCGAAACCAACCGCCAACCCCGCGCGGAGCACCGGCTGAAAGCGCCGCCAGTTGCCTGCTGTCCGTCCACGCCACACAACCCAGACCGCAACGATTGCCAGAGTCAGCAGGCTGATGAACTCACCCGCGCTTTGCAAGGGCGTGGGCCGATAGCGGACTTCCAAACGCCATTCGCCCTCGGGCAACTCGGCCCGTGCCCAGCCAAGCCGCGGCGCGGACGTTAGTGCGATTGCCCTGACAGCCCCGGACCCATCCCGAGCCGAAGCCTCCCACGCATCCCAGTACATCAGCGGCAGCGCGATTGCCGCCCCGCCCGGGCCCACGCTGAGATCCCAGGTTTGGCCTGCAACCTTCGAATCCACGCGAACCGAATCCCGCAGCGAACCAGACAAGGCGCGGACGCGTTGCATGCCCTGCATGGCAGGACCGACCACGGGCCGGGGTGATACCGCCGCCGGCAAGTATTCGGCTCGAATCGTTGTGCCGATATTGCCGCTCAGCCACTCGAAGTCGGCGATGCTCTCCGCAGACACATCCGCGGCAACAATGGCCAGCCGCGCGGAGGGAAGACCACCGAGCATGGCGATGCTCAGGCCAAGCGCCAGCGCGACTGCAGCTGGCGCCCACCTGCGCGGGCCGGCAACGGCGGCGCCAGCAAACCCCACCAGAGCCGCGCCAAATACCGCCTGGATCGACAGCAGGCGCCACGGGAACTGGGCCAGGGCCAGCGGGGGAATGGCGCGCCAAGCAAACTCGGAGGCTGGCGCGATCATGAAGGTGGCCAACCCGAATGCGACGGCGCACACAGCGAAAAACCCAATCGCCATGCGCCGCCTGAGGGCGAGCGCTATTCCGGACACGGCACCGCCTGCGATCGCCATCGCCTGCGCCAGACCCATGGCAAAGGGCGTGCGCGCGCCATCGATGGCGTAGTCAAATGCAAGCGTTGCCTGGATGAGATTCGATCCTCGGAAATGGTTGACGAAACTGAAAAAACCAGTGGTCTGATCGCCAAGTTGCGCGCCCGACGCTTCACTCAGCGCCGGAAGCCAGAACCAGGCGCTCAACGCCAGTCCAGTTCCGACCGCGATCGTCAAATTGCCCAAAGCGGGCCAGATTCTGCGCCGGCCCGCGGCGTTCGGCATTCCGAGCAGGCCCGGCGCCGCCACAGCCACGAGCGCGTACAACGCGCAAAACGGCGCAAACAACATGGCCGAAACATTGTGGGTGACCACGAGGCCCGTGACCGCGAGGGCGAGCGTCGCGACGGAGCGCCATCCAGGCCTGGAGGCAACGCGCTCAATCCCCATCAGGATAAGCGGGAAAAAGACAAAGGCATAGAACTCGGACAGCGAATCGCCGCGCACGTACACGTTTACCAGGTGAAAGGGGGCGAGGATGTAGGCAATCGCGCTGAAAACCGGTCCTGCCCCGGGCAGGCGATCGCGCAGCCACAACCACATCGCAACGCCCGCTGCCGCCATGCCGATGGTCTGGGTGAGTTTGATGGCAACGAGCAAATCGACCGCCAAAACGTTCAGGCCAGCGGCGAGGTAATACGGCAGCGCGGCATAGAAGTTGAAGAAGGGGTAACCGAGACCATATGCCGCGTCAGGCATCCAACGCGCGGGGAAAATGCCCTGGCGGAGGTTGAGCGCGAGTTCATAGACCCGCTGCAGCAGAAATGGGCTGTCACCGCCGGCCCGGGTGTTCAGGATTCCAGGGCCGTTCCAAAGCCCCACCGAGGCAACCACTGCCACGCCCATGATCAGAGCAAGTTCGACGACAAGGCGGCGCGATTCGGCGGCAGTTCGCATTCGGGATAATGCTACCGCAACGATGATTGGCATCTTTGACACGGGCCTGGGCGGATTGTCGGTGTGGCGGGCTTTGGCGACCGCCCTGCCCAACCGGACAATGCTTTACCTCGCCGACCAGGCCCGGGCGCCCTATGGCCCGCGCCAGCTCAGCGCAGTTCGCGCTCTGACCCTGGGCTGTCTGGCCTGGCTGATCGAGCAGGGCTGTCGGACTGTGGTCCTCGCCTGCAACACGGCGACGGCCGCCGCCGCGGACGAGGCCCGCGCGCTCTGGCCCCACATCTCGGTTGTGGGCATTGAGCCGGCCGTGAAGCCGGCCGCGCAGGCAACCCGGACCGGCGTCATCGGCGTTCTGGCGACCCAGGCGACATTCGAAAGCCCGCGCTATATGTCGCTTACCCGTCGTTATGCGGCCGAGGTCCGCGTCCTGCCAAGGGCATGCCCGCACTGGGTGGCGTTGGTGGAGGACGGTCCGGGCCAGAGAGCGGACACGTCCGCGCTGGTCGACGCGGAGATCGAACCCTTGCTCGATGCGGGCGCTGATCAGATCGTACTTGGTTGCACGCATTTTCCGTTGTTGATGCCGTGGATCGAGGCGGCTGTCGTGCGCTGGCGCACTCTGCGCGGCGTCGATCGCGCGATTCAAGTCCTGGATCCCGCTCCCGCCGTTGCGCGTCAGGCAGCGCGAGTTGAGCAGCTCGGAGCCAGCGTGCTGGCGGGCGATCAGTTCTGGACAACTGGAGACCCGCGCCGGTTTGCCATTCGAGCCGCGGAAGCCCTGGGCGACGATTGGAAATTTGGTCAATGTCGATTACTCCCGCTGAGCGCGCTCAGCCCGGCTGATCTCTAGGCGCCATCCAAAAATCTTCTTCGAGATCACCCTCGCCGCAGATCGTTTGGATGTCTTCTAACAGTTCGCCAACATCGCGATGTGATAATCGCTGGACATGTCAGACATTGACCAGGATCGCATCCACAGCATCATGCAGGCCGCGGAAGAAGCCGCGTCTGCCATCGCCGCCGCGAACGAACAAATCAGCCTGGACTCCGCAGAGGCATTACCGCCGGCCAGCTCCGATGGGCCAAAAACACTTGTCATCCTGCCATTGCGCGGAGTGCTTGTGTACCCGATGTCGGCCTTGCCGTTGCGCGTTTCACAGCCCCGCGCCATACGCCTCATTGACGACGCGCTGGTAAGCAAAACCACAATCGGTCTGGTCGCCAGCAAGAATCCGGCAAAGGAGGATCCCGATGCCGAGGACGTCTATCGGATCGGGACCGTCGCCACCATCGTGCGCAGCTTTAAGGCGCCCGACGGTGTGGTGAACATGATCGTGCAGGGCCTCGAGCGCTTTCGGATCGTCGAATTCACCCAAACTGAGCCGTATCTGATTGCAAAGATCGAACCCATGCCCGAGTCGGGCGATGCAACCCTCGAAACCGAGGCCCTGCGACGCAACCTAAGCCAGGGATTTTCGAGGATGGTCGAACTTTCGCCCTCGATTCCGGACGAGCTGTCACAGATGATCCAGACCATTCAGGATCCGCGACAGCTGACCTATGCAGTCGCCACCTATATGCGAATGGAAATGAGCGACGCGCAGAAGCTCCTGGAAATGGAGGGGCTGCCGGACAAGATGCTGTATCTGCTCCAGCTCCTGAACAAGGAGTTGGAAGTCCTCGAGCTGGGCAAGAAGATCCAGACCGAAGCAACCAGCGAGATGGAGAAGCTCCAGCGCGACTTCTACCTGCGCGAACAGATTAAGGCCATCCAGCGCGAGTTGGGTGAGACCGACGAACAACAGATCGAGGTGGCCGAGTTTCGGAAGAAGATCGGCGAAGCTGGGATGAACCCGGAGGCCCGCCGCGAGGCCGAGCGCGAAGTCGAGCGCATGGCGAAGCTGCCGACCCAGGCCGCCGAATACGGCGTCATCCGGACCTACCTGGACTGGCTCACCACCCTGCCCTGGTCGAAGAGCACACCGGACAATCTCGAAATGAATCATGCCCGGGTGGTGCTGGACGAGGACCACTACGGGTTGAAGGACATCAAGGATCGGATTCTCGAGTTCCTGGCCGTGCGCAAGCGCAAACTCGATCTCGCCTCCGAGCCCGCCCCGGCCGCCGAGGAACGCCCGTCGGGTATGGCCCGGCCTGAGCGCGAAGGCGTCATCCTGTGCTTTGTGGGACCGCCCGGCGTAGGCAAGACATCGTTGGGCGCAAGCATCGCGCGGGCGATGGGGCGCAAGTTCATCCGCAGCTCGGTGGGCGGCGTGCGGGATGAGGCTGAGATCCGCGGTTTTCGGCGAACCTATATCGGCTCGATGCCGGGCCGGATCGTGCAAAGCTTGCGCCGGGCCGAGACCAATAATCCGGTCTTCATGCTTGATGAGATCGACAAGATGGGCAGCGACTTCCGGGGCGATCCCTCGGCAGCGCTTCTCGAGGTGCTCGATCCGGAGCAGAACCGCGAGTTCCGCGACCATTACCTGGACGTGCCGTTTGACCTGTCACAGGTGATCTTCATCTGCACGGCCAATACGCTTGAAACCATCCCGGGCCCGTTGCGCGATCGCATGGAGATTCTGCAGCTCAGCGGTTATACCGAGCGGGAGAAACTCAATATTGCCAATGGTTTTCTCGTGCCGCGCCAGTTCCGCGAGAACGGCTTGAAACCGGGTGAGATCACCTTTGCCGACGACGCGATTTTGCAGCTCATGCGCGACTTCACCCGCGAGGCGGGTGTGCGCGGCCTGGAACGCGAAATCGGCAGCATCTGTCGCAAATTGCTGACCCGCTCGCTCGAGGGCAAGGGCCGGCTTCCGATCCGGGTGACCTCCAAGATTCTGCCCGAACTGCTGGGCAAGCCGCGCTTCTACTTTGAGGCGCTCGAGCGGACGGCGACACCCGGTGTCGCCACGGGACTGGTATGGACGCCAGTCGGCGGGGATGTCATCTTCATCGAAGCCACTCAGATGAAGGGCGCAAAGGGTTTTCTGCTGACCGGTCAGCTCGGAGATGTGATGCGCGAGAGCGCCCAAACGGCGCTGAGCTTCGTGCGCAGCCACGCTTCCGACCTCGGCATCCCCGGCGATGCATTTGAAACCCACGACATCCATGTGCATGTGCCAGCGGGATCGACGCCCAAGGACGGGCCATCCGCGGGCGTGACCATAGCGACGGCTCTGGCATCGCTGCTCACCGGCCAACGGGTCCGGCCAGATGTGGCGATGACCGGCGAGATAACCCTGCGAGGGTTGGTCCTACCCGTTGGCGGCATCCGCGACAAGCTTCTCGCCGCGCACCGGGTCGGGATGAAGACGGTCATTTTGCCGCGCAGAAATGAAGTCGACCTGGATGAGCTGCCCGACGAGGTCCGCAAGACGCTTCAATTCGTTCTGGTCGAGCGGATCGAACAGGTGTGGAAGGCAGCTTTGTTGCCCGCCGAAGGAAAACCGGCAAAGTCGGGCCACAAACGCAAGGGATGAAACCGAGCCCGGCGCTACACGCTGGCGGGCGGCCGCATCGCGCCTCGCGCACCCTGAATCAGATAGTATGCGATGAGAATTCGCGAAAGCATCCAGATCGACGCTGAATTGCCGCCGGTAAGCGCGCCGCTGATGGCCACCAGGCTGTCCAGGACAAACAAGCCGACTCCCGCCGGCGCCGCCCACTTGTATCCGCGCCGGGCCAGAAAAGCAAGCGCGCCGTAAGCCAGGCCAACAGCAATACTGAGCGGACCACCGCCTTGGGCGATGGCGAAGTCCCACTGGGCGCCTACTGCCAGCACTCCCGCCACCACATTTGCGGCCGCGATCCAGGCGAGCAAGGATGCGACGCCCTTCAGCGCGTCGGCCGGGGACTCCGGCGGCTCAGGCGCGGAATCGGGTTTGTTGAAGAAGCGCATGGCGGGTGAACAATAAAGCTGGGGCGGCTGGATTCGAACCAACGAATGGCGGATCCAAAGTCCGCTGCCTTACCACTTGGCGACGCCCCAAAGGCGACATTTGATTTTACTCCACTCTGACTTGTGAATATGGCGTTTCTCCACTAGAATCGTCGTGTGTTGATCCAGCAGCTCGTGGTTGCGTCGGGCCGTGGCGCACCTCGGGCATCCGATTTCCAGATGGGAGGACCTTGACAATGAGACGCCGTGAATTTCTAAAAACCGCCGCCAAAGGCGCCGTATTTGGAGGAGCGGCCGCGATCGGCGCGGCCTGCACGACTCAGAATACGCCCGCGCCATCCGCTACGGCGGCCAAACCGGAAGACAAGCCCGCCGTGACCCAGGCGCCTGCGGTAGTCGGTCCTGCGCAGACTTTCGAGTGGAATATGGCCACCAGTTGGCCGATCTCGCTGGATACGATCTATGGCGGGGCACAAGTATTCGCCGAGCGCATGCTAAAGCTGACCGGCGGCAAGTTCAAGATCACTCCGCGCCCGGCGGGCGATCCCCAGGGCTCGCCCGGCACGGCCGTTCTGGACGCAGTGTCACAGGGAGCTGTCCAGGCGGGACATACCGCCGCGTACTACTACATCGGCAAGAGCTGGGTGTGCGCCTTTGCAACCGCCGTGCCGTTTGGTCTGACTCTGCAAGAGCAGAATGCCTGGCTCTTCGAGGCCGGCGGGCTGAAGCTCATTAACGAGGTCTACGCCAAGAAGTTCAACATCGTTGCCTTCCCTGCCGGCAATACTGGCTGTCAATGGGGCGGATGGTGGCGCAAGGAAATCAACACGCCGGCCGACCTGAAGGGTCTTAAGATGCGCATCCCCGGCATCGGCGGCCAGGTAATGGCCAAGCTCGGCGTGAACGTCATCACGCTCGCCGGAGGCGAAATCTTCCAGGCAATGCAGACCGGCACGGTAGATGCGGCCGAGTGGGTGGGCCCCTACGACGATGAGAAGTTGGGGTTCAACAAGGTCGCCAAGATCGCCTACTACCCCGGCTGGTGGGAGCCCGCTCCAACCCTCGAAGTCCAAGTCAATTTGAGCGAGTTCAACAAGCTCCCCGCCGAGTACAAGGAGATGATCCAGTCCGCCGCCCACGAGGCGAACACGATCATGCCCGCGCGCTACGATACCAAAGCGCCCGACGCGTTGGACCGCCTCGTCAAGGATGGCGTGCAGTTCAAAGCCTTCTCGAACGAGATCATGGAAGCCGCGCGCAAGGCGACTTTCGAGTTGCTTGACGAGCAGGCGGCCAAGGATCCGGACGTAAAGAAGATCTACGAGAGCTGGAACGCTTACCGGCTTAGCGGCTACAAGTATCACAAGCTGGCCGAGAACACCTTTGCCAATTTTGTGTTCGGGACCGTCAAGTAAGAGGTTCCTGCTGGATGTGATAACCCCCGGCTCCGCCGGGGGTTATCACATCCAGCAAACTCTCTACGGTCCTCCCGGCGTGGGGTAAAGGACTGATGGCAGCCAGGTCGACAACTGGGGAATGAGCGACACGATAACGAGCGCAACCAGTTGTATGAGGACGTACGGGATCGCGCTACGGTGGATGTCGGCGGTGCTGATCTTGTCCTTGGGCGCCACGCTTTGCATATAGAAAAGCGAGAATCCTACCGGTGGCGAGATGAAGGCAATCTGCAAATTGACGGCCATCATGATCCCAAACCAAACCATGCCGTAGTCGCCGCGCCCAATGATGAGTTCGGCGGCGGGCACCAAAAGTGGCATGGCCAGGTAGGTGATCTCCACAAACTCGAGGAACACACCCAGCAGGAAAATGGAAATGTGGGCGACGACGACGAAAGCCACCAGTCCGCCAGGCAGGTTGGCCAGCGCGTTGATGATGAACTTGTCACCTCCGAGCCCGCCAAACACCAGGGTGAAGAATGTTGAGCAGAACAAAATCATGATGACCAGCGTCGTGGTCCGCATGGTCGCATTTGCGGCCTCGCGAATGACCCGCCAGGAAAGCCGGCCCCGGACAAGCGCAAGCGCCAAGGCCACCACAGCCCCCACACCCGCCGATTCCGTCGGTGTGGCCAAACCGGCAAATGTAGACCCCAGCACCATGAGGATGAGCAACACCGGCGGGACAAATGCCTTTAGGACCTTGACGAGCAAGGCTCGGCCATGAATATCTCGGGCGGCCAAAGGCAGCGCCGGCGCCATGTGCGGTCGAAGCGCGCCTACAACCAGCGCGTAGATTCCATAGCTGGCCGACAGAAGCAGGCCCGGAATCATTGCGCCAGCAAAGAGGTCACCCACGCCCACCCCGATCTGATCGCTTAGCAACACCAACACCAGGCTGGGCGGAATCATCTGGGCAAGCGTGCCCGCGGCCATGATCGTCCCGGTGGCCAGCTTCTTGTCGTAGCCATACTTCAACATGGTCGGCAACGAGATCATGCCCATTGCGATGATCGTCGCGGCAACCACGCCAGTCGTAGCGGCCAACAATGTACCTACGATCACGACGGCCAGAGCCAGGCCTCCGCGCAAGCCACCGAGCAAAATGCCGGCCGTCTCCAACATCTCTTCCGCGATCCCCGACTTTTCGAGGATCGAGCCGAGAAAGATGAAAAATGGAATCGCGATAAGCTGCACATCCGACATCGTGCCAAACCACTTCCCCGGCAGAAGCCGGACAAGTTGGAAGTTGAAGGCGCCCAGGGCAATCCCGACCAACCCGAAGACCATGGCCGTGCCGGCAAAGCTGAAACCAACCGGGTAGCCCGTCATCAAGATGAGGAAAAAGCCGGCGAACATCGCGATCGCCAGCCATTCATATCCGGATCCAGAAGCGATTTGTGACAGCATCAGGGTGTGACTCCTCGATCAGGACTTGATAATCTTTTTTGCGCGCTCGGCGACTTCAGCGATGACCGCTTCTGCCTCGGGCGTCTCATCCGCGCGGATTTCCCTGAGCACTTCGGTCTGCCCGCGCAACACGGCGAAGTACTTTATCAACTGCGAAACCGCTTGCAGAAGCATCAGCAGGAATGCGACGATGATGAACGAGCGAATCGGGGCGCGGGGCAGTCCGCCCGGATCGGGCGAACCCTCCATCAAGCCGGTGAAAGAGCCCTTGGCGAGGAAATCGAAGATGTCCTGGGCGGAACCACGCGAGATAAAACCCCAAGAAAACAGCACCGGCACCAGCGTGACATAGATCCCCAGGACGCAAAACGGAATCAGGATCAGAAGCGTTCCGAGGAAGTCGACCAGCGCCTGGCGCTTCGGCGACCATTTGGTGTACAGAAAGTCAACCCGGACGTTGACGCCATGTTTCAGAATGTAGCCAAATCCGAGAAAGAAAAGCAGCGAGAACAGGTACCACTGCACCTCTGTGACGAAATTCCCGGAGCGCGCCTGCCCAAACAGGAGCCGTGTAATGTCGCCAAAGACGTCAGAATTGGTGAAACGACCGATGTAGCGAATGACGACGTTGAAAAAGCCCACGAAAATGAGAAGCACGACGATAAAACTGCTGACCGAACCGAGGCGTTCACTCACCCCGTCGATTGCATGGGCGATTCGAAGCAGGGCTTTCATCTTTGATCTCCAATCACCGCCTGGCGTCCGTCAACGGAACCCCAATGTTAACGATCTCGCCGGGTTTGTCAAACGCGCTCAGACCCGTTCGCGCGGGTCGAACAGGCGGGCGTGCTCATCAAGAGCGAATCGGTCCGTCATGCCCGCAATGTAGTAGCACACACGTTGCGCCGTCGACAAACCGGCGTACTTCTCCTGAGTGCTTGCTGGCAGCATCGCCGGCTCGTCCATAAAGGCGGTGAACAGGTCGCGCAATACCCGGCCTGCCTTGTTGTGCATTCGCAGCACACGCGGATGGCGATACATCCGGGCATACAGGAAAGACTTCAATTCAGTATTCATCGCACTGCCCTGGGCGGAAAAAGCGATCAAGTTCACCGGATGCCGCCGCACGTCGGCTACGCTCTCAACACCCGCCCCGGTCAGATTCGAAGACGATTGCGTTAGAAGATCACCCACCATAACGTTGATCAGGCGGCGAATCGTGCGATGGCGAACCATGTCGCCAAACGGCGCGTCGGGCGGAACGCCGGCTTCGGCGGCGGCGCGTTGAATCCAGCCTTGCCCCAATACTTCATCCCAATCGAGCAGGCCCGCTCGCAGGCCGTCATCGGTGTCGTGGGCGTTGTAAGCGAGCTCGTCGGCGTAACAGGCGATTTGAGACTCAATCGAACCGCGCTTGTCGGTCTCGTAGTCATGTTCGGCGACGACGTCGTAGTCGGTTTCGTGCTTGACGATGCCTTCCCGCATCTCGTAGGTCAGGTTGAGGCCGGGAAAGTCCGGATAGCGGCTCTCAAGCTCCGTGACCACCCGAAAGCTATGCTGGTTGTGGTTGAAGCCGCCAAAGTCAGACATCAACTCATTCAAGGTGCCTTCGCCGGAATGGCCGAACGGCGGGTGGCCAAGGTCGTGAGCCAGGCAGATCCCCTCAACAAGGTCCTCATTTGCCCCAAGCGTGCGGGCGATGGTCCGTCCAATCTGGGCGACCTCGAGCGTGTGGGTAATCCGGGTGCGATAGTAGTCACCCTCTGTAACGACAAAGACCTGCGTCTTGCCCTGCAGCCGCCGCCACGCGGTCGTGTGCACAACACGCTCGCGGTCACGCTGAAAAGCGGTGCGATAGGGTTTCTCCGAGTCAGGATAGGCCCGCCCGCGCGATTCGGCGCTGCGGCATGCAAACGGCGCGAGGGTCAGTGCCTCAAGGCGTTCCAATTCTTCTCGGGTGCGCATGCTTGAATTGTACGCTTCGCCGGCATTTCCCGGGAGAAGCAACAGGCCCCGGCTTCGCCGGGGCCTGTTGCTTCTCCCGACATCCAGCAAAAGCGAACATTCGTTCTATAATCGCGCCATGTCGGATTTCAAAGTCCACTCTCCCTTCGAGCCGACCGGCGATCAGCCCCAGGCCATCGACGATATTGTCAAGAGCCTCGCAGCCGGCAACCGCTACACGACCTTGCTCGGCGCCACCGGCACGGGAAAGACCTTCGCCATGGCGAAGGTCATTGAACGCACCCAGCGGCCAGCCCTGGTGATGGCTCACAATAAGACCCTGGCGGCCCAGCTCTACTCCGAGTTCAAGGAGTTCTTTCCCGAAAACGCTGTGGAGTACTTCGTCAGCTATTACGACTACTACCAGCCCGAGGCCTACGTGCCCCGGATCGACCTGTACATCGAGAAGGATTCGTCAATCAACGACGAGCTTGACCGGCTGCGGCTGGCCGCGACGAGCAGCCTCGTCAGCCGGCGCGATGTCATCATCGTCGCCTCGGTGTCCTGTATCTACGGCGTGGGCAACCCGGAGGACTATGGCCGCTTTGTGGTGAAGCTGCAGCGCGGTGAGACCCGCCGGCGCGAGCTCATCCTGCGCCTGCTCGTGTCGATTCAATATGAGCGCAATGATGTGACGCTCGCGCGCGGCAAGTTTCGCGTGCGGGGTGACACGCTTGAAGTCCAGCCTGCCTATGCTGAGACCGCCTACCGGGTGTCCTTTTTTGGCGACGAAATCGAACGGATCGTCGAGATCGATACGTTGACCGGCGAGATTGTGAATGAGCTCGAGCAGATCGAGATCTACCCCGCCAAGCACTACGTCACCCCCCAGGAGAAGCTCCAGAAGGCGATCCTCGACATCGAACAGGAGCTCGTCGAACGAGTGGCCTGGTTCAAGGAGCATGACAAGCTGATCGAGGCTCAACGGGTGGAGCAACGCACGCGCTATGACCTTGAAATGCTGCGCGAGGTCGGCTTCACCACTGGCATCGAAAACTACAGCCGGCTGCTCGATGGGCGGGCCCCCGGGACGCCGCCGTTCACCTTGATGGACTACTTTGCCGACGACTTTCTCCTTTTTATGGA
>Ga0073902_10001592_pt1 | contig 12211 bp, 11 predicted proteins | sample KloWWTmeKNB19Kit_FD_66667 | JGI IMG/M metagenome (GOLD analysis project Ga0073902, IMG submission 66667) | Active sludge microbial communities from Klosterneuburg, Austria, studying microevolution and ecology of nitrifiers - Klosterneuburg... | ecosystem: Engineered > WWTP > Aerobic digester >...
TTCTTCGCTGCTGATGCTCGTAGTTGCGGCTTTCCCTGTCTCTCTTTTCGTACGAACCTCCCTCATTGACCTGTCGATGCACGCTGCCTGTTAAGGGTGGGGCGTGGCTGCTATAGCTGTTTTCTAGTACAATTCAAGGGTTTACGTCGATATGGCTCGATTCCGCAGGGGGCGAGCCTTCACGCGTTCCCCGCATTGGTGCGGCGCTGGCAGGGTTGAAAGGTCTGGTTTGAGCGGTACGGAATTCTCGGTTCTGATGGCGACCTACGGGCGCGATGATGCGCGGCATCTGGAGCAGGCGCTGGAGAGTCTGGCCGGGCTGCGCCTCGGGGCATCGGAGGTGGTGCTGGTTGAGGACGGGCCGATCGGAGACGCTGCGCGGGCTGTCATCGAGCGCTATCGCGCAGCGCTCAACATCCAGTCGGTCGTGATGCCTCGTAACGTCGGCCTGGCCAGTGCTCTTAACGCCGGTTTGCAGCACTGCCACCATGAACTCGTGGTTCGTTTCGACAGTGACGACGTGGCGCTGCCAGAGCGCTTTGCGCGGCAGATCCAGGCCTTTTGCGCAGACCCGGCAGTCGACGTCATGGGCAGTTTTGCGCAGGAAATGGACAGCGTCGGCATCCCGGGCCGAGTCCGCTCGATGCCCGTATCCCACGAAGACATACTTGCCAAGCTGTGGGCCTGTCCGCTCATTCACCCCACGGTGGCCTACCGGCGGAGCAGGATCCTGGCCGTTGGCGGCTACCGCACCGATCTGCGGCGCAGCGAAGACTACGATCTGTGGTTTCGCTGCGCGAAGGCGGGCATGCGCTTTGCCAACCTGCCAGAAGCCTTGATCCTCCATCGTTTCGATGAAACCAGCCACCTGCGCCATGCCTTTCAGGATGCTCTGGAGAGGGCGCTGAGCGGCTACCGGGGCGCCAGTCTGCTGGGCATGCCCCTCTGGAAGCGTCTGGCCTGCTTTGTCCCCCTGCTGCGTGCAGTATTACCCACACCGCTGCGTCACCCGGCCTATCGTCTGCTGTCGCGCTTCGACCCCCGACGTTCGGGGCAGCCGGATTAGTCGTCGCGGGCGCTTTGCCCGCACCAAGTCTCAGTGCATGTCGTCCTTGTCCGGGGGAACCGGCAGGATGGGAATGCCCTCCTCGATCAGGTCGATCATTTCTTCCCTGCCAGCCTTGCCCCGGATGGCCCTTTCCTCGCTGTCACCGTAGTGAATGCGGCGGGCCTCTTCGGCGAAGCGCTCCCCCACGTCTTCGGAGCGGGCTGCAGCACTGCGTAGGGTCTCTATCAAACGCGCGGCAATGGCCTGAGGGTTGGGGGCTGCTGGCGCCGCAGGGGCGGAATGGGACGAGGTTTGAACGTAGGGGGCCGAGGGCAGGCGGCGTACGTCGCTGCTGCCGCAATGGGGGCAGCCCACCAGGCCGGCAGCACGCTGGGCTTCAAAGGCCTCGCTCGATGCGAACCAGGCTTCGAAGCGGTGCTCCCGGTCACAGGACAGGTCGAGGACGATCATGGTGGAAGGTAGTGAGTGTTCTGTCAGGCCAGGTTCCCGGCGAGTTGAAAGTATGTACGAAGGCGAGAGCCAATACCGCTCGTTCCGATCATTGTGTGACAGCGAACTGGTGGATTCTTGCCTGATTGAGGTATTGGCTTAAATCATCACCCCGAGACAGCTAGAGCGGATCGAGGCCGGCGCTAAGCCTGAATGCTATGAAATATGATGCGAATATGTTATCAATCTTGTCCTGCAAGCAGGGTTACGGGCAGCGGCAAAAGTGTAGTCCGTTTTCTTTTGATCCAAGATAATCTTTCCACTTGCTAGCATCCAGAGGGAAGGTCTTGATGATGATGCTTTGCCCATTCTGGGTGATGAGGCGGTGGGGGTGAACGTGAATCTGGACGCATTGCTTGAGCCCTTTCCGGGCGAGCTGCCTTGTGGTCTGAATCTGGAGTACGACGACGATTTTCGTGAGCTTGAAAAGGCTGCCAGTGGTACTCCCGAGCTGGAGTTCGGTGCGGGAAACGGAGACGGTGTTACCCGAATCGAAGGCGTGGGGCCGGACTGGGCCAAGGTGCGCAAACTGTCCGAAGGGCTCTTCTCCCGAACCAAGGATCTCCGTGTCGCTGTCTTCCTGACCCGGGCACTGACACATTCAGACGGGCTGACAGGCCTGGAGATGGGGCTTCGGCTCACGCTCTCTCTCCTCGAAGGCTTCTGGGATCATGTCCACCCCATGCTGGATCGGGACGACAATGATGACCCCACGGAGCGGATCAACGCCTTGGCGGGTCTGGCGGCAGAAAGCATGGTGGGTTCTGTTCGCGATGCATGGGTCGTGCGCTCCCGTCAGATTGGGATGCTTGCCGTCCGTGACATCGAGGTGGCTGCGGGGCGGCTGCAAGCAAGGAGTGGCACGGAGGCCTTGAGTGAGGCGCAGGTCAGTGGACTGATCACGGCCGCTCTTGGTGAGGACCCAGAGCTTGCAGTCAGGGTGCGGAATCTGGACGGTTTGCTCAAAAGCATCGATGCGCTGCTGTCCGAGCGAGTTGGCGCGGCTGGGGGCGTCGACTTCAAGCCGCTTCAGTCAGTGCTGTATCCGGTCCGGCAGGTCGTCGAGCGATGCACCCGTGGTTCGGGAGGCGACTTCGATGTTCCCAGCCCCGACGCCACGCTGGCAGACGATGGCGCGGTAGGTGCGGTCAAGACTTCTGCTGCCCCTCAGGGGGAAATCAACTCCCGGTCCGATGTCCTTCGGACGCTCGATCGACTGTGTGATTTTCTGGCCCGGACTGAGCCGGGTAGCCCGGTTCCAATGGTCTTGCGGCGAGCCCAGAAAATGATGAACATGAATTTCCTTGAGCTCATGAATGATCTTGCGCCTGACGGCTTGAATCAGGCAGAAAAGGTCGTTGGAGCGCGTTTCGATAACCCGGAGTCGTGATGCCGGCAAATTGCGCAGTGCAATATCGCTATCCCCATATGGAGGCACAAAATGGCAGACAGCAGTCAGAAATTCATTGCCCGTAACCGGGCGCCCCGGGTTCAGATTGAGTATGACGTGGAACTGTATGGTGCCGAGAAAAAGGTCCAGTTGCCCTTCGTCATGGGGGTGCTTTCAGACTTGTCGGGCAACCCTTCTGAGCCTTTGGCTCCGATTGCCGAGCGCAAGTTCCTGGAAATCGACGTGGACAATTTCGACAGCCGGATGAAGTCGATGAAGCCGCGGGCAGCATTTCAGGTTCCCAATACCCTCACCGGCGAGGGCAATCTCAATGTCGAGCTGACTTTTGAAAGCATGGACGACTTTACGCCGGCCGCCATTGCACGCAAGGTGGATGCGCTCAACAAGCTTCTCGAAGCCCGCCAGCAATTGTCCAACCTGATTACCTACATGGACGGCAAGACCGGCGCCGAAGAGTTGGTGGGGCGCTTGCTCAACGATCCTGCCTTGTTGCAGACCCTTGCCTCGGCGCCGAAGCCCTCAGAAGGCTGAGTGGGCGAGAAGCCCGCTGCGCGTCACTACCAATAACAACCGGAGAATATGAGCATGGTCGATCCGCAACTTCAGGCCGACGCCAAGGGCGTTGCCGGGGCAGAAAGCAGCGAGTTCGCATCGCTACTGCAGAGGGAGTTCAAGCCGAAGTCCGAAGAGGCACGTGATGCCGTCGTCAAAGCCGTCGAAGCGCTTGCGAAACAGGCGCTTTCCCAGACCCAGTTGGTCGGGAACGATGTCGTCAAATCGATCGAGGCGATGATCGCCCAGCTCGACAAGAAGCTGTCGGAACAAGTCAATCTGATCATGCATAACCCCAGTTTCCAGAAGCTGGAGGGGGCATGGCGCGGGCTTCATTATCTCGTCAATAACACCGAAACCGACGAGATGCTGAAGATCCGGGTAATGAACATCACCAAGTCGGAGCTTCACAAGAACCTGAAGCGCTTCAAGGGCACGGCCTGGGATCAAAGCCCGGTGTTCAAGCGCATTTACGAGGAAGAGTACGGTCAATTTGGTGGTGAGCCCTTCGGCTGCCTGGTTGGCGACTATTATTTTGATCAAACGCCGCCGGATGTGGAGCTGCTTGGGGAAATGGCCAAGATCTCCGCTTCGGCACACGCGCCATTCATTGCAGCGGCCAGCCCGGCATTGATGCAGATGGATTCGTGGCAGGAACTGGCCAATCCCCGTGATCTCAGCAAGATCTTCGGTACGCCTGAATATGCCGCCTGGCGATCCCTGCGGGAAAGTGATGATGCGCGATACATTGGTCTCGCCGCGCCTCGTTTTCTGGCACGGGTGCCGTATGGGGCACGGACCAATCCTGTCGATGAGTTTGCGTTTGAGGAAGATACTGGCGCAGCCGACCACAGCAAGTACACATGGGCCAACTCGGCGTATGCGATGGCGGTCAATATCAATCGTTCATTCAAGTATTACGGTTGGTGTTCGCGGATCCGCGGCATTGAGTCGGGGGGAGCAGTAGAAGGTCTGCCGGTTCATTCCTTCCCCACCGATGACGGTGGTGTGGACATGAAGTGCCCCACCGAAATCGCGATCAGCGACCGACGCGAGGCGGAACTGGCCAAGAACGGGTTCATGCCGCTGGTGCACAAGAAGAACTCAGATTTCGCGGCCTTCATCGGTGCCCAGTCGCTACACAAGCCGGCCGAATATGACGATCCTGATGCGACTGCCAATGCCAATCTGGCAGCGCGTCTCCCCTATCTTTTTGCATGCTGTCGCTTTGCTCACTATCTGAAGTGCATCGTCCGCGACAAGATCGGCTCGTTCAAGGAGCGTGACGACATGGAGCGCTGGCTGAAGGACTGGATCATGAATTATGTGGATGGGGATCCTGCCCATTCGTCGGAAGAGACCAAAGCCCGGCGTCCGCTGGCTGCGGCGGAGATCGTGGTGGAGGAGGTGGAGGGTAACCCGGGTTACTACACCTCGAAGTTCTTCCTCCGTCCGCATTACCAGTTGGAAGGCCTGACCGTGTCCCTCAGGCTGGTGTCCAAGCTGCCCTCACAAAAGGCGGCGTGACGAAACTCGAGAGGCAGGGGCGACTCCCCTTCCAATGGGTGAAGCGAGGCGGATGCCGGATGGGGCAGAAAGTGAGTTCTGCCCGGATCCTGGCTTTTTCCAGATGACAATTTAGCGGAGTGCGGAGGTAGATCATGGCAGTCGATATGTTTTTCAAACTCACCAGCATTGAGGGTGAGTCCAAGGACTCCAAGCACGAGAAGGAAATCGACGTGCTGGCGTGGAGTTGGGGGCTTTCCCAAAGCGGCAACACACATGTGGGTACTGGTAGCGGTTCTGGCAAGGTGAACGTCCAGAACCTGAGCTTTACCAAATGGGTGGATTCGGCGTCCACTCCGCTCATCATTTCCTGCTGCAAGGGCACCCATATCAAGGAAGCCAAGCTGACGGTGCGCAAGGCGGGAGACCAGCCCCTCGAATACATCAAGATCACCCTTGAGGATGTGCTTGTGTCGTCCGTGCAGACGGGTGGCAGTGGTGGTGAGGATCGTCTGACCGAAAATGTGACGCTGAACTTTGGCAGGTTCAAGGTCGAATACACCCCGCAGGACGCCAAGGGCGGCGGTGGAAGCACGAAGACCGCGGCTTGGGACATTCCAGCCAACAAGCCCGTTGGTTGATGCTGTGGCCCCGGTTCGACCTGATCCGGGGCACGATTGGCGGCCGTGGCGGCTGCTCCCTAATTTCAGCAATCAGAGCGGAGTGTGAAGGCGGCCATGGCCATTTGCGACATGTTTTTGAAGGTCGAGTCCGCACGTCAAGGCCCGATTCGGGGCGAAAGCGGTGACTCCCGGCATGCCGGCGAGATTGAGGTGCTTGGCTGGTCCTGGGGAATGGAGTGCGAAGGTGATTGGTACCAGAACAAGGCCTCCAGGGAGGGAGGGCGTACGACTATTCACGAGTTGCTTGTCACCAAGCGCGTGGATACCGCTTCGACTGGCCTGATGGCTGCCTTGCGCCGGAATGATCCGATCAAGAAAGCCGTGCTGAGTGTGCGCAAGGCATCCGGTGAAACCGGTCTCGATTACCTTACCGTGACCATTGAGCGGGGGAGGGTGACTTCGCACCGAATTGTCGGGTCTGGATCGCCAGAGTTGATTGAGGAGATCCGCTTTGCCTTTCAGAAGGTGAATGTGGAATACCGGCAGCAGGACCGGGGTGGCTCGGGCAAGGGAGTCTGTACCTTCGAAACCGAGATTGATCAGGCTTGAGCCCGTCGGGCGCGCCACGGTCTGCCGAAATCAAGATTCAAATTTCAGGAGCGCCTCAATGAATGCTGTGACGAATGCCGAGAGTGCTCTTCATCAGGGAGCGCCGGCACAGGCGCTCAAACTACTGCAGGATGGCGTCAAGGCCAACCCGTCGGACCCGCGCCTGCGTGTTTTCCTGTTTCAGCTATTGTCCGTTCTCGGGCAGTGGGGGAGGGCACTCAATCAGTTAAGTGTGGCAGCCGAACTTGATGCAGCGGCGCTACCCATGGCCCAGACCTACCGGGAGGCCATCCAGTGTGAATCCTTGCGCAGCGAGGTGTTTGCCGGGCGCAAGGTGCCGATGATCTTCGGGCAGCCCGATGCCTGGTTGGCGCTGCTGATCGAGTCCTTGCTCACGGCTGGGAAAGGAGATGCGGTCGGCGCTGAGCGCTTGCGGCAGCAGGCATTTGACGCAGCACCGGCAAGTACCGGCACCCTTGATGGCGAAGCTTTCTCCTGGCTTGCCGATGCCGATATGCGCCTGGGGCCGGTGTGCGAGGCGGTCATCAACGGTCGCTATTACTGGCTGCCCTTTGCCAATCTGCGGCGCATCCAGTTAGAGGAGCCTACCGACCTGCGCGACGTGGTCTGGACGCCGGTTCATTTCGAGTTTGTCAATGGTGGCGAAAGCGTCGGTTTGATTCCGACCCGCTACCCGGGCAGTGAATTGTCCACCGAACCCCTCGTTCAGTTGGCGCGTCGCACCGAATGGCTCGAGACGCTGCCGGGCGTGTTCCACGGCAGTGGTCAGCGCATCCTGAGCACCGACGGCGGTGACAAGGCCCTGATGGATGTGCGCCTGATCGAATTTGATACCTTGCCGGAAGAAGGCACGGAGTCTGCGGATGACTGAACTGGTGCCGCGGGAGCGGCTCCAGCCGTCCTTGTTGGATCGATTGATCGATGATGATCCCGGGAGCGCGCAGGAGCCGGTTGAGCGCCGGGTGCTCAGTAGAAGTCAGATGCGTGCCGCTGTCTTGCGTGACCTGACCGCGCTGCTGAACTGCACACGTTTGTCCGACAGGGACAATCTTCTCGCCGCGGCGGTTCACGCAGGAAACTCGGTGCTCAACTATGGTGTGCCGTCATTTTCCGGAGAGACCGCAGCCTCCATCGAGGTCAGCGACATTGAACGGGCCGTCAGGGAGGCCATCATTCGATTCGAGCCTCGCATTCTGCCGGACTCCCTTGTCGTCTCGGCGATTCTCGACGACAGCATGCTTGACTGGCACAACCTTGTCAGCCTGAAGATATCAGGCCTGCTGTGGGCCCAGCCCGTGCCTCTTGAAATGCTCATCAGGACCACGCTGGATCTGGAAACCGGACAGGTTGAACTGTTCGAACTGAGCAAATGAAGTTCGCATGAATCCTCGGCTGCTGCATCTCTACAATCAGGAACTCCGGCATCTCCGGGAGATGGGAAGCGAGTTCGCGGAGGAGTTCCCGAAGATTGCCAGCCGTCTGTCGATGGACGGCCTTGAGGTTGCGGATCCTTATGTCGAGCGCTTGCTCGAAGGCGCGGCCTTTCTCGCTGCACGTGTCCAGCTCAAGCTCGAAGCCGAGTTTCCCCGCTTCACCCATCATCTGCTGGAAATGGTGCACCCCCATTTTCTGTCGCCGACGCCAGCCATGGCGATCGCCCAGTTCCAGCCGATCCTGTCCGACGCGAATCTGGCCGAGGGGTTCGTCATCAAGCGGGGGAGTGCGCTGCACACCGCTTCGGCGGCGCGTGACGGTAGCGCGTGCACTTTCACAACGGCTCAGGATGTCCGCTTGTGGCCCATCGAGGTGGTGGATGCTCGCTACTTCAGTGCCGCAACGGACCTGCCCTTGGCATCGCCTGACGTGGCTCGCAAGTTCCGTGGCGGTGTGCGCATCCGCCTGCGCTGCACGGCCGGTTTACGCTTTGATCAGCTGGGTGTCGACCGCCTGCGCTTCTGTCTTGGGGGGGCGGACGAGGCGGCCTATCGGCTCCTTGAGTGCATCGGCAGCAATCCGCTTGGCGTGATGATCACCGGTATCGATCGGCCCATCCGCAACCGCCAGTTCCTGGCTGGCCGTTGCCTTACCCTGGCGGGCTACGATGAGGATGAAGCCCTGCTGCCGTCAACCCCCAGAGGGTTCAGCGGTCATCGTCTGATCCATGAGTATTTCGCCTTCCCTCAGCGCTTCCTGTTCTTCGATATCTCGGGCCTCGCCGCGGCCTTGCCCCGTCTGCCGGAGAGCGAGCTGGAACTTCATCTGCTCTTTTCCAAGGGGGATGTTTCCCTTGAAAGCCAGGTGGATGCCGGGCATTTCTTGCTCAACGCCACGCCTGTCATCAATCTTTTCAAGCGGCGAGCGGATCGGATTCATGTCACCACAGGTGAGTATGAGTTCCACGTGGTACCGGATCGAACGCGGGCAATGGATTTCGAGGTCTACGATGTGCAGACGCTCACCGGTTACAGTTCAGGAGTAGAAAGAGAGCAGAACTTCGTCAGCTTCTATGAGAGCCATCATGGCTGGGATGCGGGGGCTCAGGGCTATTTCACCCTCCGGCGTGAGCCTCGGCTGCTGTCAGAGAGGCAACGTCGTATCGGTACTCGGACCCGTTACACGGGCAGTGAGACCTTTGTTTCGATCGTGGACTCCACCGAGGCGCCTTACAGCCCGGACCTGCGCCAACTGGCGGCGACCCTTCTGTGCACGAACCGGGATCTGCCCATCCTGCTGAACCTGAGTGGTCAAGGCAGCGACTTCGCGCTTGACGTCTCCGCGCCAGTGGAGGGTGTGCGTTGCGTGCGGGGCCCCTCCATGCCTGCCGCGCCGGTAGCGGAAGGCGCCCGAGCCTGGAAATGCATCAGCCTGCTCTCCCTCAATTATCTCTCACTACTGGACAGCGACAGCGCCAAAGGCGCGGCGGCCCTGCGGGAGATGCTGGGCTTGTACGGCGGAAGCAATGATCTGAGCGTCCGGCGGCAGATCGAGGGGCTGCGATCGGTGCACGCCCGAGCTTTTTCCACGCGCCTTCCGATGGCCGGGCCTCCCTGTTTCGGGCGGGGAATCGACATCACGGTCGAGGTCGACGAACTCGCCTTTGAGGGTGGGAGTGCCTTCCTGCTCGGCTCTGTGCTTGAACATTTCTTCGCCCGATATGTGTCGATAAACAGCTTCACGCGGACCAGGCTGCGTTCCTTGACCCGTGGCGAGGTCATGAACTGGGAGGTCCGATGCGGGCTTCGCCCGATCTTCTGACCCTGCTGGAGTCCATGGCCAGGGAGCCCTGGGCATGGGATTTCTATCACGCGCTGCGCCGCCTTGATGCGGCCAACGCGGACGCGCCACGCATCGGGTTTGGGCGGAGCCCCGCCGAGGAGCCGATACGTCTGGGGCAGGATCCCGACCTCAGTTTTGCGCCCGCCTCGCTGGCGTCGGTTGCTCCAGCCAAGGGCCGGCGGCCGAATCGCCTGGAGGTGCGCTTTTTCGGCATGCTCGGCCCTAACGGACCGTTGCCGCGACACCTCACCGAGCACGCCCGTAATCGTCTTTTGCATGGCGGCGATGCGAGCTTCGCACGCTTCCTGGATGTTTTTCATCACCGCTTTCTAAGCCTTTTTTACCGTGCTTGGGCGCAGGCGCAACCGACCGTTAGCCTTGATCGGCCCGACGACGATCCCTTCGGGCGCTATCTGGGGGCCCTGGCGGGCATTGGCTTGTCCGAGTTGCGTGATAGGGATGCGCTTCCAGACTTTGCCAAACTGGCCCATGCCGGCCATCTGAGTCGCCAGATCCGCAACGGAGAAGGCTTGGCCAAGCTGGTGGCGGCTTACTTCCGTTGCGAAGCGCAGGTTGAGCAGTTCGTCGGTCACTGGATTGTGCTCGAAGAGGATGATCGCCTCGCCCTGGGCGCGGGACGTCAGGCCCTCGGTCGTGGTGCAGTGGTGGGTAGCCGTGTGTGGGACAGGCAACACAAGTTCCGTCTGCGTGTCGGCCCGCTCTCCGGCGCAAGCTATGGGGCGCTGCTACCTGCCGGCGCGGGTATCCGGGCTCTGGCGGCCTGTGTGCACAACTATGTGAATCTGGAATATTTCTGGGATGTCCGGCTGGTGCTCGCCGCTGCGGACGTTCCTGTTGCGCGGCTCGATGGTCGGGTGCGGCTGGGCTACACGGCCTGGCTGGGCGGACGGGATGCGTCCCGTGATGCCGACGACCTCGTGCTGGACGTGGAGCGGGTGCTTGGGCGCCCCGCTTCGCAGTTTGGTGGCAGCAACCCAGGCAGTGTTGCCACTGATCGATTCCCTGCAGCCCAGTCAGCCTAATTGAAAGGTCGGTATGAGCGAGATCAGTCGTGTTGCCCTGTTCGGCAAACTCAACAGCGTGGCCTACAAGGCCATCGAGAGTGCCACCGTGTTTTGCAAGCTGCGTGGCAATCCCTATGTGGAGTTGGCGCACTGGATCGCCCAGATCGTTCAGACGGATAACACTGACATTCACTGCATCGTCCGTCATTTCGAGATTGATGCGTCCCGCCTGTCGGCAGACGTAACGGCGGCGCTTGATAAGCTTCCACGGGGCGCGACGGCCATTTCGGACCTCTCCGAGCATGTGATGGATATCTCGGAGCGTGCTTGGGTTTACGGCTCGCTGATGTACGGTGAGGGTGCGATCCGTACGGGCCACCTGATCGTCGGCGCACTCAAAACGCCGCGCCTGCTTAACGTGCTGCTGGGCATCTCCCGACAGTTCGAGCGGATCCGCGCAGATACGCTGGTTGATGAATTTGCTGCGATCGTGGCCTCTTCTGCTGAAGAGGCGCTGTCCGTGTCCGGCAGCACGGGCCAGCCTGGAGAGGCCAGTGATGCCCTGGCGCCGGCCTCCATGGGCAAGCAGGAGGCGCTGAAGCGCTTCACCACCGATCTCACCGCCCAGGCGCGGGAAGCCAAGATGGACCCCATTGTTGGCCGTGATGAAGAGATCCGCCAACTCATCGATATCCTGATGCGACGCCGCCAGAATAACCCCATCCTGGTCGGCGAGGCCGGGGTCGGCAAAACGGCGGTGGTAGAGGGCTTCGCCCAGCGCATCGTGCGTGGCGACGTTCCTCCGTCCCTGAAGGATGTCGAGTTGCGAGCCCTCGACGTGGGCTTGCTGCAGGCAGGCGCCAGCATGAAGGGCGAGTTCGAGCAGCGCCTGCGAGCGGTGATCGATGAAGTACAGGCCAGCCCCAAGGCCATCATCCTGTTCATCGATGAAACCCATACGCTGGTGGGGGCGGGCGGTGCCGCAGGCACGGGCGACGCCGCCAACCTGCTGAAGCCGGCTTTGGCCCGCGGGCAGCTGCGGACCATCGGCGCCACCACCTGGGCCGAGTACAAGAAGTACATCGAGAAGGATCCCGCGCTGACCCGGCGTTTCCAGGCCGTGCAGGTGGACGAACCGGACGAGCGTCGCGCCATCCTGATGATGCGAGGTGTTGCATCCACCATGGAGAAGCACCACAAGGTGCAGATTCTCGATGAGGCTCTGGAGGCCGCTGTACGTCTGTCCCATCGCTACATTCCAGCGCGTCAGTTGCCAGATAAATCGGTCAGCCTCCTGGATACAGCCTGCGCACGGGTGGCGATCAGCCTGCATGCCACGCCGGCTGAAGTGGACGATTGCCGCAAGCGCATCGAGGCCCTTGAAACCGAGGAGCAGATCATCGGCCGTGAGAAGGCGGTGGGCATCGAGGTGGCCCAGCGCGAAACCGAGGTCAACGTCGCTCTCGAGGGGGAGCGTGCGCGTCTGGTCGAACTGGAGGCGCGCTGGAAGCGCGAGAAAGAGCTGGTGGACGAGCTGCTGGCCCTGCGTGCCCGCCTGCGGGGGGGCGCCCAGCCGGTCGAAGGGACCGGCAGCGCCCTGGAAGAGGCTGCCGGCGAAGTTGCCGGGGGC
>Ga0073902_10001593_pt1 | contig 12211 bp, 5 predicted proteins | sample KloWWTmeKNB19Kit_FD_66667 | JGI IMG/M metagenome (GOLD analysis project Ga0073902, IMG submission 66667) | Active sludge microbial communities from Klosterneuburg, Austria, studying microevolution and ecology of nitrifiers - Klosterneuburg... | ecosystem: Engineered > WWTP > Aerobic digester >...
ATGGTTACAGATAACCCTGAACAAAAGCCTACAATAGACGCCTGGAAAAACAAGATAACAAGCCTCGAAAATCTGTCCACCAGCTTGCAGGCCAGCATACGATTACCGAAAGGAATTCAAGTGGGTGCCGGACTGCAATACAGTAAACTGACGACCCAAATGGAGTACCAGCAAACCTCCAGTGATGATTATATGGAGCAGGGCATCACTGAAATCATCATCGACGAGCAAGGCAATGTGCAAAACCTGATGGGGGATGTCAAGGTGCATCGTCAAACTATCCTTCATTCGACACGCTTCACCTCACATACGAGACTTGATGTAGAAGGCATTCTGAGCATCCCGGTGATACGCAACTATCGGATAGAAACAGGTGTGTGGGTGAAAGTCGGATACAATATCCTGTATGATGCTAAGGGAACAACCTTTGGTCCAGGTGATGTGCCCGTCAAATTCTCTTCCACGGATAATCCTTACTCCCTTCAATCTCCATTCACTTTTGGAGCAGGCATTGGAACCTTGTACAGGCTCAATCCTCATTGGACATTGCATGCGAGAGTTGGCTACGAACGCTTACGCTATACACATGGCTTGTATGACGACCAGATATCCTTTCATCATTCCATTTTCAGTCTCGGGCTGGGAGCAGGATATACTTTCTAAAACGTAAAAATCAATTGAATACATAACTCTTTCCTTATCGGTGCGCGCAGATGATGGCGAGAGAAGTACATACCCATAATTCCTTTTTCTAAACCTAATTTCAATCATGAAAAAAATCAATACCCTGTTTAAAACTATAATGGTGATGATGTTGTGCTACACGACATCCCTTTATGGGCAATTTCAATGCGTAGGCACACTTTACGTATCGCTCCCTCCCGGGGATCAATATATTTTATTCCCTGAGGACCTGCTGTCTGAAGGTGATTTGACCGGCTACACGGCTACATTAAGCCAGTCTGAATTTACCTGCGAGGATCTCGGTCCGAACAGTATCACATTGACCATCTTTGAAAATGGAGACCCTGTGTTTTCATGCACTTCAAATGTCATTGTGGAAGACAAACTCAATCCCGTGGCAATATGTGTTGCCTCACCTACCTTTGAATTGAACGCAGACGGAGTGCGCCTCCTGACGGCTGAGGATATCAATGGTGGCTCTTATGACAATTGTGGACTTGTCACTTTATATATCACTCCATTCATACTAAATTGTGAAAGCGCCAATCCGACATCCGTTACGATGACAGTCACTGATGGTTCAGGCAATACCTCATACTGCATCACCAATGTATTCTGGGAGCCTTACCCCAACCCAACTCCTTCGCTCGCCTGCAATGACCAGGTCACCATCGAGCTCGGAATTGGTGAGGAACGAACAGTCACAACTGACTTGTTCCTTGAAGGTGGCCCCTATGGCTGTCCATTCCAATATGAAGTGGAAATCACGGAAAATAATATCCCAAGACCAGCACCTGTCGTAACCCTGGATGATACGAACAAAGTGCTTGTAGTTTATATTACTGATTTAAATACTGGCAGTTCGTGCTGGGGAACATTAATTGTTGTTCTGGCTCCAGGTTGTGATCCGGTGTTTGAAATCTGTGATACAGCTTGCAGAAGTGCAGCAATTGGAGACTGTGCATCAGGGCACACGGATCAAGACAATGTCGAATGGCCATGTGATATCATCATCATAAGCGACTGTGAAACGCCAAGCGGCTCACTCACCCCTGATTATCTGCTCGCTGAAGGATTAGCGGAACCAGGAGATGCTTACCCTGAAATCATCGATGAAGCATGCTACCAGCTAGGTACAGTATATGATGATCAGGTTTTTTATAATCCGGAAAGTACGGAGATCGTACGTAGCTGGTTGATTATAAATTGGACTACCGACCAGATATGGGAATACACTCAAAACATACTTGTGATGCACCAGGGTATCGAGATTTGCGATATTCTTCCATGGAATGCACCCTTAGGAGATTGCGCCAGCGGCCACACTGATACTGATGATGTCGAATGGCCTGCTGACATCACTATCAATACCAATTGCGTACACCCTGAAGACCTTGCCATGAATCCAGAGGTCAATGTCAATGATGTGGAACCCAGGGTTTTCACAGATTGTGGCTCCGTTTTTCCAAGCTACTCAGATGTTGTCACTGTGCTCACGGATTCAACTTTTCAGGTAGAACGTACATGGGAAATCCTTGCTTTCAATACCGGTCAACTTTGGTCATATGTACAGCTGATCACGGTCAATGCTGATACGGATGCCAGCACTGTTTGTACCATGCGCGAAGGAGGCGATGCCATTCCGGATGTTGAACTGATAACAGGTGTTACCACAGATGAAACCGGATGCTACTCATTCGAAAATCCGGATGGAATCATCGTCACCCCTGTTAAGGACAGTCCGCTTGAAGCAGGCGTAACCCTGCTCGACAAAATACTCATCATGGAACATGTGCTGGGTATCCGCACCCTATCTCCTTACCAGATGATAGCTGCAGATCTAAGTCAGAATGGCATCATCAGTACCCTGGATGTGGTGTACCTCGATCAGATTATCAATGGCACCTTTGTCCCAACGTTCGAGCACAACTGGAAATTCATCAATCGGTCTACCCAGCTTCCATATGCTGATATTTCCAACCCACTTAATGCATACAAGTTTATCGGTGTGAAGATGGGAGATATTGACAACAGCTTTACCTTTTCTTCACCATTACCCTTGCAGGAAATCGACCTGAATATTACCGATGAGATCCTTAATAAAAAAGAAGTCTATCAGGTTCCCTTCTATCTGAGTGAGAATAAAAGAATCCTTGGATTTTCAGCTCAGATCAAAAATGATGAAGCCAACATCGACTTCCTCAATGTGACCGCCCCGTTGTTACCTGGCTTTGATATGCAAAGTCATGTCATCATCACTCCAGGCCTGGTCACGATTAACTATATAGTGCCTGAAGACTTTTTGGTGAGCGGCGTGGCGATTCCTGCAGGCTCTGAGCTATTTAATATTCAACTTAAGCCCCAGGTTAATACCATTCTCAGCGAGTCGTTGTCGCTGGAATCGTCTCACACCAATATACTCAAGCCTTCTAATAATGAAGATGCGCTTGCTATTAGATTTGGATGGGAAGACCTGATCATCAGCTCAGTCCTCAATCCAGGTCAGGCTAACAAACTTCAGTTCTATCCAAACCCTGCAGCTGATATGATTTATTTCCGGGGCTTCAAGACCGAAGATCAGGGCGTAGTCAACATCATGGATGCTGCGGGCAGAATCCTATCTTCTGACCCACTTCAACCTTCATTAAACCTGACCACACTTGAAAACGGAATGTACTACATGTCTGTAAAACTCAACAGTGGCGAGATGTATACCGCACCCTTGCTAAAAATAAAACCCTAGAGTTTGCACAATGCCCATGTGCCTAAAAGCCGGAAGAGATTCCGGCTTTTTTTATTATTACCTGAGGCGAAATAGAACCTAAAGTAGAGACGCGATTAATCGCGTCTCTACTTTAGGTTCTATTTCACAAATCATAGTTACTCACTTAAACTTTTCCATTAACTTCTGATAGGCAGGATACTCCCTTAGTTCCATCAGATCCGGATCATGGTCAAACGTAATCCACAAATCATACTTCTGGCCCTTGTTGATGGACGATTCGATTTTGGCCACCGCCTTATCCAATTCACCAGCGATCGCATAGATGCGCCCAACATTATATTCAGTCGCGCCATAATCAAACGATGGCTTCAATGATTCCAACTGGTCAATGATTTTTTTCATCTCGGTCTTGTTGCCTTGTTTTGCATAGACCATCCCCATCTCCACGAGTATCTTTGTGTCCTCTGGGTTCAGAATTAGGGCAAACTTATAGGTTGCAAGCGCTTTATCCAATTGGTTGTTGAGGTAATAACTTTTCCCAAGCATACGTCCGAGCGCCGGATAGGGTAAATGTGCCTCAATTGCCTTTTGTGCGAATCGCCTCGCCAATTGTTCATTTCCCCGCAACAGGAATAATCTTCCCGCGAGATAGTTGAGATACTCCCAGGACTCTTGATAAGACGGATTATTGCGGGATTCAGTGATGAGTTGATCTATGCTGGCTGTATCACGCTTCATAACGTAATACATGATCATAGAACCATAATCCTTCCGGATATGAAGGTTATTCTTGATTTTGGGTGCGAGCACATCCATCAGGGACAGGCTATCGAGATCAAAGGCAGCCCACATGGCGAGTTCAATACGATCAGCACAATAAGAGCAGCCTGATACTTGAATACTGTCAAATGGAATGTCATTAAAAAACTTAAGCGCCTGATGCGGATCGTGCCGGTACATCAATGCCAGTACCATGGCGGAATTGTTGGTGAACATATCCTTTGGGTCAATGGCATATTCATTGAGAAAATAAGCATAAGCTTCATCATTCCGTCCATTGACATCGGCAGTGTGATAGCTGAGCATATTTCTTTCCCGGTCATCGAGCTCTGTAAACTTCTTGCGGATGACCTTGATTGTATCAAATGCGGCCTGAGGTTTCTTTTCATTATAGAAAAAATCAAGCATCAAAAAATAAGGATCAATAAACCCTTGATCCAAGGTGATAGCTTTATTGAGCTGTTCCTTTACATAGGCAGTGTCATCACCACGCCAGGCTGATCGGGCAGCCATGTACGCTTTGTACGCATCGTAATTTGGAGGGGTCAGGACCTTATCGTTGCGACTCGCCCAATAGCCTTTGATGTTACTTGACATAGCTTGAATGCACTCCATCGGATTTTCAGCACTGCATCTGACGCCGTCAAGTGACTGGATTATTTTCCCTGATTTCAAATTTGAAATCCATCCACTCATCAATAAAGAATCCTTGCCAATCTTCATGAAGTTAGCCTCCACAATATTGACTGCGCCTGTGAGTGACTCATATTGCGCGCGGCCTCTTGCACTCGCCAGGCTCAATCCGGAAAGCTGGATCATCTCACTGGCCGATTCATACGACACCACGTTGGCTTCCGGTGTGCTACTAAGTTCCTTCGTAATCCAGTGCGAAGCCATCTGAGAGACATGGTCAAAAGAAGGGTCACCAGTGTTGTTGGTAAACACCGGCACTGAAATAGATTCTTCTGTAAAACCATCGCCAAATAAGTTGCCAGGCACCCGGTTGCTGAAATACCACCAGGCGATTGCTGCCACGAGAATTATCGGAATGTACTTGAAATACTTTTTCAGGTCCGGCATCTGTGTCATAGCGGAAGGGACATTCAATCCCTCATTGGTGACTACAAATACCTCTATCGGTGTACTGACGTTTTTCAATTTCTTACGCCCGAGCGATCTTGTCCGTATCTCCGGATGATTGGTCAGTTCCGACTGCACCCTACCGGAGACATAGATAGAACCGGGGATACCAGATGCCTGGATTCGGGACGCGATATTGACACCGTCTCCGAATACAGTCTCATCTTTAAAGACAATGTCACCTACGTGTATGCCTATCCGCACCGGAATGGGATGCTCCGCCTGGTAGGCCTTCTGCATGGCGATACCACAGTGGACGGCATCCAGTGCGCTCTCGTAGATGCTCAGGCTGCCATCGCCATAGAAAGCAATGACCCTGCCATTGTACTCAGCCGTATACTTTTCCAGAAATTGCCTGTGGACTGCCACCTTCTTGAGGGCAGCAGCTTCATCCTTCTGGACAAAGGCCGTATACCCCTCGATATCCGTAAACATGACGGCAGCTAATTTCCTTACTTCCTTTTCAGCCATGCAGCGGGTGGTGGGATGTCATATTCAAAGGTATTGAAATAACTCAGGAAAATGAATGACTCAGGTAGGGGTTCAAAATTTTGAACCCCTACCTGAGTCATTCATTTTCCTTTACTTTATTCCGATGCATTTGGAAATCTGAATAAAATAACTACATTTAGTAGTCTCTTCTCAGACTGGCCGCCCAGGCTTTTTTTGTTTCCCGATTGCAATCCCATGCACATACCGCGCGCCAGAGAGACACCCACGGTGTATTCAATCACTCCTTAAATATTTAAACAAAATGAATTTCCAAAAATTAGCTATTGCCACGGTCGTAGGTACCGTATTTCTTTTACTGATGGACATGGTGTGGTATACCCAGATCATGAAAGACAGCATGAATATGCCAAACATGAGGCCTGAACCAGACATGATGTGGATGGTCATCAGTTACATCATTGTTGCCTTAGCCTTTGCTGCTATTTATAGCAAATGGTCCGGAGGTGGCAGCAAGGTCAACTCAGGATTAAACTATGGTCTCTGGATCGGCTTGTTTGCCGGACTCGGCATGAATCTCATGTGGTTTTCGCTCACAACCAGCATGACCTTAAATCAGGTTTTGTCTGATTCAGCTTACACCATCGTGAAGTACATCATCGCAGGTATCATCGTAGCCTTTGTATACGGCATGGGAGATGGCGTCAGAGGAAAAGCATCCGGTGGAGGTGAATAATTACTTTTAACCAACTACAAAAAAGGTGGTTCAAAATTTTGAACCACCTTTTTTTTTAAATCCTTTCTGATAAAACCTTCCAGACCGTATTCGCATCCCGTGTACCAGACTGTGTCACAAAATACCCGAAGTGATGATTGGTGACCGGGTCAAGGATCTGATTTGCTTCATTCCTCCCTTCCCACAATTCCTTGCACTGCAAGCTGCGCACCGGAGCAAAGAGATCATTAGGCTCATTGCTGTTCATCCAGTTACCTAATCGTGATTTAGCTTTTTCAAAGAATCCATCATAGGCTCCGCCTGAATCATCCATGCCCGCCGCATCACCGGAGATCACCGTATAGCGTGTACCCGGATCTTTACTGGCATTGAGTTTATTGATAAAATCTGAGTTCGGGTCAATCTGTGCAATAGATCCACCCAGGTCTGATGCTGTTTTTAAAAACTTAAGCAATATCCCTGAAAAAGGAACGATGTTAGGAATGAAATTGATCGCCAGATCAAGCGCTGTCTGAGCCCACTTGACATACCCATCGATCTTGCCATACATCGAACCATTGTTTGGAGTACCCACTAAGACACAATGATCTACAAACGCACTCCCTCCTTCCTGCTCGATCATCCATCTGGCGATGAGGCCTCCCAGCGAATGACTGATGATGGTGATACGCTTCTCATCCTGTCCAAAGCTAAATTCAGCAAGTGTTGTCTTAAGCATTTTGGCAGTCTCATCGAGAGGTGTATTGAGGCTCTCATAATCATAGACGAGAATGAGATCATACCCCTGCAGATTGGCTGCAGGCAGGTTGTCATGTATGGCATTGACCATCGACAATCCATCACCTGCCATACCATGTAGCACCAGCAATACTTTCTTTGCTTTGCCGATTTTGATTCCGAGACTTTCGCGCTGCAATGCAATAGTACCGTCATCCAGCTTCTGGACATACCTGAGTTGATTGACATCCTGCTGTCCTAGGGCAACTTTACACAATGTCATTTTCAATGACTTGAATAGACTTCGCTCCCCTGCTCCATCAGCGCTGGTGATCTCCGGGATCTCGCGGATACGAATATGCGTACCGTCAGCATCTGAAACCGCATCACCGACTACGCGAAAATGATGTCCGTCAAAAGCAACAGGCAAAATCATTTCATTTGCCTCAGCTCCCTGGCGCAAGGTGATCTCTATTGGCTGTTTTTCCAGTGCCTGATCACTGTCTATCCGGATATCATTGATCTCAATGACATTCTGAGTCTGCTGGCTCCTGCTGGGACTAAAGTCCATCATCTGCACCTTGTCTGCTTGTTGCAACCTGGCAAATGCATTTACAGCACCTCCACCACGCGTATTTGTTTCTGCATGTCCTATGCTGACGGAAGCAGTGATCCCGGGATGAGCCTTGATGGTGATATTTCCGTCAGCAAGAGAAACATCTCCTGATGCGGAGAGGTTATTGTCTTGCCTCACCATCGTGACGGCGATATCTAATGCAGCCCAGTCATCAAATACTTTTTCAGGTGTTGGTTCACCGAGGATATCCCTGTGCGTACCAAGTCCGCTTTGTAAAAACTGCTGATAATCGAGTTGTTCAGTAGTCACCAGCAATTTGAAATGACAGGTATCTTCCGGATTATCTTTGGCAGGGCCCCAGCCGAGTGTTTTTTTCCAAAGCGGAATTTCAACATTAGATTTATCCTCATGCTCTGACGGCCTGTACACGATCTCTCCCCCGGGACATGAGACTGAATAATCGAAGGCAACAAAAAACAAATAGAAATAAAGCGGCTGTTGAATATTGCTTACATGCACTACCGGCCTGAAGGCAGGTATACGGTTGGCCATGCTCTCACTGGTCGCAAAGATGCGAACGTTCGGTGCGTTGTGCTTTTTAATCGAACCTTCTTCATTGATTTCGTGCAGTTCATACCGAAACATATCGCTGACCCTTGAAGAACGGTTTTTATTTTCCAGTTCAATAAAGCGACGCCAGTCCACGATTTTGTCCAGGGCATCCATGACGGTGGTGATATGGTCTGGTGTGCTTCCATCGGTCACAAACGCTTTCTTCATTTTCAGGAGATCCATCACGGTTATTCCTGAAGGATCCAGCTTGACTTCAATGGTAGCTTTCTCGCCGGGTTGGGCCCAGGCTATATTGCGTGGTTTGATTTTTTCATCAGCAACAATTGTATTGATGAGTCCGGCATCACCGGTCAGTAATGCGAGCTCGGGCGGTGTAGGCAGGTGACGGATCGCAGCACGATATGCAGGCTCTTCACTCGCCAACGCCTTAAAGAAATTAACCACACCACCGATATCCCCATCGACTTCTATGCGACTCAATTGTGCACCTACAGATTTGATCTTTGCAGTCCCCTTCAATACCTTTTCCGGAGGTGCAGAGTAGACATCAAATTCAATTGGCACTGAAGGTTGTGTCGGCAATCCATGGATAGCGCCGCACTTGACGTACCAATTGCCATCTTGCTTGATCACTTCATACATATCCCGCTCACCGGCCGGAGACCCTTCCAGGAAACGGACATAGGGATCGAAATTCTGAACGGTATCAAATTGAGGTGTCTGATTATCTCTCATAGATTGTACCGTTGACCTGGCTCTTAGAAAGAGGTCGGTATAACTCAGATTCCCTTTTGCAGCTCGCAGCGCTTTGATCAGTCCGGTAGTAAAAGCACCACCCTGAGGCATATCGCCTGCCAACTGCACACTCTTGCAGGCAGAGAGTACCACATGCTTTGAGGTCGGTACCTCAAGGCTCCTGAGCCTGGAATAATATCCATCAACATACGAATCAAGTGTCCTCGAGGCACCACTGGAAGGAGCAGCTCTTACAGACCACTTGATATCTTCCCCTGCTTCCCTTGTCCCTGATCCACTGTGGCAACAATCCAATGAGACCAATATATGCGGCGGACTTTTTTTATTTGAGGTAGCTACTTCATGGAGTAACACGGCCAGTTCTTTATCCGCCAGGTGAGGCACTCCGCCTATTCCGCTGTCGATGCAGATCATGGTCTGGTCCTTGCCATTTGGTTCAAGAGCCAGGAACTCCGGGGCTGTCTTTTCTTCTGAGCCATGACCGCTAAAATGAAACCATGCTATGTCATCAGGTCCGGCTGCCGCCAGATGCTCACGAAAGCCACTCTTAATGTTAGCATACGTTGCCGTCGCATCTTCAAGCCTTTTGATCTTAAGGTTGTAATCTGTCGAACAAAACTCATGCAGATAGGCTTCGACCTGGTCGATATCTTTTATGCAGCCTTTGAGTTTGGGATTAGGTGCAGGATAATCATTGATTCCTACCAGGAGGACATAGAGGTTTTTCATTGTATGGCATTAATTATGGGTGAGCAGACTTAAGTCCCTTTATTGCAAAAAGGGAGCCAAAAGATAACACAAAAAGCATAGAGCATAGGGCATAGAGCATAGGGCGCAGAGAGCAAAAGGCATAGAGCCAACTCCCTTCCATATACATGCTGACGGAAGTGCAGCCTTGGCTATTATTTTGATAAAGAGTGAAATCTGTCCCCTGACAGTCCCTATGCGCTATGCTCTATGCCCTCTGCCCTCTGCCCTCTGCTATTCGCTCACTTGAATTTTGTATTATTGTGCATTGCCTTTCTCATTACTCCTCATCACTTTATCTATCCAATCTCACCCATGGATGTTATTTCCCTTGCCTTTGCCAATGACCGTGCAAACCCGCTGCCCACCCTCCAGGAGGAGGACAATAACCTCAACCGGATATTATCCCCCCGGCAATTAAAACAACACTTTATCCTGATCAGGGACTCATACGCTTCGATCACCAGCTTGACGAATACAGTAGCTCAGTCCAAAGACCAACTCCGGATTTTTCTCTACAGCGGCCATGCCGGGAGAGATAAACTGCTGCTTGAAGGGCAGGCTGCCAATGCGGAAGGTATAGCGTACCTGCTCGGTCAATGCCCGAATCTTCAACTGGTTTTTCTAAATGGTTGCTCCACTAAAGGCCAGGTATACAGCCTCCTTCAAAAAGGGATACCTGTGGTGATTGCTACCAGCGCGCCGATCGAAGACAAGAAGGCAAATGAATTCTCATCGAGGTTTTTCCAGGCTTTGAACGATCAGTGTTCCATCAAAGAAGCTTATGAGCTGGCCAAAGGTGAACTCATGGCCAGGTATCCGGATGTACAAACAGACGCTGCCAATATCCTGGCAGAACCCGGTGCCCAGGCGGAAGAATCACTGTGGGGCTTGTATTTCCTGCCGGAAAAAGAGATCAGCCTCGAATGGAAACTCAATGCGAATACGCCAACGATCGCCGCAGAAAACTTCGTTCCGAATGAATTGCTGCTTGACACCATGATGGAATCCCTGGCACCATACAGGGAGGAGATTAAAAAAATGGTGGATGACGAGGCTTTGGGAGCTACTAAAAACATACTTGACAAACGTGAAGCGATCCTCAGGGCACTGCCACATCCGGTAAGTGAACAATTCAGAAAACTACTGGTCGATGAAGATCCGGGCTCCGGAGGTCAGACCTTTTATAATCAACTTGGTGAAGCCCGGCTCCAGCAAATCATCGTCATCTACGACACGATGATGGAATTGCTGGGCTTTACGATCCTCGCAGATTTGTGGGAGGTGGCCGCCAGCCAGGAGAAATTTGAGATTGCAGATCCAATCAAAGCAAAACTCAAGGAATTTTTCATCTCCTCCATGAGCGGCACCAGCAGCCAGAAATTCCTTGACCTGATCACCACCGCCAGGCTGATCATGGAGGCGAGCAACAAGAAATATTTCGTAGAGGAATTATCCACGCTGACGGATGCCTATAACACCAAAGGAGCACTCTATGATGCCGTATCCTATCTCGAATTTGTGCATGTCAAAATCGAAGAAAAAACAATACCTGGCGAAGAAGCAAAAGCTATGTGCATCAACGGCGAACAAAAACTGGCTGAGCTCTTCGGGCATCTTGGATTTATCACCAACTACATTATGGCCTCCGTCAAGGATATCGATGTACTCAAATACAAACGATTCATCAAGACGCGGTATAAGCACAACGTAGTCAAACTCGAACAACGATTTGTCGGCCTCGCGGTGAACACTGAAATCGAAGAAGAAGCACTCGACAGCAATTCGGTACTGATCATCAAGAAGAATGAACCCAAACTGTCCCTCAATCTCAGCCCTTTTATCATAGATGAAAATGCCTTTGATGATAAAGCCAGCATTGCCAAGTTGTTCTTCTTTGACCGATATGACAAGGCCTCTGATACCTACGTCTACAAGCATGTCTATAAACCGCTTGACCCCCCGCTGTTGATCCAGAAGCAAAAACATTTTAAGATCCTCCGGGACCAGTTTGATGCTTTCTCCAATGCTGTATTCCAACAAACCATCCAAGCCCTATGAAGAGTCCATTTAAGTTTCTCGATGCCTTTACCTTAAAGGACAAGGATGCCTTCTTCGGGCGTGACCAGGAAATTGATACGCTCTATTCCCTGGTCTATAAGACACCTATGGTTCTGGTGTACGGCTTGTCCGGCACGGGGAAGACTTCGCTGATACAATGCGGACTGGCCAATAGGTTTGACGGACCGGATTGGTATCCTGTTTTCATCCGCAGGAATAACAATATCAATACCTCGACAAATGCCGTTTTGCGCAATGCCCTTGG
>Ga0073902_10001595_pt1 | contig 12201 bp, 6 predicted proteins | sample KloWWTmeKNB19Kit_FD_66667 | JGI IMG/M metagenome (GOLD analysis project Ga0073902, IMG submission 66667) | Active sludge microbial communities from Klosterneuburg, Austria, studying microevolution and ecology of nitrifiers - Klosterneuburg... | ecosystem: Engineered > WWTP > Aerobic digester >...
AACTGTCCGGTGGCAGTGAGTATCCGGATTCCAGGCAGCCCCGGCAACTCTGGCCAGTTCATCAACAACCTCAAAACCCACGTTGTGCCGAGTTCCGAAATAATCGACATGCATATTCCCCAAACCGGCAATCAGAAACTTCATTTATTGATATTTTTTGCAAATATAGGATTCAAAAACCAGCGTTTCAATTTCCGCTTTATTCTCATCTTTGTTTGTGATGGGTCAAAATTTTAGGGAAAGCGTTATTTTTTTAAGCAAATGGAATCTTCGCAAAGCCATCAATGCCTTCAAAGTCTGGTTTTCATTCAAGGTTTCCAAATTGGCCGGAAGGCCGATTCATTGGGGGATGCCGATAACAGTGGCCATTGAGCCGACTACTGCTTGCAATTTAAGATGCCCGGAATGTCCCAGCGGATTGCGTGCTTTCACACGGCCTACCGGTAATCTTAAGTTGGAACAATTCAAGGAATATCTGGATCCTTTGAAAAATCATTTGTCCAATCTGATTTTTTATTTTCAGGGAGAGCCATTTATTAATCCCGATTTACTCGCCATGGTCCGGCATGCACACCACCTGAATATTTACACTTCCAGTTCTACAAACGCTCATTTTTTGGACGAGGATACCTGTGAAAAAATAGTGCACAGCGGACTTGACCGATTGATCCTTTCCATTGATGGAACTACCCAAAGTAGTTATGAGCAATACAGAATCGGCGGAGACCTCAACAAAGTCTTAGAAGGAACTAAAAATCTCATTGCTGCCAGAAATAGACTAAAGTCAAAAACTCCTTTTTTGGTCTTTCAATTTTTAGTGGTGAAACACAATGAACATGAAATTGAAGATTTGAGGACTCTGGCCGGTGAATTGGGCGTTGATAAAGTCGAGCTAAAAACAGCGCAGGTTTATGACTTTGTAAATGGATCAGAACTTATTCCTGAGCAGGAAGTTTACAGTCGGTATCAGAGAATAGCAGATGGTACCTTCCAAATTAAAAATCCCATGCACAACGAATGCTGGAGAATGTGGCAGGGGTGTGTGATTACCTGGGATGGGAGAGTGGTTCCATGTTGTTTTGACAAAGATGCCGAGCATCAACTTGGAAGATTGAGTGGCAATGATTTTCTTTCCATTTGGCGTGGAGAGAATTACAGAGAATTCAGACAAAGCATTCTTGCCGGGAGAGATCAGATTGACATTTGTAGAAATTGTACAGAGGGGACTAAGACTTCCTAAACAATTTCCACTTCCACCAAAGTTTAAAAAAAAAGGTGCAGTTATAAGCCGCACCTTTTTAAGATTTAACTGATCAAATGATTAATCATCATCTGGTCAGAATAATTTTTTTCGTTGTTTTAGACTTGCCGGATTTATACTCCATGAAATAAATTCCATCGGAGTAATTATGTAAATCAAGATTTAAGTTTTTCTCACCCTGCAAGGTTTTTTCCATCATGGTTTTACCATTTAAATTTTTCAAACTCAGCACAGCTCCAGAAGTACTACCCTGAACTTCAATATTTACTATCAACATCCCTTTGGTAGGATTTGGGAACGCAGAGAGCAATATTTCCTTCTCAGGGTTTTCAGTAGCAACCGGACCCACTAATATTTGAAAATTCTCAATACCCAACCAGCCTCCTCTTCCGTCATTCAGGGTATAAGAAAAGCCATCGTAGTAATTGGAAGAGCCATTATGCGTATAGCTCAGGCGATTGTCATCGATGTCTTTCTGGGTAAAAGTACTTCCATAAACCAGTGCATTTCCATTCAATTTAAGTTCACCGAAATTTGGTATGTACACAAGAGTGTAGACAAGATCATTGGCCACATTGTCTTTGTCAGTACACAACAACAGTTGATTGTCCACTCCTTTGGTTTCACCAACCTGCAGTTTGAGCGGGCCGTTGTTAATGAGCGACGGAGCTTCTACAGTTAGGTCAGCACAATATTGCAAGGTAAAGTTTTCCAATTGGCCTGACCTAAAGGTGTTTTTAGCAATGATCTCTAATTTCCAATCACCTTTAAGATCTTCTCCAATCAGCTTACTTAGGGGTTCGAATGGTCGCATTCTGGTTCCTCGTGTAGGAGGGCAGGTAAGTCCAACAGGAGATTCGTCATCAAAGCTGCAATCAAAATCCAGGGTAACTGCACAGTTGTAGTTGAATAAATTAACTTTGGTTCCGGCTGGGCTGATCAGATTAATGTTGATATCCCTGACTGCATCTGCCCGGATCTGTAAGCCATTTACATTCATATCGGAAAGTCTTCCTGAAAAGGCAATCGGGATGGCTGATGTATAAGTACGATTTGGGAAAAGACCAATTGGATTGCCGGTATAAGGCTGGTCGATACAGGATTTGTTCTTAGTTTGGAAAACAAATATTTCAGAGGATCCACCTTCCCCGCATAAATTAACAGGTATTAAACGCCAATAATATAAAGTATTTTCTTTCAGTAAAACTGGTAACCTAAGACTGTCCGTAAAAACAAACTGTTCGGAATACAAAATGGTATTTCCAAAGGCAGGAGAAGTGGCCAATTCAAAGTGGTATGAATCAGCATTGTCACTTTTTTTCCATCGGAAAAGGGGAGTTTCAGTCAACCCTCTTTCGCTTCTGAAAGGTGATAAAAGAGCGCCATCCGTGAAATCATTTTTAATGGCATTAACCTTCAATTCATCCCTCAAAGTGTCTCCTGCCGGTGTAACAGCAGCAATTACTAAATTCAGGCTTGACTTGCCGGTCAGGTTTCTTAAATCGATGGATAAATTAGTATCATCATTTGGTCCTAAAACTGGGCTGCTGAACTGATAGGTAGATCCTGCCGGAAGACCGCTTTCGATGAACAAATTAATGTTGCCACTGAATCCTCCAAAGGCACAGGATCTCACGGTAACATTCAGGATTTCAGGAAGACATAATGTGGCCACATTTGGACTTACACCCATGCTTACCTTTGGGGTGGTACTTTCGATAATCAAAATATCCGCATCGGAAATGTCAAAAAAGATGTGGTCTGCCGCTCTGATCCAGATTCTCACCCTGATGTTATTACCGATGTCCGGAATGTCCACCAGTTCGCTACCGTCGTTGTCTGTATTGGCTTTTAAAAGGATGGGGTTATTGTATTCCCGACCTTTAAACATCAGAATGTCAACTTTTTGGCAGTTGACCGGGGCCTCATTGGTTTTATTCACATTCCATTTAATGGTGTTACAGGTATTTTTTACCAGACGGTCTGAGGTAAGATTAGGAAACTTAACTTCAAACGGTCCTGCATTTTCGGAAACTTTTAACTTGAGTAATTCATAGGAGCTGCCCCCGGCACCAGGATGATTGTCGCGAACTACAAAACGAAATTTAAGGTCTCTGGTATTTTTAGGGAGGGCCTCTCTGACATCCACATTGTCAAGATTTATAATTGAGTTCCATTGTGGAATCGTACGATTAGGGCTTGATCCAGGGAAAAGAACTCTGAAAAGTGGGCCATTTTCAGATACATCACCTAACAAATTACCATAAGAGCCATTGTCAAATTGCTCCCAACCGTAAGTCAATGTGGTGTCTTCCAAATCAGAACCACTGCCTTTTAGTTCAAAAGGTGTTTGAATAGGCAGGTACAATCCTTGTTTGGTAAGTATAGTTGCTGAAGGATAGGTATTTCCTACTTCTTTTTTAACACCGCAGGACATCGCCCGTGTGAATCCAATTACCTGCTCCAAAGAATTGGTGTGAAAAAAGTTGGGGTGTGGTAAGTTTGAAGATTCAATATTGAGGTTACCACAAAGGCCGCTATAGGACATTATAGTTGTCCCGCTGCCAGGTTCATATCTGGTGCCGCTTTCATTGCCATTGCAATTCGAAAAAGTGTGGGAGGCACTGAATTGATGGCCCATTTCATGACAAAATATTCTCAGTGCTACATAGGCTACATCGGTTGTATACCAACAAGTAACGCCGGCAGCTTTTCCGGAGCTGGCACAAACGGAACCTAACGAAGCAACACCCCCTACATCTGAGCAAGATATGTTGAAAACATGTCCATATTCATAAAACCCGGGTGTAATGATCGGATTGACAACCCCTGGGTTTTGACTTAACAATGACCTACCCATTCCATCATTGTCGTATGGATCGTTGTTAGGATTAAGGAAAACTATTTTATCGTTGTTTGCGCACAAATTGATGTGGATGCCAAAATCTTTTTCATAAACTGCATTTGCATAAGTCAAGGCATCTGCCATTTTGGCCAGAGCAGTTTGGACAGATCCTCCTCCAAGGTTGGAGGCCATACCCCATTCGCCGGTACAAGCCAAGGCAATCCGATAAGTATGCAGGATTACAGGCTGGGCACTCACCACTGAGGCTGCCAGGGATTGATTTTGTCCTTCTTTTGTTTTATTATGGTTTTCGAAAACGACCCTGCCGCCTTCGCCACATGCCAGGGAAAGTCCTGAAGGATCCACAATGATATCTTTGGCCCAGTATACCCCAAAATGGTTAGGGTTGCCTTTGACCAAGGGTTCAATTATTATATCTCCCTGGTCGGTCAGGATGTATGCTTTGAGTTCGGAATCAGTCATGAACAATCTCATATAATTTGACCCGTCGCTGCCTTTGTAGGTCTTGATTTCAGGATATTTGGCTGCTAATTCCGGTTCCATGACAGGAGATTCCATCACATGGAAGGTACGTAGACTTCCATCCGGCATTGGTAAGGAAACTGCCATAGTACGTCCATTTTGATTTTCAGCCGGAGCTTCCGCCAAAATACTGGCTCTAAGCGATTTAAAATTAATTTCAAATTGCTTGTACTGCTGAATAGAGCGCCATGAAGGGCTCAATTGTTCAGTTGGAAGGAGGCTTTGGAATTCCGAGTCAAGTCTCCAAACCGGTTTCTGTGCTACCAAACTGAATGAAGCAACTAAGAAAGTGAAACTCAGTAGTAAAAATTCTTTTTTCATGAAGGCGGTTGATTTTCTGCAAAAATAGGAATTATGTAACGAAACAAGGCTTTACTGACCTTTATCCAGGGGTAAAAGTCTCCATTGTCCATTATGTAACGTTTAAGCACTTAAAAAGTGGCAACAAATGCCAAAAACTTTTGGTTGACTGTTTTAGATTTCAGAAGTCGCTTACGAAGTTTAAGTAAAAACTTTATCAGAACGGATTAGGCCAAAGAAATCCACAAAACTGCCATATTGGCATAATAACTCATTATGGTATGGTTTGTGACACAATATTCGCTCCCATACTCCGTAATATCCATTAATTTTGCCTCCTTATTTAATTCGAACAGATGTTTAATTTTCTTAAAAAAGTTTTTGGGACCAAGCAGGATCGTGATGTAAAAGAATACAATCCCAAAATTCAATTGATTCTAAATTATCAGCAAGAATATTCCAATCTCAGTAATGATGATTTAAGGAACAAGACTCTTGAATTCCGTTCCCGCATCAAGGAATATTTGGCGCCAATAGATGCCAAAATTGACCAATTGCGCGAGCAGGCTGAAGCCGAACCAGACATCCATACTAAAGAGGATATTTTCAACGACATTGATCGCGAAAGAAAAGAGCGAGACGGCATGATTGAGGAAATCCTTCGGGAGATATTGCCGGAGGCTTTTGCTGTAGTTAAGGAAACTGCCTATCGTTTTACCAACAATACCACCCTCGAGGTTTCTGCAACAGATCGTGACCGTGACCTTTCTGTTTCCAGGTCTTACATTAATCTGGATGGAGACAAGGCCTATTATTCAAACAGCTGGTCTGCTGCGGGAGGTGAAATTGTCTGGAACATGGTCCATTATGATGTTCAGTTGATCGGTGGTATGGTGCTGCATGACGGAAAGATTGCCGAGATGGGAACCGGAGAAGGAAAGACTCTGGTGGCCACCCTACCCGCTTACCTGAATGGATTGTCCGGTGAAGGTGTGCACATCGTTACCGTCAATGATTATTTGGCCAGGAGAGACTCCGAATGGGTTGGACCTATTTTTGAATTTTTGCATCTGAGTGTGGATTGTATAGATAAGTACAAGCCCCATTCACCGCAGAGAAAGAAGGCGTATGAATGTGACATCATCTATGGCACCAACAATGAATTTGGATTCGACTACCTTAGGGACAATATGGTGCGGAACATGGATGAGAAAGTCCAGAGAAAGCATCATTACTCCATGGTAGATGAGGTGGACAGTGTATTGATCGATGATGCCAGAACTCCTTTGATCATTTCAGGTCCGGTGGATATAGATGAGGAAAGTGAAGAATACAACAAACTAAAACCCAAAGTAGAAAGACTGATCAGTGAGCAAAGGAAATTGCACAATCAGTTTCTCACAGATGCGCGGAAATTAATTTCAGAAGGCAAGACAGGATCCGCAGAGGGTGAGGGTGGATTGGCTTTATTCAGGGCATACAGAACCCTTCCTAAGTCCCGTCCACTTATTAAGTTTCTCAGTGAAGATGGCATTAGGAACATACTTCAGAAAACGGAGAACTTCTATATGCAGGAGCAGAACCGCAACATGAAGGTGGCAGATGAGCCTTTGTTGTTTACCATAGACGAGAAAAATCGTCAGGTCGAACTTACCCCGCGGGGGGAGGATTTTATGGCTACCGGAGAATCAGAACCTTCCTTTTTTATCATTCCGGATTTGGCTGAGTCCCTTCATAAAATTGATTTGGATGAAAGTCTGAAGAAAGAGGAAATTACTGCGCAAAAAGAAAAAATACTCAATGAGTTTGCTATTAAATCACAGCGATTGCATTGCGTCAGTCAGTTACTAAAAGCCTATACTTTATTTGAGAAGGACGAAGAATATGTGGTGTTGGATGGTGAAGTAAAAATTGTGGATGAAGGCACCGGTCGTATGTTGGAGGGCAGAAGATATTCCGATGGGTTGCACCAGGCTTTGGAAGCAAAGGAAAATGTGAAAGTAGGAGAACTGACTCAAACCTATGCAACCGTAACCCTGCAGAATTATTTCAGGATGTACCATAAGCTTGCCGGTATGACCGGTACGGCAGAGACTGAGGCGGGTGAGTTTTGGCAGATCTACAAACTGGATGTGGTGGTAATTCCAACCAACCGACCGGTTGTCAGAGACGACCGGGAAGATCTGGTGTATAAGACAGCCCGTGAAAAATTCAATGCAGTCATTGAGGAGATTGAAAAATGCACCCATGAAGGAAGGCCGGTTCTGGTGGGTACCACCTCGGTGGATATTTCAGAAAAACTGGCCAGAATGCTCCAGCTTAGAGGAATCGCTCACAGCGTTCTCAACGCCAAACAACATCAGCGTGAAGCAGAAATTGTTGCAGAAGCCGGTAAAGCAGGAAAGGTTACCATTGCTACCAACATGGCGGGTAGAGGAACGGACATTAAAATTTCGGATGAGGTGAAAAAGTCCGGCGGACTTGCCATCATTGGTACTGAAAGACATGAATCGCGAAGAGTTGACCGTCAGTTAAGAGGACGGGCAGGCCGACAGGGAGATCCAGGATCTTCGCAATTTTTTGTGTCTTTCGAAGACAATCTGATGCGATTGTTTAATTCAGATCGGATCACCGGAATTATGGATAAACTAGGCCATAAGGAAGGAGAGGTGATGCAGCATTCCATGGTAACCAAATCCATCGAAAGAGCTCAAAAGAAAGTGGAGGAAAATAATTTCGGGATGCGTAAGCGACTCCTGGAGTATGATGATGTAATGAATATCCAGCGTGAAGCCATTTATAAAAAGAGAGATCATGCACTTTATGGTGAGCGTCTTGCAGTTGACCTGAGCTATATGTTTAACTCTACACTGGATGCGCTGGTAAAGAATGCAAGATCATCGGGTGATCTTGAATCATTCATCAATGATTCGATCACCATGTTTGGATTTGAACCAGAGATCGATGCAGCATTTTTTAATGAGTCGCCATTGGCGGATTTGCAAAATGAATACCACAAACAGTTTTTTGCACATTACGAAAAAAAGGAAGGGCAGATCAAAGAAATTCTGTTTCCATACATCACCGATGTTTACAAAAACGAAGGTCACAGGTATCAGCGGATTGTAGTTCCTTTTGTAGATGAATTAAAGGAGCCACTTCCAATTTCAGCAGAATTGGAAAAAGCAGTGAAGTCCAAAGGATCCAGCATCATGCGGGACATTGAGCGATCCGTAGCACTGAGCATTCTGGATACCAATTGGAAAGAGCATCTTCGCAACATGGACGAGCTCAAGGAATCTGTACAGGCGGCATCCTTTGAGCAAAAAGACCCATTGGTGATTTATAAAATGGAGGCTTACAAACTATTTGAGATGTTGGTCTTCAAGATGAATCAGGACATCACCTCTTATCTGGCAAAAGGTAAATTGATGATCACAGTGAATCAGGAAGTAAAGGAGGCACGACCTCAAAGTACTGATCTCAGCAGAGTCAGAACCAATAAAAGTCAAGAAGAGGAAAGAGCACGAAGAGCGGCCGAACAAGCCGGAAGAGAATCAATTCCACAAATACAAACCGTACGAAACAGTGGGCCAAAAATTGGGCGAAATGATGTGTGTCCTTGTGGCAGTGGAAAAAAATATAAGAATTGTCATGGAGCAGGATTGGGTTAGGTAAATTAACGTGAGAACGATTTAAAAATTTAAGCTTATGAAGTATCTGTTGATAGTAGTGGTGTTGATCACTTTGATGAGCAAACAGGGGAATGCTCAGGCAAAAGTGCAGATAAATGCTGACCCATCCATTTCCGCCATGATGAATCAATACCTAAGGATTAACAAAAGCATCACCCACATCTCTGGTTGGAGGATAACGGTAATTACCACAGTCGATCGCAGGCAGATGGAAGCAACGAGAATAGAATTTCAAAAGCAATTTTCTTTTCCGGTAAAGTGGGAATACAAAGAACCTTATTATCATTTAAAAGCCGGAGCTTTTTTGAACAGGAATGATGCTGCATCTGCATTGGAAAATATAAAAAAGAAATTCAACTCCGCTTTTTTATCCATCGATAAAATTCAATACAATGAGCTTTAGAAATTGTTGAATCTAATGAAGCCAAATTGCGCCTAAGCAGTCATAAAATTTAATTAAATCATCCTTGAATGATAAGAACGGTAAGAAATGCTCAGTATGATTGGATGATCATTGGCATATATCTGAGCCTTATTATCATTGGTTGGTTCAGTATTTATGCAGCCACTTATACCTATAGTGAGAATACTAATTTTTTAGATTTATCAGTTCCTATTACCAAGCAGTCGGTTTACATTGCAATTGCACTTTCCGTATTTATTATTACCTTATTTATTGATATCAAATTCTGGCATACGTTTGCTTATATATTTTATGGGATAAGCATTTTTTTATTGCTAATGGTGTTGATAGTGGGCTCAGAAATCAAAGGAGCAAGAGCCTGGTTTGTAATAGGAGGATTTTCCTTCCAGCCGTCAGAAATAGCTAAGTTTTGTACTACGCTGGCAGTGTCAAGTTACCTCTCCTACTACAAGGTAAATCTTAAGACAGGCATATACCAATGGATTGTGGTTGGGATTATTTTTGCGCCTGTGTTTTTCATTTTATTGCAACCGGATGCAGGTTCTGCCATTACTTTTTTATCACTCTTTATTTTACTTTTTATTGAAGGATTTAATCCACTTTATTATATCTCAGCAATATTGCTTTTTTTATCATTTGTTTTTTCCATCTTATTTCCGCTGAACCAGGTAATCATGGCCATTATACTGGCAGCAATTGGATTCAGCTGGTTTAATTTTAGAATTTTCAAATATCATTTTGTCTTGTTGGGTATTCTGTTGATCAGCTTGATTTATGGATTTTATTTTATGAAGCTGGATTATATGATTTATGTTGCCTTATTATTTCTTGCCATCAGTCTAGTTCTGTTGTGGCGAAACAGACAAGAGAAGTTGTCACTTTTTTTACCACTGGCAGTTGCAGTACTTTATGGTTTTTCTTATTTCTCCATTAATTTATTTAATGGTTTGGAGTTGCATCAGCAGGAGCGAATCAAGGTTTGGTTAAAGCCTTCAGAGTGCGATCCCAGAGGCTCCCTGTATAATCTGTTGCAATCCAAAGTTGCCATCGGATCGGGAGGAACCCTTGGCAAAGGATTTATGAATGGCAACATGACCAAGTTAAAATTTGTTCCGGAGCAATCCACGGATTTTATTTTTAGCACCATCGGTGAGGAGCAGGGATTTTTCGGAAGTGTGATTGTGATATTATTATTTGTGATACTTATTTGGCGGATATTGAACACCTGTGAGCACATGACCAATCGCTTCGCTTCTTATTTTGGATTGTCGCTGGCGGGATTTTTGTTTATACATGTTTTAGTAAACATCGGTATGACCATGGGGTTGGTTCCCATAATTGGGATTCCATTACCCTTTATCAGTAAAGGAGGATCATCATTGATTGGATTTTCCTTAATGCTGGGCGTATTTATTAGAATGCAATCCAGATCTGCATGACAGGATTTAATTTATTGCATGAGGATTCTACCAGTCGTGCGAGGGCTGGCGAAATTCAGACCGATCATGGTTTGGTTCATACACCGGTATTCATGCCTGTGGGTACTTCTGCTACTGTAAAGGCAGTCCATCAGCAAGAGCTTGCCGCTGTGGTGAAGGCTGAGATTATCCTTGGGAACACTTACCATTTGTACCTGCGTCCTGGTCTTGAAGTGATTGAAGCAGCAAGAGGACTCCATCAATTTATGAATTGGCAAGGACCCATCCTGACAGACAGTGGTGGATATCAGGTATTTTCTCTGAGTGCCCGCCGAAAAATCAAACCTGAAGGGGTTACTTTTCAATCACACATAGATGGCTCAAAGCATATTTTTACCCCTGAATCTGTGGTAGACACCCAAAGAATACTTGGTTCAGATATCATGATGGCTTTGGATGAATGTCCACCCTATCCATGTACCAGGAAGTATGCTGAAAAATCTTTAAAAATAACCAATGACTGGTTGATTAGGGGAATAGAGCATTTTAAGAATACCGCAGCAAAATATGAACAGGAACAAATATTCGTGCCTATCGCCCAAGGTTCTGTATTTGATGATCTCCGAAAAGAATCGATATTGTTTAACAGTCAATATCCCAACCCAATTTATGCCCTAGGAGGGTTGTCTGTAGGAGAACCGCAAGAAGAGCTGTACAGAATGGTGGCTTTGTCCACAGAGTTTATGCCTCGGCAAAGCGCACGTTATCTAATGGGGGTAGGAACTCCTGCCAATCTCTTAGAATGCATTGGACAAGGCATAGATATGTTTGATTGTGTCCTGCCTACCAGAAATGCCAGGCACGGCATCATCTATACTACCCGTGGAATCATCCATATCCGAAACCAAAAATGGAAGACTGATTTCAGTATGATTGATGATGGCCTGGAGGTTCCAACAAGTAACTTACACAGCAAGGCTTACCTGCGACATTTGTTTATGGTCGGAGAAATACTTGCTGCACAAATAGCAAGCATTCAAAATTTAAGTTTTTATACCTGGTTGATGAGGGAGGCGCGCAAACAGATCCTGTTAAATAATTTTGACTCCTGGAAGAGAGAAATATTGATCACCATAAATCAAAAACTATAATGAACCTGAAAGGCTTCGGCCTGTCGATTTTGGATAAGTATATTCTTGGTAAGTATGTGTCAACTTTCATATTTACAATGGCCATTTTATCGCTCATAGCCGTTGTATTTGATGTTTCAGAAAGAATTGAAAAATTTATTTCTAAAGATCTCGGGTGGTGGCAGGTGACCCGTGATTATTACTTCAATTTTATTCCCTGGATAAATTCGTTGTTGTTCCCGCTCTATTCGCTCATTACCGTCATATTTTTTACTTCACGGATGGCTGACCAGACCGAGATCATTCCAATGCTCAGTTCGGGAATTTCTTATAGAAGATTTCTCAGACCATTCATCATCGCGGCCACTTTTTTTACACTTATACACTTGTTGGGTAATCATATCGTAGTTCCCAGGGGAAATAAGATTCTTAAGGACTTTGAAAACACCTATATCAAGACTTCCAACATTTACTCCAAGGACCGCAATGTTCATTTATTTGTCGAGCCTCAGGTGGAAGCTTTTATTTATCTCTTCAACGTATCGGATTCCTCAGGGAGTAATTTCCAATTGAGAAGACTGGAAG
>Ga0073902_10001596_pt1 | contig 12196 bp, 2 predicted proteins | sample KloWWTmeKNB19Kit_FD_66667 | JGI IMG/M metagenome (GOLD analysis project Ga0073902, IMG submission 66667) | Active sludge microbial communities from Klosterneuburg, Austria, studying microevolution and ecology of nitrifiers - Klosterneuburg... | ecosystem: Engineered > WWTP > Aerobic digester >...
TGATGTTTATGCAAAATTCGATACATAATCGGATCACGCATCAACATATTAGTTGAAGCCATATCAATTTTGGCACGTAAAACATGCGTTCCTTCAGGAAATTCACCATTTTTCATGCGTTCAAATAAGTCTAAATTTTCTTCGATTGAACGATTTCTAAATGGACTATTTGTTCCTACTTGTGTAGGTGTTCCTTTTTGCTTGGCCATATCTTCTGAAGATTGGCTGTCGATATAGGCTTTGTCTTTTTTAATAAACTCGACAGCCCAATCGTATAATTCCTGAAAATAATCGGACGCAAAACGTTCTTCGTCCCACTGAAATCCTAGCCATTGCACATCACGTTTGATGGCATCAACAAATTCCTGTTCTTCTTTAGCGGGATTGGTATCATCAAAACGCAAATTCACGGGCGATTGATATTCAATTCCTAATCCGAAATTTAAACAAATAGCACTGGCATGACCCACATGAAGGTAGCCATTTGGTTCCGGTGGAAAGCGAAAACGAAGCTTTTCTTTTGGAAAACCATTTTTTAAATCTTCTTCTATAATTTGTTCAATAAAATTGAGCGACTTTTCTTCTGACATAATCAATAAAAATGAAGGACAAAAATACGGAAAAAAACAGCGTACCTCCGAAAATGATTTTTAAAAAAAATACCGATGAAATACACTATCTTTTTTAATTAATCGACGAACGACATTTACCGTTACGGTTTTCAACAGAGCCAATTACGGTTTACCACAAACTTGCGTGTCATTCATCGATTTTATCGTTAAAGTTTTGAATATGATGTTTATTATTCCCTAAATTCGAAACAGAAAAATGTTAAAAACAGAATTTATTACTAAAAATAGTAAAAACTTATTATCGTTTTTTTCGTAATTAAATGTAGTGTAGTGCCTATTTCAATTACAAAATAACAATACGGTTGCTTTTGGGGTAAAAGCAATCAATCATAAAGAGTGTTTTATGGTTTGGAAAATTACCCCGAAAAAACTGTTTTTTTCTGCTTTGCTTTCTTTGCTATTTAGTAGCAACGGCAATGGGTATGCTCAAACTATAACAATTGGAGTGCCCACTTTAGGATTCACTCAAGCTTGTGCCTCACAAGGATTTAATACTTATAACCTTAGTTTTACGTTTTTTCCGGTTTCTAATTTACAAACAGGAAATCAATTCATTGTAGAACTTTCTGATGCTTCGGGAAATTTTGGATCTCCAACCACTTTAACAACCTCGACCAGTACAACTTCTCCGGTTAACGTTTCGTTTGCACTACCTACTACTACAGCCGGAGAAGCTTATAAAATCAGAGTTAGAAGTACAGCTCCGGCAGTTACTAGTCCATCAAGTGTATCTTTTTCTGCCTATTATGCCATTCACAATCAACCTTTTTCTATCAATAGTAATGTGGGAACCGTTTCATTTTGTGATGGAGGAAATACCACTTTACAAGTTGACAATACAGGAACTTCGGCTTCTCCTTTGTTTTATTCCGGATTAACCTATAAATGGTATCGCAATTTTGCAGAAGTTACAGGTGCTACGGGTCCATCCTTAAATGTAACCCAATCCGGAAATTATTATGTGATTGTTAATTATGGAAGCTGTGTCATGAATTCCTATTCAAACATGGTGACAGTGAACGTTACTGCAGGTATAAATTTATCCATCACCTCAGCCGGAAATGTTGATTTTATTTGTGAAGGAACACCCAGAACATTAACCTCTTCTCATCAAAACACCGGTTATGCTTATCAATGGTTTAAAAACAATGTTGCGATTTCCGGTGCAACAAATGCAACTTATAATGCTACTCAAGAAGGAACCTATAAATTACGCATCACTTTTGGCGGTTGTGTTTTTGAATCAAACAGTATTTTTTTAGAATTAAAAGATTTACAAATCGACTGGAATGTAAATGCGACAGAGGTATTAATTCCTGGGGAACAACTTCAAATTAACTCCATTAATAATGCAACAACACCAACATTTCAATGGAAAAAAGACAACGTAATAATTTCAGGAGCAAACACGGCTAATTACATTGTTAATCAACCGGGAACCTATCAATTAACTGTAACTGAAACACAAGGCTGTACGATTGTAAAACAATTATCTGTGGTTGTTCAATATCCAATTGGATTTACAGCAACTATTCAAAATTCCGGTGATTATCAATCTTGTAATAGTACCACCTCAACTTTGTCATTAAGTTCACTAATTGCACAAACATCAACCGGAAATGTGTCAGTAAATCTTTCCAATCCAAACTTTACCTATCAATGGCTGTTAAACAATTCACCAATTGCCGGAGCAACAAGCACTTCTTATACTATTTCAAATGCAACTCAAAACGGTTCTTACAAATTACGGGTAACTATTCCAACTTTTGCACCAATAGAATCAAATGCTATTTCTATTGCTTTACAAATTCAAACACCTGTTTTGTCCGCTGTGGGCAGTCTGTGTGGAACAAATTCGGTTCAATTAAACAGCTCTGTTACGAGTAATGTGTTTACTTATAAATGGTATAAAAACAATACATTAATAACAGGAGCATCACTTCCAAGCTACAGTACAAATCAAGCAGGAAATTATCACGTTGTTGTTTCATACGGTACTTGTTCAGTAACATCAAATATATTAAATCTGCAACAAAACAGTATTACGGCAACACTTAATTTACCGTCAACTAGCTTAATCATTCCCGGTGAAACTAAAACAATTACGGTTACAACGAATGCGGTAAATCCCTCTTTTCAATGGTTTAGAAATAATGCCATTATCACGGGTGCAACTACTGCTTCTCTTAATACAACTGAAAATGGTGCGTATAAAGTTATAGTCACTCAAACTACAGGTTGTAATGCTACGCAAGAAGCAATAACATCACTGATTTATCCAACGTCATTTAATGTCACAATTGCTGCAAACGCAAATTATTCCTCTTGCAATAGCACTCAGGCTACTCTTTCTATTTCTAGTTTCAATGCCGTAACTTCAACTGAAACGGTGTCAATTATAAATAATTCTTTTGGTTATGTCTATGAATGGTATAAAAATGGTGCATTAGTTTCATCATCTGTTAATAACACCTATTTAGTTGCTTCTAATACTGATAATGGAACCTATGAATTACGTGTTGTAATTCCAAATTTCAATAATGTCATTTCGAACGAACTTCCAATTCAATTAGGGATTATTGAAGATTTTGTGCTTTCTTCTGAAGGAGTTTTGTGTGAAACGGGAGGAACAGTTATACTTTCATCAAACATTACAAATTCAAACTATATTTTAGCTTGGTATGCAAACGGAAACGATACTGTTTTAGGAACAGAGAACACATTACTTGTTAATAATCCAGGTGAATATTTCATGACCATTGAATTTGAAGGCTGTACCTACACCACAAATTCAATTGCTGTAAATGTTCTTTCATCTGACGGAATAACATTAAATATTGCTGATTCGATTACTGTAATTCAAGGCACTTCTACAGAGGTTATTGCTACTGGAGCAGAAAATTATACTTGGTATTTCAATAGCCAAAACATTGGAACCGAGAACAGCATTTCAGTTTCTCAAGCAGGAATATATACTGTGATTGGAACCATTGGCGATTGTGAATTTACAAAAACATTTACCGTAACCGTGGTTGAAAACACAAGTATTGTGGTTCCAAATGTTATTTCAAGAAATAATGATGGAATAAATGATTTCTGGTCTATTCCGAATGAATATGTAAACAAAGAAGAGGTAGAAGTAATTATATATTCTCCAAAAGGAAAAGTGATTTTCAGAGCACGTAATTATCAAAATAATTGGCCAAATAACACTTTAGAATATTCAAAAAAAGAACCTGTTTTTTATTATACCATTTCTAATAATGATGAAATTATAAAACGTGGTTCAATAACTGTTATCGAATAAATGATGAAAAATTACGTATTCGCCATACTATTCTCTCTGGTTTTGTTTGCAGATTTGCAAGCACAGGATGGACCTGTTTTGACGTTTACGATTCCTACACAAAATAATTTGCTCTTGAATCGTTTTTTAATCAATCCAACTTTTTCAGCGGTTAAAGAATCCGATTCCTTTATCACATTATACCATAGAAATCAATGGATTCAATTTGATGATTCTCCGGAATTATACATGTTATCCTATTCCGGAAAGTATGGCGAAAGAGCAGGAGTAGGGATTGGTATTTATCAACAAAATTTAGGCATTATTACCAGTTTTGGTGGAATTGGAAATTATGCTTATGAAATTCCATTAAAGGAAAAAATGTCGTTAACGCTTGGTTTCAATTTAGCTTATTACACTAGTGGTGTAAACCGAAACAAAGCCGTAACGAATGAACCTGACCCGACAATATTAGCATTGAGAAATAATTCTGTATTGACGTTAAAACCGGGAATAAATTTTTCATGGGGAAGTTTTGATATGGGAATTTATGCAGAAAATTTGGTGGATTATGATTTTAAATCGAGTGAAATGGTAAAAGAATACAGCGAAAAAATCTATACAAGCCATGTTGTATATAACCATCAAATGCAAAATCAAGAAGGTCTTTTTGATGAAGGTTATTTCAGATTGATGTTACGAGGAAGACTAAGTCAATCAGAAGATTTTCAGTATGGTGGTTCTATAATGGTGAATTTTCCAAAACTGGGATGGGTACAGGCCGGAGTGGATGATTTCTTTGGTGTGGGTATTGGTGCCGGTGCTCATTTAACTAAAAAATTATCGCTCTGTTACACCTATGAAAGAGTGATTAATGAAGGGCTGGTGAATTTTGGGCCAACACATGAAATTACAATTTCTTATCGATTTGCAGGAAAAGAAAATGAGCAAAAAAACAATTATAAATCAGCTCCTAAAAAACCAACAGCATCTATAAATAGAAATCAGAAGCAAGCAAAATCAAATATAATAAATGAGGAAGAAGAAGTTGAGGAAGATAGTGTAACGGAAGAATATGAAGATTTAGCCGAAGAACCTATTGTAGTGGAACCGGCTACTAAAAGGAAAAAATCAGTTACTAAAAAAAATACAGCAACAACTTCTAATAAAACAACTTCGACCGACTTAGATGAGGGAGAATCAGTTTCCAAAACATTTGATAAAAACATCGAATTTGAAAAATTGAGAATGACCTTAGATGAAAACAATTTAAAATTATTGGAAATCATTGTAAAACAAGACTCTATTGAAAATTTGAAAAAAGCCGATTTTGAAAAACGAATAGAAAACATGATGCACTACATTCAACGATTAGAAACAACTATAACAGAAAAAGATTGCAATTGTGAACCAAAATCTACAGTTGTTACGGAAGAAAAAACATTAGAAACAACCACTACAAAAACAACTGTAAAAAGTCCGGAAAGAGCAATTATTAAAAATGAAAAAACTGATTTAAACAGTAAACTGAATGCCATGAAATCTTCTTCTAAAAAAGAAGAAATTAAATTACCCATTACCAAAAAGAATACCGTTGAAACAGAATTAGAAAATAAAATAATAACTCTTACTAAATCAAAAAATGATGAATCAAAAACAAATACTAACACTAAATTCAGTTTATCCGATGAAGAAATCAAAGCGTACTACTCCAGATTGACAGACAAAAAAAGAGCTACCGCTAAAAAAGGAAACTTTTTAGAAGTAGAAAACCAAGAACCCGGATTTTACATTATTGCTAATGTTTTTTCTGAACCTGCTTTTGCAGACGATTTTCTTAAAAAGTTAAAAAAGCAAGGAATTAAAGCAAGTTATTTTATCAACCAAAAAAACAATTTCAGGTATGTCTATTTAAAAAAACATTCGGAATGGAGTGAAGCCCTAATCTCCTACTATACGAATGTAGACAACACCTACTTTGAAGAAATTTGGATTATGAATATCAACATTAAATAAAAACCCAAAAAATGAAAACGCCCCAAATACCACATTTAAAAACAATTGCCCTACTCAGTTGTTTTTTATTAATCAACTTGATCGGAACCGCTCAAGTTGCCGTTCCTTTTACCGTTCGATATGAACGAAATCTAAAAGGAGACATGACTTTAATTTCCAACAATATTGTTAACAGACAAAACAATAATGACGGAGCGAACATTCCTTACGATGTTACCGGAAATTCTTCCGAGTATAATGACAACCTTAACATGCAATACATTGATGTTGATGGCGATGCTTCAACATTCAGTTCAAGTAGTGCCACGTTAACATTACCTGCAAGCGGTTGTAATAAAATCGTTTATGCCGGTTTATATTGGTCAGCAACCTATCGTTTCAATAACGGATTTTCAACTTCTCCGGGAGATGGCGATAACGTTAGAGCAAATGATTTTAATCAAATAAAATTAAAACTGCCGGGAGGAGCTTATCAAAATATTACGGGTCAATTAATTTTTGATGGATTTACTGATCCAAACTTTATTGCTAACAGTCCATATGCCTGTTATGCAAATATTACTTCATTAGTTACAGGTTTAGCTAATCCGGAAGGAGAATATACCGCAGCCAATATCAGAGCCACACAAGGTTTTGTAAATGGTGGTGGTGTTTCCGGTGGATGGACTATTTTCTTTGTATATGAAAATCCAACCATGACCGGAAAATATATTACCGCATATGACGGATTTGCAGGAGTAAGAGCAACTATCGGTCAAACAGATATTTCCTATTCAGGTTTTACAACTTTACCACCACCATTTCCGGTTAGAGCAAAATTAGCTTCTGCCGCTTTGGAAGGTGATAACAGAATTACAGGCGATCAATTGTTGTTCAAAGCAGCAACAAACCCAACATTTACCGCTTTAAGCAATACGTTAAATGTGGCAAATAACTTTTTTAACAGTAGAATTACACTAAATAATTTAGATTTTACAGACAGAGTTCCCAATAGTTTAAATACGTTGGGATATGATGGTGATATCATCACCATAAGCAACCCGATGAACAGCGTTATTCCAAATAACGAAACAGCGGCTACGTTACGAATTACTTCAACACAAGATACTTACTTTATGTTCTTTAATGCGTTCAACATTGAAGTCATAGAACCGGATATTAAATTAGTAAAAACAGTTCAGGATATAAGTGGTAACGACATTGGTGGGGCTAATGTCAACCTAGGGCAAATCTTGGATTATGTGATTACTTTTCAAAACATAGGAAATGATGATGCAACAAATTCATCAATTCGCGATATTTTACCTATCAATACAACATTTATTTCAGCCGATTTGAGTGGAGCTCCGGGCGTGACTTTCACTCATGATCCATCGACTGATGAATTGTTTTTTACGCTACCCGATAATTTGTTGCAAATTGGTGACCCTATATATACCATTAGAATTCGTGTACAAGTGGCTACAACTTGTAGCGAATTAGAGGATGCGTGTTCTAATTTAATTCAAAATCAAGCTTATACCACTTATCAAGGTGTATTAAATAGTAATGTTATTTCAAATGACCCAAGTTTTGCCGGCCTGGATAGTTGTGGATTTGGTCTTCCGGGACCGGCGAATTTCTTGGTAGATATTGATGATTGTATTTTTTCTAGTGATGCTTATTTGTGCGGTACCAGTTTGCTTCTAACTGCTGCCAATGGCTATGACACTTATACTTGGTATAATAGTGCCGGAACCGTTATTGGAAACTCACAAAGCATTACAGTCAATACCGTTGGAACATATACTGTAGTAAATACAGCTACACCTCCATGTATTGGAATTACACAAACGTTTAATGTATTACTATTTGGAGCTACTCAAACAAATCCGGTGATTCCTTTTGCCGATCAAGTAGTAATTTGCCCAAATAACGGGGAACAATTACCCTTGATTTTCCTTTGTGGAGCAAATGATAGTCAATTAATTCAAACAGGAATCAGTGATGCAACCAGTATCGTTTGGGAAATCTTAAACGAAAGCAGTTGTCCTGCTGTTGGAATAGCCAATTGTGCCAATAACAACCCGACTTGTCAATGGAATCAAGTAGGAACAGGAGCAAACTTTAATGTAACGACTGCGGGACAATATCGTTTGACGATTAATTATCAAGATGGCTGTTTTACCCGATTTTATTTTAATGTATTTACTAATTTATTAGACATTCAATTTACTTCTACGAATATCCTCTGTAATACTCCCGGAAGTATCACTATAACAAATCTTCCCTCAGATTATCAGTTTCAATTGATTGATCAAGTGACGGGAGCTATAATTTTTCCTTACCAAAATAGTCCAGTCTTTACAATATCACAAGCTGGTGTTTATACTGTTTTAGTAACTCAAATTGGTGTTGCGAATGGTTGTGTTTTTGAATTGCCAAATATTGGTATTCAACAGAATAATTTTCAGGTAACTCTAATTCCACAAAACACAAATTGTAACGGATTCGGAAGTATTCGGGCACAAATTTCTGGGGCACAACCTCAATATACTTTTACTATTACAAATCCAATATCTATAACCAGTGGATTAGTAACGGATAATGATTATACTTTTAACAATTTAAATCCGGGAACTTATACTGTTACCGTAACAACTGAAGATGGTTGTACTTTTACAGATACCGTTACCATTGTAGATCAAAATAATTTAGCTCTAGTGGCTACTGTAACTCAAAGTATTGGTTGTAACTCAGGTTTAATTACAGTTGTTGCCAATGGCGGAAATCCTCCATATTCATATGCAATAAGTACTATTGATGGTGTTGCTCAAAATCCAACAGCCGGTGATTTTCAAACAACGGATACATTTGTGATTACCACTCCTGGAACTTATACTTTTATCGTCGTTGATGCAAACAATTGTAATTCGGTTTCAAATCCGGTAACAATTACAATTTCCCCTGATGTGGTTTATACCAGTGCTGTTCAAAATGTTTTATGTAATGGAGCATCAAGCGGCTCAATTACTTACACAATTTCTAATTCAAATGGTTTTCAGGTAACATTTCAACTTGTTAATTCAAACGGGGTAGTAATTGCAAGTAATAACTCCGGAATATTTACCAATCTTCCTATTGGTACTTATACTGTGAATATTCTTCAATCTCAAGGAAGTACTTCTTGTACATTTACTGACACCTTTGTGATAACTCAACCTTCTCCAATTACAGGAATTGCAGTAATCACACAAAACTATACTTGTTTAACAAATGGCTCAATTGGTATTCAAACCGGAAGTGTTTCCGGCGGAACTGCACCGTATCTATTTAGTATTGATGGTGTTAACTTTTCAACTATTTCAGATTTTTCAGGATTAACTTCAGGAAATTATACCATTTACATTCAAGATGCAAATGGGTGTTTGTTTACCACAAATTCCATATCATTACTAGCTCCAAATCAATTAACAGCTATTACATTTAGTGCAACTGCCTTAACTTGTCCGTCTCAAGTTTCAACAGTTACAATATCCACAGTTGGTGGCACAGCTCCTTTTAATTATCAAATCATCGCTCCGGTTGGTCAAACTGTTAATAATGGAACTAATCCGGTTTTCACAGGATTATCTTCAGGCACTTATACCTTTCTAGTAACAGATTCTAATGGATGTTCCTATCAAGATTCATACACTATAAATGCATTGCCTTCCATAGATGTAATCGGACAAACCGTAAGTAATGTCATTTGTTTTGGTGGTAATAATGGTGAGGTATTGTTTACTGTAAACAGTACAAATCCATTTAATTATCAAGTAACGAATACCGCTGGTACAGTTATTTCCTCTGGAAATAATTCAAATTTAACTACTATTTCATTAGCAGGAATAACAGCATCAACGTATACTATTTCAGTTACTGACACGGTTACAAATTGTACCGATAGTGCTACCGCTATTATTAATGCTCCCAGTACCGCATTAGCTTTCACATTTACAGCAAACCAATTAAGTTGTGCTTCAAACGGAAGTGTAACCATTTCAACAATAGGTGGGTGGGGAAGTTATCAATATCAATTAACTCAACCAAACGGAACTATTCTTGGTCCACAATCAAGTTCAACTTTTACAAATTTAACACAAACCGGAACGTATACCATTTCGGTAAATGATATCAATGGATGTATTGTGAGCAATACATTTAACTTAGCTACACCCACTAATCCTGTTGCTGTAATTGCATCGTCATCCGATTTATGTTTTGACGCTAATGGGGCTACATTAGTAATTGCAGTGACGGGTGGTGTAGTTCCTTTTAGCTATAGTATTAATGGAAACCCTTCGCAAACTTCAAATACTTTTGCGAATGTAACGCCAGGTTCTTATAGCATTTTAGTGACTGATGCAAACGGTTGTTCTACCACTGTTTCTCAAACTATCCAACCGGAATTAACGGGAGAAATTATCATAACTAAAGGTCTCGATTGTACGTCTTCACCAAATGCTGTGATTGCTGCAACCGTTTCCGGAGGTTTAGCTCCTTATGTCTTCCAAGTATCCTTTAATGGAGGAGCATTTGGAACATCAAATTCTATAGCAGGTAATACTTTTATTTACCAAACCGCAAATGCTGGAAATTATCAATTTCTAATTACCGATGCTCAAGGTTGTTCTTTTACAAGTTCAATTATTACGATTGACCCATTAACACAACCTGAAATTATTTCTGTTTCACAAATTCAAAACATATTATGTTCCGGTGGAAATAATGGAGAAATTGAAATTAATATTAATAATTCAGTTGGAGCGGCTCCTTTTGTTTTAGATGTAATCAACACTACAACAGGTGTTAACTATGGCACACAAACCTCTGGTTTAACTGCAGGTGTTTACCAAATTACATTAACCGATGAAAATGCATGTACTGACACAGCTTCCATTACCATAACCGACCCTGCTCCAATTACATTTACTGTTTCAACAGTTGAAATCACCTGTAATAACCCAGGAGGAACATCATACGGTCAAATTATAGTTCAGGGAGTGAGTGGAGGAACAGCTCCTTACACGTATGAACTGCATAATAATTTTGGCTTTGTGGCAAGTTATACCACTACAGCAAATGAAAATCATTCATTTCAAATATTAAATTTTGGAATATATTCTGTGGAAGTAATTGATGCAAATGGTTGTAGCATGATAGATGCTAATATTATTATTGCTTCGCCACCAAATGATTTAATTATTGATGTTTCAACGTCAACCTCTGATTGTGTGAATGGCGGAACAGCAATCATCACGGTTACCTCTGCTGTTAGTAGTGGTTCGTTTGAATTTGCTGTTTTAGAAACTAATACATTACCATATTCCTCCAATTATCAATCTGCAGATGTTGGCACTCCTGAAACGGCAACTTTTACTGGCTTAACTCCTGGAGTTACATACACATTTGTTGTGCATGATTTAATTACAGATTGTTATTATTTTAAAACAGCTGACACGCCAATTAATACGCCATCTAACTTAACTTCCACATTAGATGTTGTTGGTAATGTTAGTTGTACCGGAAGTAATAATGGATTTGTGAACTTTACTTTTACAAATTATGATGCAACATCCACGGGGGTTTCTTATGAAATCTATAATTCACAATCAAATACTTCAACGGGAATTACAGGAACTTCTACTCCTCTTTTAGGAGGACCTGTTTCTGTTACAAATCTTGGCCCCTTAGCTCCGGGAACGTATTATATATTATTCACCGAAATAGGTGGAACATTGACAGGATGCAGCAGTGCATCAGCATCATTTACTATTACTCAATCTGCTAATTTACTTCAAGTAACAGCCAACGTAACCCGAAACGACAATTGTAATCCTAATAAGGGAAGAATTACAGCAACGGGTCAGTTTGGAACAGCCCCCTATCAATACCAATTGGTACTTGCGGGTGATCCTGCCCCTACAGTGGGAACTTGGGTTGGTAGTGCTACCAGTGTTTTCAATGTAGAAGGAGGAAATTATGTAGTATATATTAAAGATGCAAATGGTTGTATTCAAGCGGCTCCTGTTTTTGTTCCTACCGATCCGGCTCCTCAAATTTCGGCTACAGTTACAAATTTATGTACTGCTACACAAGGAAGCTTCTCAATAGAAGTAACTTTAACTTCATCCGGAATTGCACCCTATACTTTTAGTTTGAATGGTGGGGCTTATCAAACACAAACGGTTCCTACGTTTACTTATACAAATTTAAATTCAGGAAATTATAACATTCGCGT
>Ga0073902_10001597_pt1 | contig 12195 bp, 11 predicted proteins | sample KloWWTmeKNB19Kit_FD_66667 | JGI IMG/M metagenome (GOLD analysis project Ga0073902, IMG submission 66667) | Active sludge microbial communities from Klosterneuburg, Austria, studying microevolution and ecology of nitrifiers - Klosterneuburg... | ecosystem: Engineered > WWTP > Aerobic digester >...
AGATATATGTGTAAACAATGCCGGTATTTCAAAAGACAATTTGTTGCTCCGAATGACGCCGGAGCAATGGAATGATGTGATACAGGTAAACCTGAACAGTGTGTTCTATATGACCAAACAAGTTATTCGTCCCATGATGAAGGCAAGATCTGGCTCTATCATTAATATGAGTTCAATTATCGGTGAAATAGGCAACGCCGGGCAGAGCAGTTATGCAGCCAGCAAGGCCGGTATTATTGGTTTTACAAAATCGGTAGCAAAGGAACTGGGCAGCCGCAATGTTCGTTGCAATGCTATTGCCCCGGGTTTTGTAGAAACAGATATGACGAGTTATTTAAAAGATGGCGAAGGTGCTGATAAATACAAAGCCGGCATTCCCCTTGGAAAATTTGCGTCGCCGGAGGATATTGCGAATGCAACCTTATTCTTAGCAAGCGATATGAGTTCTTATATTACAGGGCAGACATTGAGTGTATGCGGTGGATTAAATATGTAAGCTAAGTGGATAAATGAGAAAAAAGAGAGAAAGAGTCTTTTCTCCTTCTACTCCTTTAAACTCCTAGCTTAATTCCTCTTTTCTTTATATAGCTATGCCACAATATCATACTGGCAATAGTTCGATACGGCCGCCATGATTCTGCTATCGCCAACATTTCTTCCTTGCTTATGTCTTTTGGTAATTGTTTTACTTCTTTCAAGCTATTCACCAGTGCAATATCGCCAAGCGGAAACAAATCTGTCCGTTGCAAGGCATGCATCAGGTACACATCGACAGTCCAATGGCCTATACCTTTTAATTGGATAAGCTCTCTTCTTACTTCTTCATCAGGAAGAGCAGTTAATTTTTTCAACTGTATTTTTTTTGATTGAATTGCTTCAGCCAACCCCCTTGCATAGCCCATTTTTTGCCGGGTAAAATAGCAGGCCCGCATTTCCTCATCAGAAAGTAAAAGTATTTTAGCTGGCGTTACATATCCAATTCGTTCTTTCAATTTTTTAAAGGCGGCATATGCAGCTGCCAGCGAAACCTGTTGCTCAAGAATAGTGAGTATCAATGTTTGAAAAGTAGCAGGTCTTGTCCACATGGGTGAGTAACCATGCTGAAGGATAATATTTTTTAAATCAAGATCCTGCTTTGAAAGTTGTCTGCAGATACGACGAAAGTTGTCCGCATCAAACGTTCTTATATTATGTGACATTAAAATAATTTTATACTTTCAACAAGCCTAATAAACCTTATTGTTATGAAAAAAATATTTTCCCTGCTTTTTAGTAGCCTGCTTTTTTTCGCTGCCTGTAATGATAAAACAAAAAAGTCTGGCGAAGACGGGGGCACGGCTACGGTTGCTCAAAATAGTGATTATCCCATCACCATGGATGGAATTGGCCCTATTAAGGTTAGTATGTCACAGGAAGAATTAGAAAAACTATTAAATCAGAAAGTACCGCTGGCAAATCTTACAGATACGGTTAGTGGCTCATGGGAAGATTCTGCAACTATCAAATACAAAGAAGCAGAGCTACGCTTAGGTTTTGTCCGGACTTATATGGCGAACGACAGCTTTTACATGCGGGTCACAGGCATCAAAACCAGCAGCCCCCTTTGTAAAACAACAAATGGATTAGGAATAGGTTCCGGTAAGCAGCAGATCATTGATGCTTATGAAAGCTATCTTCTCTTTATGGCTCCGGAGTATGAAGACACCACTTATACGACCCGGAGCAAAACCAGGTATTCCATAAAAGTCAGGGAGACCTACGAAGGTGGACAGCTGGTATTTTATTTAACGAATAATAAAGTAACCGCCATTGAAGCAAGTACTTTTTATGACGATTCAGAATGATGCTACTTTGATTTAAATTTCGCAATCGATTTTTTGGTAAAATCACTGAGCACTAATCGTCCGCTGATAGCAGCCCTTTCTATCAGCAATTTATCCCAGTGTTCTGTTCCTTTCCAGAACATTTTTTTCATTTCGGCCATCGCTTCCGGGCTGGAATGAACCAGCACATTAGATAATCGCCGGATAGATTCATCCATTTGTTCTGCTGTTGGGTGCAACTCGGCAAATAACCCTCTTTTTCTAGCCCATTCAGCATTGCGCCACATGGTAGCATCAATAGCCAATAAAGAAAAAGCAGATGTACCGATTTTTCGTTCTACAGCAGGCCCTACCACAAAAGGACCGATACCTACTGCCAATTCACTTAATTTAATATCTGCTCCATCGGTTGCTATCGCATAATCAACGGCTGCAGCTAAACCAACACCTCCGCCTACACATTTGCCTTGTATCCGGCCAATAATGAATTTTGGACAGGTACGAATCGCATTAATTACATGAGCAAAGCCACTGAAAAATTTTAATCCCTCTGCCTCACTCTTAATTTCCACCAACTCATCAAAAGAAGCTCCTGCACAAAAAGCTTTTTCTCCAGCAGAACGCAGAATAATTACAATCGTATTCGGGTCTTCTCCGGCATGAGTAATAGCTGCAGCCAGGTCATGCAAAATTTTACCCGGCAATGAATTGCTTTGCGGATGAAAGAACTCAATTGCTGTAATGCCCTGGTGCAACTGACTTTTTACATATGCGTCTGTCATGAATAATAATTTTATTGGCTCTTTTTCTGAACCATCGTTAAAATTGTCGCTACTCCCGTTATTTCATTTGTCTCATCAAAAAATTCGACCAGCCATTTTACAATTCCCTTATCTATATCATCCCCTCTCTTAAAATCTTCCGGTTTTTCGATCACCCTTTTATCATTGGGTAATTTCTCTTTACAAGTAAACCTAATGTACACTTCAGCTCCCGGGTAAACAGGCTTGGTAAATCGCAATTCATCGATACCATAATTCAACAACACCGGGTTCTTTTCATAGCTATCAACAAATAACCCAGCTGCAATACTCATTATAAAATAGCCGTGTGCCACCTGTTGTTCAAACATGGTTCCTTCAAAATTGGTTGTCCTGATATGAGCATAAAAATGATCGCCACTCAGATCGGCAAACTTATCAATGTCTTCAGAAGTGATAACTCTTTTCTCCGTTATGATCTGGTCTCCTATTTGTAACTCTTCAAAGTATTTTTTAAACGGATGCTTCCCTGGCTGTTTGCCCTTTGCATTTGGCTGATATACGTTGGTGATAGCGGTAATAGTAGTTGGCGAACCTTGCAATGCTGTTCTCTGCAAATAATGTTTTACCCCTCTTATACCTCCCATTTCTTCTCCGCCACCTGCACGGCCCGGACCTCCGTGTACCAGCAAAGGCAATGGCGAACCATGTCCTGTACTTTCTTTTGCACATTCATTGTTCAATACTAAAATTCTTCCATGGTGTGAGGCTGCACCAACCACATATTGTTTTGCCTCTTTATAATCTGCCGTCACGATTGTACTAACAAGACTTCCCTTACCCAATTTGCTCAATACAATTGCTTCGTCCAGATTTTTATACGGCATGATGGTGCTAACCGGCCCAAAAGCTTCTACCTCATGTGCTTCTTTTGCAGCAAAAGGATTTTCGTTCATCAATAATACCGGCGACATAAATGCACCTTTCTCCGCATCCGCATCAATAACACTAACGCTATCTAGTGAGCCATAAATGATTTGTGAAGAGGCCAGTAGCTTTTGTATTTGTTCTTTTACTTCATTCCGTTGAGTTTGTCCTGCTAAAGAACCCATTCTTACTGTTGCGTTCAACGGATTACCGATTGCAGTTTGTGACAGTGATGTCGAGATTGCTTTCCACACATCTTCCATTTTATGCTGCGGCACAAATATTCTGCGAATACCGGTACACCGTTGCCCGGCTTTCAGTGTCATTTCTTTTCTGATCTCTTTTATAAAAATGTCCCACTCGGGCATACCAGGTTGCACATCTTCGCCCATCACTATGCAGTTCAGCGAATCTGCTTCCATATTAAATGGAACATTGTTTTCTAAAATCGCTGCTGTTTTCTTCAGCATCAATCCGGTGGATGCACTGCCCGTAAATGTTATCACATCCTGCGATATTACATGATCAAGCAAATCGCCGGCACTCCCACAAATTAATTGTAAACTTCCTTCGGGTAAAATTTTGGAAGCGATGATTTCTTTTACAACTGCCTCTGTTAAATAACTGGTGACTGTTGCTGGTTTTACAATACAAGGCATTCCTGCCAATAAGTTGACCGCAATTTTTTCTAACATTCCCCATACCGGAAAATTAAATGCATTGATATGAATAGCCACTCCTTCTCTGGGAACCAAAATATGAGTTCCCATAAAGGTTTTATTTACACTCAGGTTATGACTTTCGCCATCTATACAAAACACTTCATCGGGAAATTTTCTCCTCAGTGATGCGTTGGCAAAAAGATTACCAATACCGCCTTCTATATCTACCCAGCTATCGGCCTTCGTAGCCCCGGTATGATAAGAGATTGCATAGAATTTATCCAGGTGATTACGAAGATGAAGGGCTAATGCTTTCAGCATATTACCTCTTGCATGAAAGGTCATTTTTCGTAAGGCAGGATTGCCAACTGTCCGGGCATACTCTGTGATATTTTTAAAATCAAGGCCCTTGGTAGATGCTGCGGCAACAGGCTCACCAGTCACCGCATTGTATAATAATTGTCCATCGCCATCGCCATTTATCCAGTTGCCAGTAATATAATTTCCGAGTTTATTCATATTGCAATACTTAATTCTGTTACAAAATTACCCCAATTTCAAAAACAAGGTTTCAATGATTTTAATCAGTATGCTTTGCAGTAAAGGTGACTATATTTGCCCCTCTAAAAAAAATATATGAAAACCATAGTGTCGTTCCTGATTGTAATACTTGCATTAACTACAACTTCAAAAGTACAAGCTCAGGAAAAAGCAAAATGGAAAGAAATGGAAGCTTTTCATGAAGTTATGAGTAAAACATTCCATCCTGCTGAAGAAGGCAAAATGGAACCGATTAAGAGCCGCAGTACAGAAATGGTACAAAAAGCAATTGCCTGGAAAAAATCTATTGCCCCTGCCGGTTATGATAAATCAGCCGTATTAAAAAATATGCGCAAATTGGTGAAAGGAGCAAAAAAAGTAAACAAACTGGTACAAAAAAATACGCCGGATGCTCATTTAAAAGAACAATTGACAGAACTTCACACAGTTTTTCATGAGATCGTTGAAAAATGTGAGCATTGATAACTCTTTTCCAAAATATTTCTATTATGAAGCTTTATATACTTCCTGCGATTCTAGTACTACTTATTGCCGCTGCCTGCAATAATGATGATAATAAACATGCCGGGCACAATGGTTCCGGCAAAGAACCCCAAACACTTGCTGACAGCCTGATGAAAGATATTGATGATGGACATATTGTTGGTATGTCTAAAATGGGCAAGCTGCACAATACAAAAAAAGAAGTACAGCGGATTATTGATTCTATTGGCAAACTACCAGCCAAAGCACAGGCAGCAGTTGCCCCTTATGTTGATCAATTGAAGGAAAACATCAAAGAATTAGAATATGCCGATTTTGCCATGGAAAAATGGATGACAGAATTCGAAATGGATTCCGCCATTGATAATTTGGAGCAACGTATTAAATATCTAACGGATGAAAAAATGAAGGTGGGCAAAATGAAGGAGGCTATACTTACCAGTATGCAGAAAGCAGACTCCCTTCTCAAAGTAAGATTCTAAGAACCGGGAGGCTCTACGCCAAACTGTTTTAGGTGGTGCAATGCATGTTTGTGTAAAAGCTGAACATTCTGCTCAAAGTTAAGGTCACCAAAAAAAGGATTCCGGATAATTTGAGCGGGGTTCTTCTCATAGACTTCAAAAAAATAAATCAATTCCTCCTGCAGGCTGCCGATGGCGGCCTGTACTGTTTGATATTGGAGTGGTGCAGGTTCTTTACCCATCAATGGATTTTTTGTATTTTCTTTAAAAGGCTTATCACTCATCATAAATTCCCGCATCCGCCCAAGGTTCTCAGGTAGTGTAATTATCGTATCAATTTTTAACCGGCCGCTTGCATTACGTACAGCATCACCGGCATAATGTTCTATCATTTGCTGCACACTCATCTTACCCCACCTGGGCGGTGTGGCAGGGTCTAATCGTTGTAAGCAGGACACCAATTTTGTGCGGAGGAAATTTTCTTTTTCCAAACTCATGTAGCAAGTTTTGCGTGAAGCAATGTACGAAAACAGCAGGTCAAAATAAAAAGCCCGGGACTTAGCCCGGGGCTTTTAGTTATCTAAGCCAATTTTATTTTATTTTTTTATCAATATGAAAGGATAACCGATCAAAAATTTCGCTGATACTGCCCATACCATCAACCTTGGCAACTTTTCCGGACTTTGAATAATAAGCGGCGACAGGTAATGTCTCCTTTTTATAAACTTCCTGCCGGTTCCTTTGAATATTTTCATCCGCATCATCACTTCTACCAGAGGTTTTGCCCCTTAGAACTAACCGTTTAATCAGCTCCTCTTCATTTACATCCAGCACCAGCACTTTGCCTATTTCGGTTTTCTTTAGCTCCATGAGTTTGTCCAGTGCTTTAGCCTGGGCTACTGTACGGGGAAATCCGTCAAACAAAAAACCTTTCGCATCCTTGTGTTGGTCAAAATAAGAATCCACCATACCAATCACCACTTCATCCGGAACTAACTGGCCTTTATCTATAAAGCTCTTAGCCTCAAGCCCTAAAGGAGTTTTGTCTTTAATCTCCTGACGTAGCAAGTTTCCTGTAGAAAGATGAACCAGTCCGTATTTTTCTACTAACTTATCTGACTGCGTACCTTTTCCGCAGCCTGGAGGGCCGAATAATATCAAATTATACATAGTAGATACTAATCTTGGTGAGTGGACAAATATAATGTACGGAGCTTGTATTATCTATATCCCGCCTAAGTTTTAGAAGATTTCAAATAGCCTGCGTTTTGAACCAGATTGCAAAAGGACGGGCTAAAGTGTTAAGAAAAGGCCACAGTCTCATTACCCCCAAACCAGGCCAACCTTGTTATCGTAAATTTGTTAATCTTAATGGCTCTTTAAAAGGGCTCTGAAATATCAAACATGAAAACATTATTAAAATACACAGCCGTAGTAATTGTCAGCCAGTTATTTCAGCAATGCAGTTTTTCGCAGAATAATCCTTCAAAAAATAATTCAACAATGGATACCACTAAAAAAAACAATCCTGTTTATTCAAATATCGACACCAGTAAGGTGACATTAACCGAAGAGGAATGGAAAAAAATACTTCCCTCAGATGTATTTTATATTGCCCGTCAAAAAGGTACTGAAAGGCCCGGGACCAGTAAATTTGAGTACTTTAAAGAAATAGGTACTTATTATTGTGCCGCCTGTGGCAATGCCTTATTTAAAAGTGACACTAAATTTGAAAGCGGCTGTGGATGGCCCAGCTTTTATGAGCCAATCAGCAAGGGGAGTATTATTTATACTCCTGACAATACACATGGTATGCAAAGAACCGAGGTTCAATGCGGTCGTTGTAAAGGACATCTCGGCCATGTGTTTGACGATGGCCCGCCTCCAACAGGACTTCGCTACTGCATTAACGGGGTAGTGCTGGATTTTGAGAAGGCCAAGGAAGCAGAAAAGAACTACAAAGAGAAACCAGGGCAATAATATTTTAGCCCGGTACAGCATAACCCCCTTTCATAGAAAAGGGGGTTTTTTATTTTTTGAAGCAGTGCCATTCTGATAAATTTACGTTCCCAAAAGAAATTTGTATGCAAGTGGTTAAAAAGCTCTGGTTACTTCTGCTGGCTATGGCCGCAATTTTTCCGGCTGCCTGGTCACAAATAGATGTGACACAGGTAATGCCGCTTGATCCAAAAGTAAAGATTGGCCGACTTTCAAATGGACTTACCTATTACATCCGTCACAATAGTTTACCTGAGAAAAGAGTAGAGCTCCGCCTGGTGGTAAATGCAGGTTCTGTTTTGGAAGATGATGACCAATTGGGCCTGGCTCACTTTATGGAGCATATGAATTTTAATGGAACTAAACGATTCCCAAAAAATGAACTGGTAAGTTATTTGCAAAGCATCGGTGTTGAATTTGGAGCCGACCTGAATGCATATACAGGTTTTGACGAAACGGTGTATATACTTCCTGTGCCAACAGATAAACCCGGTTTAGTGGATAAAGGTTTGCAAATATTAGAAGACTGGGCTCACAATGCATTGCTTGACCCCGCTGAAATTGAAAAAGAAAGAGGTGTGGTAATAGAAGAATGGCGATTAAGCAGGGGCGCAGATGAAAGAATGATGAAACAAACACTGCCTGTTCAATACCGCGGTTCAAAATATGCACAACGTTTACCAATTGGGAGCAAAGCAATATTGGAAACTTTCTCGCCTGAAGCGTTAAAACGTTTTTACATCGACTGGTATCGTCCCGACTTACAGGCCGTCATTGTAGTGGGTGATATTGATGTCAATGATATTGAACAAAAAATAAAACAAACATTTGGTAATATCCCCGCACCCTCATCCCCCAGGAAAAGAGAAACCTTTAAAGTGCCAGACCATAATGAAACATTAACGGTGGTGGCAAAAGATAAAGAAACCGCTTTCCCCTCTATAGAAATATTATTTAAAAAAGATCCGCAGCCTGAGACTACCATTGGTGATTATAGCCGCTATATGAACCGCCGTCTGTTTACCGGTATGCTCAATAGCCGTTTCAGGGAAGTAACCCTTAAACCAAATCCTCCTTTTGTTGGGGCTGGTTCATTTTATGGCAACAGTCTGGCCAGAACTAAAGATGCCTACCAGGTTTTTGCTAATACCAGCGATACAGGTATGTCCCGGTCATTATATGCACTGATGCTGGAAAATCGCAGGGTATTATTACATGGTTTCACCCCTTCTGAATTTGAATTACAGAAAAAACAAATGCAAAGTTTTTACGATCGCATTTTCAATGAACGGGAAAAAGAAGAATCATATAACTATGTAAATGAGTATGTAAATAATTTTTTAATTAATGAGCCCATCCCCGGTATTGAATGGGAATACGATTTTGTAAAACAACACCTGGCTTCAGTAAAATTAGAAGATATCAACAGCCTGGCAAAGCAATGGATTACCAACGACAATATGGTGGTAACATTAAATGCTCCCGATAAACCAGATGTAAAAATTCCATCGGCAGAAGAAATCAACCTTGTACTTAATTCTGTTGATGTAGCAACTATTGAGCCTTATAAGGAAAAGGTGTTGGCCACCACCCTGATGGATGCAGGTAAATTAAAACCCGGAAAAATCCTTAGCACTAAAACCGATGATAACCTTCAGACAACTACCCTGAAATTATCCAATGGGGCCACTGTGATTTTGAAATCCACCAGTTTCAAAAATGATGAAATAATGTTCCGGGCCTTTAGTAAAGGAGGCCATTCACTGGTAAAAGATGCAGATTATTATTCTGCCAGTAATGCAGCTGCTATTGTTACACAAAGCGGGGTAGGCAATTTTTCTGCAATAGACCTGGGCAATATGCTGAAAGGGAAAAACACAAATCTTGCCCCCAATATATCCTTATATAGTGAAGGGATGAATGGCAGTACTATTCCAAAAGAAACAGAGACCCTGTTGCAATTGATAAATCTTTACTTCACCTCACCAAGAAAAGATAAAGATGCTTTTGAATCATACAAAACAAGACAAAAACAATTGTATGCTAATCTTGCTGCCAACCCGCAGATATATTTCAGCGCTGAATTTCAAAAGATGATGACACAAAATCATCCCCGGGCAGGTGGCCTGCCCAGGTCAGAAGATTTTGACAAAATCAATCTTGACCGCAGTATTCAGATTTATAAAGAACGTTTTGCCAATGCAGGCGATTTTACTTTTTTCTTTGTCGGCTCTTTTGAAGAAGAAACTATAAAGCCATTATTGGAAAAATATATTGGCAGCTTGCCAGGTTCTGCTCAAAAAGAAAATTTTAAAGATTTGGGCATCCGGCCACCTGCAGGTAAAATAGATAAAATAGTTACAAAAGGTGCCGACCCAAAAAGTGTGGTAGCAATGGTGTTTACAAGTCCTGCTGCCTATAACAGCAAAGAAGCTTATGCGCTAAACAGCCTTGGTGAGGTGATGAGCATCAAACTGGTAGAGCAATTACGGGAAGAAAAAGGTGGTGTATATGGTGTTAGTGCTTCCGGCTCCCTTGGCAGAATCCCATATTCTTCCTCTTCATTCACTATTACTTTTCCCTGTGCGCCGGAAAACGCAGATACACTTAGCAAAGCTGCCCTTGATGAGCTTCGAAAAATAATAAAGGCTGGTGTATCCCCTGAAGACCTTGAAAAAATAAGAGAACAACAAAAAAGAAAACTGGAAGTGGATATGAAGCAAAATCAGTTTTGGATGAGTAATCTTTTCGATGCTTATTTTTATGGCAGCAATCCATCAGAAATATTGAACAAGCAAAAACAGGTGGACGGACTCAATGCTAAAATGATACAGGATGCGGCTAAAAAATTTATTAACCTCAATAGTTTTATCCGGGTTACATTAAAACCGGATAAGCAGGAAGAAAAGCCATTGAAAGGATTTTAAAATTTTCCAAAATACAAGCATGAATTACCTAAAGATATTTGTCAGCTTTTTATTTTTTGTCTTGCTCGTTACACTTGGCCTTTCGTTTTTTTTGTCTGCGAACCAGAAAGTAGAACGGACCGTCATCATTAATGCCAGTGCTCCCGTTATATATAATCACTTAATCAAACTGGAAAATTTTAATAAGTTTTCAGTATGGAGCCAGCAGGACTCCACTGCTGTATATACACTGAGCGGAAAAGATGGAACCGTCGGCTCCTCCACTTCCTGGAAAGGCAGCCCTGAAATATCCGGTGAAGGAAAAATTGAGATCGTCGCATTGGAACCAAACAAGAAAGTGACACATACTCTTCAATTTTCTCAACCTAAAAAAGGAAAAGCCGAATCAGTTTTTTTGCTGAATGAAACGAATAAAGAAACTACATCCGTTACCTGGACATTCAAAATGGCCACGCCCCGTCCCTGGAATATTTTCAATCTGTTTTATAGCTTAGATAAGCAAATTGGAAAAGATTTTGAAGATGGTTTAACTGCTTTAAAAAATATTATCGAGTTAAATATTCCGGACTCAATAAATACATCTAACCGCTGAGACGCAAAGGCGCAGAGAAAATACAAAAAATTAAACTCCAAAAATTCCAAAACTCCCCTGCGCCTCCCCGCCTCTGCGGTTTAATAAATTCTATCCCCTTTGCCGAAGGCAACCATTTAATAGGACTAAGCCACTTATATAAACTTTTTTGCTACCGGGTGGTTTATCAGTAAGTTTAACTTCCAAAACTTGCTGATATGAGAAAATATTTTCTGCTTACTTTATCTTTAATTATTTGCCTTCTTACTACTGCACAAAAGGTTTCCTTAGAACAATTTAAGAATTTAAAGCCCCGCAATATCGGTCCTGCAGGAATGAGTGGCCGTATCACTTCTATTGATGCGGTACATAAAAACCCGGCTATTATTTATGTAGGTGCTGCTTCGGGAGGCATATGGAAAACTGAAAATGCCGGGGCTGACTGGAAACCCATTTTTGACGACCAGCCCATTCAGAATATTGGTGCGTTAGCCATTCAGCAATCTAACCCCGCTGTAGTTTGGGTGGGTACAGGAGAAGGTAATCCCCGAAATTCATTAAATATCGGTGAAGGCATTTATAAAAGTTTAGATGCGGGTAAAACATGGAAAAGAATGGGGTTGGAGAAAACAAGAAATATCCACCGGGTAATTATAGACCCTGTCAATCCAAATACTGTGTATGTAGCAGCTATCGGAAATCCTTATGCCCAACATGCTGAACGGGGCGTTTACAAAACAACTGATGGCGGTGAAACATGGAACCGCATTTTATTTACGAATGATACTACGGGTTGTGCAGAACTAGTTATGGACCCCTCAAATCCTAACAAACTAATTGCCTCAATGTGGCAGCATTATCGTTTACCCTGGAGAATGAAAAGCGGCGGCCCGGGTAGCGGTATGTATATCACTATTGATGGCGGTAAGAATTGGAAGAAATTGGCCAAAGAAGACGGATTGCCTGATGGGCAAATCGGAAGGATTGGTATTGCCTTTGCCCGCAGCATGCCATCAAGAGT
>Ga0073902_10001599_pt1 | contig 12188 bp, 5 predicted proteins | sample KloWWTmeKNB19Kit_FD_66667 | JGI IMG/M metagenome (GOLD analysis project Ga0073902, IMG submission 66667) | Active sludge microbial communities from Klosterneuburg, Austria, studying microevolution and ecology of nitrifiers - Klosterneuburg... | ecosystem: Engineered > WWTP > Aerobic digester >...
AATGGGGCATTTGCAATGAATATTGTTGGTGCGAATTTACCTTTGACTTACACGTGGACAGGACCGACCGCCATAGGCAATACCAATACCGCCAACAACCTGCGAGCAGGACTTTACTCGGGCACCCTAACCGATGCTGCGCTGTGCAAAGTTGTCGTGAACTTTACAATCACCGAACCTTTGATTTTAAAAGATACCTTAATTCAACTGACCAACAACCTATGCGCTTCGACTTGCCTTGGAGCCATCAATGTTTCAGCTGTAGGAGGTACACCAAGCTACCAATATATCTGGTCAACGGGCAGTCCAAGCAACGCCATTTCCAATTTGTGTTCTAGCGATTATACAGTTACCATTACCGACGGAAATGGGTGTAAAATCAGCAAATCATTTACAATTACTGGAACAGCACCCATCCAACTTAATTGTAGCCAACTAGCCCCAGCGACTACTTTCGGGGGAATTGAAGGCATAGGTGGCATCGTTGTTACTGGTGGGGTTCCACTTTATTCTATTGCATATTCTGGGCCTATATCTAATGTGTTGACTGGACAAGGTGCTAATATTTCGATTACTGGGCTCAAAAGCGGCCAATACAGCATCACCGTCACGGATATGAACGGTTGTACGGCAATTTGTGGATTTAACATTGCCAATTTGGCTTGTAACTTGCGTGATTCGGTCATTTTATCCCAATCTCCAACCTGTTTTGGTCTCTCGAATGGAGCGATTACCATCTCTGGAAGCCGTGGTACACCTCCTTACACCTATATTTGGGGCGACAACAATATTAATCCTACCAGGACTGGTTTGCCAGCAGGTAGGCATTATTATACCATCACGGACGTTAATTCATGCGTGGACTCAGGGTATGTGAATTTAACCAATCCGTTGCCAATCAGCTTTACTAAGGACATAGATTCTTTAGACTGTACAGGTAGGAATATCGGTCGCATCACCTATACCAATTTTTCAGGAGGTTCGGGTATTTATTCCTACGCATACGCGCCTAGCAAGGAATTTAAAGACATCGTGGCTGGTACAGTTATACTCTCTAATTTAGGGGAAAATACCTATGTAGTTGTGTTGAAAGATGGAAATGGTTGTGAATTTTACGACACGACAACTTTGATCAAACCGACGGGACTTGACATCAATTTACCTTCTGTAATCGAGATTGAATCCGGTGACGAAGTGTTGATCACTGCCTTGTACAATCGCAATCCAAACGAGATGGCAACTTGGTTGTGGATGGAACGCGATTCGATCATAGGCGGCAATTTTGACAATATCACCCGCACACCATTCGCCTCGACCACCATCCGATTGAAAGGAACGGATATATATGGTTGTATGGACTTCGCGATAGTTAATATCGTCGTGAAAAAGACCGTTCATTTATACATTCCCAATAGCTTCTCGCCCAATGGTGACGGCATAAATGATCGATTCAAGATCTACGGAAACGACAAGATTGTGAACGCCGATTATATGCGAATCTTTGACCGATGGGGCAATATGGTTTACGAAGAGAAAGACTTTAAGCCACTAGAAGGCGGTCAAAATGGTTGGAGCGGTTATTTCAAAAATTCATTGATGAACCCAGCCGTTTTTGTCTATACCATCCGGGTCACTTACAACGATGGCACGAAAGTGGATTTTGTGGGCGATTTGACGTTGACGCATTAATATATCTTTGCGGTCTGTTTAGTATTGGGCGTCCCCCTCGATAGGATCGAGGGTCGCGTGTTGCGTGGGTTTCGTCTCGCCTTATCGTCGAGACTCTCGTCGCATCGAAGATGCTCCGAGACCACTCCACCCGCTGACGCGATGCAGTCATCGTGGTTATTTTTAGTTATACTAAAAATAACTTAAACAGCTGATAATTAGATACTTACGGGTAGTTTAGTTTGTTGATTTTAGTGGGTTTTCTTTTGAATTTTAAGGAACAATATAAGTGCTTGGACTTTAAATACTTTTCAAAAATTAGTCGTAAACTATTAAAAAAACACAAGGTAATTGCCTTTTTGCAGATTAGTAATTCAAAGCCATTTTTACTTCAAACAGCGCTTTACCTATGTTTCTTTTTAACCCTTTTAAGCATAATTTGTCCGTTTCTGTTACGTAATTGTTGGGGTTAATATTTACCAGTATAATTGGCATCATATATACGACAACAGTACTGTCAATAAATTAATTGAAAAGGTGGATAAAAAACAAACGGACCTTAAAATTTAAAGAGGTGCAAGCAAACACACTCAACCATAGAGTTTGTACCACATTTAATTTTACCACAACTGTACCAAAGCCCATCCTCCTCCCGCCAAATGAGCTATTGAAAATTACAGCGAACTTTTGACAAGAAATTGAAAAATAATTTTTATATTTGCCAATATTTGTCAAGTCAAAATAGAGCACATTGAAATCGATAGGAACGATCTTAAGAGAGTTAAGAGAAGGTAAAGGACTTCTGCTTAGAGAAATTGGAGCTAAGCTTTCACTAGATCCAACTATTTTAAGTAAAATCGAGCAAGACAAACGAATGCCTACAAAAGAGCAAGTAAAATTACTTTCCAATTTCTATAAAGACCAAAAGAATGAAGTAATCATAGCATGGCTTTCTGATAAGCTGTATTATGAGGTTCAAGACGAAGACCTGGCATTACAAGCTATGCTAGTCGCAGAAGAGAAAATAAGATATAATAAAAGGAAATCAAAATAAAATGAAATTATACGAAGCACTTGAAAAGCAACTGAAAAAAGAGATAAACTATGTTTCCGACAATGGGGAACTAAAAAAATGGGTGGTAATCAATAAAGCACAGAATTATGATGCTGAATTGATTGAATTATTGATTGACAACCAGGAACTAAAAGCCAAATTCTTTTTGAACATAAAAGGTGTTTTGGTTTTTAATCAATCGCTTTTTGTGCAGTTTATGGAGCAAAAAAACTACTTGAATGATAGTTATACGGCATACAAAAACAAAGTAGGACTCAACATAGACGGGAAATACCTAAAACAACGCAACGAAGTAGCACTGGTGTGGCCATTTAAAGACTGCGTATTAGAAGGAGGGCAAAGCCGTGAAGAAGACAAACGAGAAGAAATATTTTTTAATGAAACCCTGGCTCAAGACGAAATAACCCAACTATTAGAACCTAAGGTTTTAACCAATGCAAAACGCTACACATCAGATGGTGAAAAACCACTTGACCAGTTTAACCGAAACGAAAAAGGTGTGATTGCCGACAACCTAATTATAAAAGGAAATAACCTTTTAGCCCTTCATTCTCTGAAAGAAGAATTTGCAGGTAAGGTGAAGCTGATATATATAGACCCGCCGTATAATACGGGTAGTGATGGGTTTAATTACAATGACAATTTTAATCATTCTTCTTGGATGACGTTTATGAAGAATAGACTTGAATTTGCAAGGAACTTACTAACTGATGATGGAGTAATTTTCGTTAGTTTAGATGATAATGAAGCACATTACTGTAAAGTTCTAATGGATGAAGTTTTCAAAAGGGAAAATTTCATTGCCGATATTTGTCATAAATCAAGAGGATCGATTTCAAATGATAAAATAATTTCTCCCAACCACAATCACATTTTGCTTTTTGCAAAGAATGAACGGTTAGTTTTTTCAAATAAAGAAAAATTTGGTGTAAAAAAATCACTAGATGGGTTTAGACTAAAAGATGAACGAGGTGATTTTAAATTAGTTCCAGTAGATGGACCTGGCGGCGCATCAAAAGGAAACCCTTTTTACATATTCGAAGGAATTGAAGGTTATTGGAGATTCTCTAAAGACAAAATGCAAAAAATGTATGAAGATGGTTTGGTTGTGAAAACAGCAACGGGACTTCAACAAAAATACTACAAGGAGAAAGCTGCTAATTCTAAACAAACTGTAACGACTTGGTGGGACGAAAATTTTTTAACTTCTACAGCTACAAGTGAATTAAAAAAGCTAATGGGTGATGCAGTATTTAAAAATCCGAAAAACACAAATCTAATAAAACGAATTACTGAATTATGGACTGAAAAAGATGATATAATTCTAGATTATCATGCAGGATCTGGCACAACTGCACATGCAGTTTTAGAATTAAATAAAGAAGATGACGGAAATAGAAAATTTATTCTTTGTGAACAGATGGATTATATTGAAACTGTTACAACAGCAAGGGTAAAGAAAGTAATGAATGAACATAATGAATTCATCTACATTGAACTCAAAAAATATAACCAAAACTTTATTGAGCAAATAGAATCGGCAAAAGACACCATAACAGTATTGAAAATTTGGGAAGAGATGAAAGCTAAATCATTCCTAAACTACAATGTAGATATTCAAAAACAAGAGGAGCATATAGAAGAATTTAAGGCGTTATCATTAGCAGAGCAAAAACAGCATATGGTGGAGTTGCTTGACAAAAATCAATTGTATGTCAATCTATCTTCGCTTAATGACAAAGACTTTGCTGTATCAGCCGATGATAAGAAAGTGACAATGGATTTTTACAAAATGAAATAATGAAACAGAAAATCATCATAGACCATTTGGAGATAGTTGTATTCCAGAAAGAGGAAAGCGACTATATATCACTGACTGATATTGCTAAAGCCAAAAATCCAGACGAGCCCAGATTTGTCATTATAAAATGGATGTCCACCAAATTCTCAATGGATTTTTTAGGCCTTTGGGAGCAAATGCACAATCCAGATTTTAACCGTGCCGAATTCGATACCTTTAAAAATCAAGCTGGCTCCAATAGCTTTACGATGAGTCCAGACAAATGGATAAAAACCACCAAAGCCATAGGAATAGTCTCTAAATCTGGACGATATGGTGGAGGAACTTTTGCCCACAAAGACATTGCTTTTGAGTTTGCATCTTGGATTTCGGCAGAATTTAAGCTGTATTTAATCAAAGAATTTCAAAGACTAAAAGAAGAAGAAAGCAAAAAATTATCCTCGGGATGGGACTTAAAACGACAGCTCACCAAAATAAACTATAAAATACATACTGATAGCATCAAAAAAAATCTAATTCCAGAACTAATTTCGTCCAAAGAAACTAACATCATATATGCGTCAGAAGCCGATGTTCTAAACAAAGCATTGTTTGGTTTCACCGCAAAAGAATGGCGAGATAAAAATTCAAAATTAGAGGGGAATGTTAGAGATTATGCAAGTGTAGAACAATTGGTCTGCTTGGCTAATTTGGAAGTTTTAAATGCTCGATTTATAGAAGAAGGCAAAACTCAATCCGACCGATTGATATTGCTAAACAAAATAGCTATCAATCAATTACAACTATTAATAGGCAACACAACATTAAAAAAATTAAAAGACTGATGGCATTTTTATACGAAACATTAAATGCGGTATCTGGTTTTGTACCAATAGACAAAACCAGATTTCCTTTAATTGAAGATAATTTGAATACAAAATTTCCAATCAGAGAATATCAAATAAAAACCTTTTCACGATTTGATTATTTTTTGAATAATAGTTTTGAAGGCAAACCTTATAAACCCATCCATTTGTTATACAATATGGCTACGGGTAGCGGAAAAACATTGATAATGGCGGGCTTGATACTTTACTTGTATGAAATGGGGTACCGAAACTTTTTGTTTGTTGTGAATTCAAATAATATCATCAAAAAAACGAAAGATAATTTTATAAATCCACAAGCTTCAAAATATTTATTCAATGACAAAATTGTAATTGATGGAAAAGAAGTTTACATAAAGGAAACAGATACTTTTGAAAGTGCTGATACTCAAAACATCAATATCAAATTTACAACCATTCAGCAACTTCATATAGACCTAAATAATACCAAAGAAAACAGCGTCACATACGAAGATTTTGTTGATAATAAAATGGTTTTAATAGCAGATGAAGCCCATCATTTAAGTTCTGCTACAAAAAACAATGGGACATTATTTGGAAGTTGGGAAGGCACTGTACTAGAAATTCTAAAGCAAAATTTCGATAACATTCTTTTAGAATTTACAGCTACATTAGATTATGACAATGCCGAAATTTTAAGAAAATATCAAGACAAAGTAATTTTCAAATATGACCTTTCACAATTTAGAATTGATAAATATTCGAAAGAAATAAATCTTGTAAGGTCATTTTATGACGAGCAAGAGCGCATCATGCAAGCATTGATTTTGAATTTGTATCGTCAAGAGCTGGCGACAGCCAATAATATCAATTTAAAGCCCGTAATTCTATTTAAAGCAAAAAAGACAATCAAAGAATCTGAACAGAACAAGGAAAATTTTCACCATCTAATAGAATTAATGTCAGCGCAATTGGTAGAAAATATAAGGAATACAGCCACAGTTTCTGTTGTTCAAAAGGCATTTAAATTCTTTGATTCAATAAATATATCATCTTCAGAAATTTCAAAAAGAATACAATCAAATTTTCGTAATGAAAATTGTGTCAGTGCAAACAATGATGAAGAAGCCGAAAAAAATCAATTACTTTTAAATACATTAGAAGATGAAAACAATCCAATCCGTGCAGTTTTTGCTGTTCAAAAATTGAATGAAGGCTGGGATGTATTAAATTTATTTGATATCGTTCGCTTGTATGAAGGACAAAACACTGGTGGTTCTAATACAAAAATTGGGGCTACTACACTTTCAGAAGCACAGTTGATTGGGAGAGGGGCAAGGTATTTTCCATTTGCATTAGAAGAAGGTCAAGACAAATACACTAGAAAGTATGACGACGACCCATCAAATGATTTAAAAATACTCGAAGAACTTTTTTATCATACTAAAGAGGATAGTCGTTATATTTCTGAATTGAAAAAAGCACTTGTAGAATCTGGGATCTATGAGGACGAAGATAAATTGGTGACAAAACAACTAACCTTAAAATTCGACTTTAAAAAAACTGATTTTTATCGTCAAGGACATGTTTTCATAAATAAGAAAAGCATTAAAAATTTTGACAAAATAAAGTCGTTTTCTGATTTAGGGGTTTCAAGCACAAACTACCGTCATACATTGCCATCAGGTGTTGGCAGAATGTCAAGTGCATTTTTTGAACTTGAACCTTGCGAATCAAACGATGAAGTAATCAAACAGAAAGCAGTAAAATTGATTGAAATGCCAATAAACATTATAAGATTTGCATTAAGTCAAAACCCTTTTTATTATTTTGACAGTTTATCACATTATTTTCCTAAAGTAGGTTCGTTGTCAAATTTCATTGAAAGTAAAGGCTTTTTAGCCGGACTGGAAATCACATTTCTTGGAACAGCCAATCGACTTAAAGAAATTAATCACTTTGACTATTTGCAAGCCGTAAATGGAATGCTTCAAAATATAAAAGCTGAAATTAAGAGCAATTCAACAGAATATGAAGGGTCAGAATTTTTTGAACGAAAAGTATATGAAGTCTTCCCTGATAAGAAAGAAGTACGTTTTAAAAAAGGTCCAGAACGAGAAGAAGGACAGCAGGCTTTGCTAGCTAATGAACCTTGGTATGCTTATAATGCTAACTACGGAACCATCGAAGAAAGAAGTTTTGTTACATTATTTGCAAGTAGATTTGAAGGACTAAATCAGAAATTTGAGAACATCTATTTAATCCGTAATGAAAGAGAAATTAAGATCTTTGATAAACTCGGACGAGCTTTTGAACCTGACTTTTTACTATTTTGCAAACAACGAGATGGTGAACAAATTACTTTTCAAGTTTTTATTGAACCGAAAGGTGCTCATTTGATTGCTCACGACAAATGGAAAGAAGATTTTTTAAAAAAAATTAGTGAAGAGCAAAAGACAGTAAAAATCCATACTGATACTTATATAATAACAGCTGTTCCATTTTATAATTATACTAGCGAAAACGAATTTAAGACGAAATTAGAAAGTACATTACAAAAATATACATAAAGCTAACGTACCAAGATAGTCACGAATTGACATAGTATATTACAAATGAAAAAACACAGAATGCCTTCCTACCGTTTTACAAAGAGACAAAGAAAAAATTGGGGGAGCCGACAATAAAATGAAAGCCATTGTTCAAAAATTAACCGCACTAAAAGGGACAAGTCAGGAGGTCAATGTGGCACATACCAAAACCCGAGACCTCATTCCTTCAATTTTTGAATCGATGTCTCAAAATATCCCCACCTCTTCAATTCTAGCACTCAGGCTATTTATTTCCCATTATACGGAAAACCTCGGTTTTTCATCAAGGCCGCTATGCTTGGATTTTTGCCTCTGAATGCCTTGTAACCCTCAGATTCTTCGACCGTTCCACCTACGCTGAATACGTGATCAAGAAGTCTTTTGGCGACTGCCTTGTCGTAGGGTCCACCCGCTTCTGTAAATGCCTCAAAAGCGTCTGCGCTGTGTACGTCCGACCATAAGTAACTATAGTATCCCGCTGAGTAACCATCGTCAGCAAAAATATGTGCAAATTGTGGAGTTCTGTGGCGCATGACTATTTCATCAGGCATACCCAACTTTGTCAATTCTACCTTTTCGAATTGATCCGCATTGATGGGCTTGTCACCCGCTAGATGCAATTTCATGTCTATCAATGCACTGGCTAGATATTCTACCGTCGCGAATCCCTGATTGAACTTGGATGCATTTTCTATTTTTTGGACCAATTCTTTTGGGATCGGTTGCTTGGTCTGATAATGCACAGCGAATTTATTCAAAATCTCCGGAGTCAATAACCATCTTTCTAATATTTGGCTAGGAAACTCTACATAATCTGTGGCAACATTGGTACCACTTAGTTTTGGATAAGTTACATCGGAACAAAGCCCGTGCAGCGCATGTCCAAACTCATGGAAAAGCGTATTGGCATCGTCAAGAGATATCAAAACTGGTTCGTTGGGTTTTCCTTTAAGAAAATTTGAATTATTGGATACCAGCGTTTTGACATCGCCATTGATTCTGCTCTGCTCCCTATATGCAGTCATCCAAGCTCCAGATCGCTTTCCTTCTCTAGCGTATGGATCGAAATACCACAAGCCCACCAAAGCGCCTGTAGAGCCTTTGATGACTTTCCATACCCTCACATCGGGATGGAATTTTGGTACATCATTTATTTGATCAAATTTAAGGTCAAAAAGTTGACCCGCCATCCAAAACATGCCTTCTCGCATTTTCTCCAAATCAAGGTAGGGCTTTATTTGACTTTCGTCGAGGTCATATTTGGCCTTTCGTACTTTTTCGGCATAATATCTATAATCCCAAGGCTCTATTTTTATTCCCAATTTTTCAGAATTGGCTATAGCTTGCATATCTGCCACTTCTTCTTTTACACGGGCGACTGCGGGTTGCCAAACTGCAAGCAATAGATCCATAGCCTTGTCTGGGGTCTTGGCCATTTTGTTGGATAATTTCCAGTGGGCATGGGTAGGATAACCAAACAATTTGGCTCGCTCGGCTCTTAACGCCAATATTTGAGGTATGATGGCATTGTTATCGTTTTGGTCGCCGTTGTCACCTCTATTTACGAACATTCTCCAGGCTTTCTCTCGCAATCCTCTTTCGGGACAAAAAGTCAAGAAAGGCTCGATTGCAGATCTCGTATTTGCCAATATTCCTCCTTTTAGTTTTTTGTCTTTGGCAGCTGATAGCAATGCCTCTTTAAGATCTTCAGGCATTTTGGCCAATTCTGAATCGGAAATAGCCAAAAATTTGTCATTTTCATCTGCAAGGAGATTTTGACTAAATTTGGTGAATAAACTCGCCAGTTTTTGATTGATGGCCGCTACTTTCGCTTTGTCTGCACTGTTAAGTTTGGCGCCGTTTAGTACAAAATCATCGTAATATTTATCCAAAAGCCTTCGCTGTTCTTTGACGATGGAAGAACTTTTAGGACTTTTATATACGGCTTCTATCCGTTTGAAGAGCCCTTCATTTTGCATGATATTATCAACAAAAGCCGCTAGTTTAGGTTGCATTTCGGTTTCTATCGTTTGAAATTCTTCGGAGTTCATATTGCCACTCCATACTGAATATACATTAATGACTCGATTTAATGAGGACCCTGTTTTTTCAAGGGCAGCTATAGTATTTTCAAAGCTGGGCGGGTCTTTTTGTTCTACGATTTTTTGAATTTCTAAACTGTCTTCAGCCATAGCCGCCAACAATGCGGGTTTGAAGTCTTTGAGTTGAACTTTATCAAAAGGCGGAACTCCTCCATATTGACCTTCCCATGGCTTTAATAATGCGTTGACATTGGTGGTATTATCCATAGTTTTTTTGGCTACTTTACATTGATGGAAAATTGCAAAAATAAATAGAATAAATCCGAATGTTTTAAAAATTTGAAATCGCATAATTCAAAATTATATGTAGTGAACGAAATAATTTACACAAACCAAATGTAAAGATATGGGTAAATATTGCAATGATGGGCGTAAGTGCTAGGAATGTTTGAAAATCAAAAAGAAATTTTTATTTGAAAATAAGCATAATATCCATTACCTTTGCATGGTTTTTTCAAAAAGAACAAACGACTTCTATTATTTTAGAATAAGAATTTGATTTTTAGCATTTTACACATTATAAATAATTTATTGAATGGCAATTATTAGTAGAATCAGAAAAAGAAATGGCTTGGTTATGGCGCTTATCGCCCTTGCTGTTTTGGGTTTTATGATTATGGACATGGTTTCCAATAGCGGCAGAGGTGGTGGAGCTTTTGGTTCTACGACGATTGGAAAAATTAATGGTACCAAAGTTGATTTGGCCGAATTTCAAAACGTAGAATCTGTTCTATACAGCAATATGAAGGGAGAACCCTACGGTACCAGAGATAAAATTTGGGATTTTTTCGTGACCAAAGAATTGTTGGGTGAGATTTCTCAAAAAACGGGATTGGCTGTTGGGAAGGAAGAGTTGCTTGAATTGCAATTCGATCCAAACTATATGAGTAATGTAGTAAAGCAAAGATTTACCAATCAAAGTAATGGCCAGGTGGATTTTCAACAATTGAGCCAAATCAAGGGCGCTTTAGAATCTGATCAACTTCCAGCTAACTTTAAGCCGTTTTGGGCAGCACAAGAAAAGGAAGTAATCAATGAAAGATTGCAAGCAAAATTTGGCAATGCTGTGGCTAAGGGTATCTATACGCCTACTTGGATGGTTGAACAAGAATTCAAAGACGGCAATACCAAGTTGGACTTCTTGTATGTAAAAGTTCCTACGACAGCTGTTAGTGATTCTGAAGTTAAAGTAAGTGACGAAGACTTGAACAAATATTTGAATAAATACAGAGCAAGATACGTAACCAAGGATGAATTGCGTAAGATCGCATATGTGGTTTTCGATGTAAAGCCAACTTCTTCGGACTCAATGGTGGTAAAGCAAAAGCTTGAGGTCTTGTTGCCAGAGTTTAAGGCAACTAGCAAAGATTCTGCCTTTGTAACTGATAATGAGGGTGTTTATGTAGATTCTTATATTGCTAAGAAAGATATTTCAGAAGAAAAAGGCAATGAAGTTGTAAGTGTTGGCGTTGGGAATATTTATGGACCATATATTGAAAACAACAGCTACAGAGCGGTTAAGATTTTGGGTAAAATGATATTGCCAGATTCAGTCAAATCAAGACATATCCTTATTCAGGGTAAGACTCCTGAAGAATTGGTTGCTGGTAGAAAAACTTTGGATTCTTTAAAGAACCTAATACTTTCAGGTAGAGCAAAATTCGACAGTTTGGCGATGACCATGAGTCAAGACGGTGGATCTTCTGCCAAAGGAGGTGATTTGGGATACATGGCTCATGGAGCTTTAGTAAGACCATTCAATGAATTTATTTTCTATAAATCCAAAGGAAACGAAATGGAAATCATCGAAACTCAATTCGGTGTTCATTTGGTTCAGGTTATGGATAAAAAATTCATCAAGAACGAAGCGGGATATAAAGTCGCGATGCTTGCATTCCCTATCGTGCCGAGCGAAGCCACGCAGAAAGCAGTAAAAATCAAAGCAGATGATTATTTGGCAGCAAATCGTACTTATGAGAATATGGTAAAGACAGGGCAGTCAAATCCAAGTCTTGCCCCTAAAATTTCTGGAAGATTTACAAATATGGCATACGATGTCGCTGGTTTTGGCCAAGGCAATGTCAGTAGAGATTTGGTAAAAAGAGCCTTCGCTGATGACTCCAA
>Ga0073902_10001600_pt1 | contig 12185 bp, 7 predicted proteins | sample KloWWTmeKNB19Kit_FD_66667 | JGI IMG/M metagenome (GOLD analysis project Ga0073902, IMG submission 66667) | Active sludge microbial communities from Klosterneuburg, Austria, studying microevolution and ecology of nitrifiers - Klosterneuburg... | ecosystem: Engineered > WWTP > Aerobic digester >...
CAGCAATTGAACCAACTTTAGATACTTTAAATATTTCTCTAATTTCCGCTGTTCCTGTGATTTCTTCTTTCATCTCAGGTGACAACATTCCTTCCATTGCGTCTTTCAACTCATTAATTGCATCGTAGATAATTGAATAACTTCTGATGTCGATTTCTTCTTTTTGTGCCAATTGACGAGCATTTCCAGCAGGACGAACGTTAAATCCAATAATAATTGCATCAGAAGCAGACGCTAACATTACGTCAGTTTCAGTAATTGCTCCAACACCTTTATGGATAATATTGATTTGAATTTCTTCGGTAGATAATTTTGCAAATTCACTTGATAATGCTTCTACAGAACCATCCACATCACCTTTAAGAATAATGTTTAATTCTTTAAATTGACCTAAAGCAATACGACGACCAATTTCTGCTAACGTGATATGACGTTGTGTTCTAACCGATTGCTCGCGTTGCAACTGCAGACGTTTTGTAGCAATTTGTTTTGCTTCTCTTTCGTCTTCAAACACGTTAAATTTATCTCCAGCAGTTGATGCACCGTCTAAACCTAATATTGATATTGGTGTTGAAGGTCCAGCTTCTTTAATGTTGTGACCTCTTTCATCATGCATGGCTTTTACCTTACCGTGATTTTTTCCAGCCAATACATAATCACCAACTTTTAAAGTTCCAGATTGTACCAATATTGTTGATACATAACCTCTTCCTTTATCTAGTTGTGCTTCCACAACTGTTCCAACTGCAGGTTTATTTGGATTTGCTTTTAAGTCTAAAATTTCAGCTTCAAGCAATACTTTTTCTAATAATTCTTTAACGCCAGTTCCTTTTTTAGCTGAAATATCGTGAGATTGGTATTTTCCACCCCAATCTTCTACTAATAAATTCATAGCGGCTAATTTTTCCTTGATTTTTTCAGGATTTGCACCTTGTTTATCAATTTTATTGATAGCAAAAATCATTGGAACATTGGCTGCTTGAGCGTGACTAATTGCTTCTTTGGTTTGTGGCATTATGTCATCATCAGCAGCAACTACAATAATAGCAATATCAGTTACTTGCGCACCACGAGCACGCATTGCGGTAAACGCTTCGTGACCTGGTGTATCAAGGAATGTTATTTTTTGTCCACCATCAAGAGTTACTCCATAAGCACCAATGTGTTGTGTAATTCCACCTGATTCTCCAGCAATTACATTTTCTTTACGGATATAATCCAAAAGCGATGTTTTACCATGGTCAACGTGTCCCATTACAGTTACAATTGGCGCACGAGAAACTAAATCTTCTGGTCTATCTTCAACCACTTCCATCGTTTCTTCAATGTCGGTTGTGATAAATTCTACTTCATAACCAAACTCATCAGCAACAATTGATAATGTTTCTGCATCTAAACGCTGGTTCATGGTAACCATAATTCCAAGTGACATACAAGTTCCAATCACTTTTGTAATTGGCACATCCATCATGGTTGCAATTTCCCCAACAGTAACGAACTCAGTTACTTTGATTGTTTTGCTTCCTTCGTCTAACGCTTTTTGTTCATCATCAGAACGTTGACGGTGAGAATCTCTTTTATCTCTTCTGTATTTTGCCGCTTTAGATTTAGAACCTTTTCCTTGAAGACGCTCTAGCGTTTCTTTGATTTGGTTTTTAACTTCTTCTTCTGTTGGCTCAACTTTTTGAACTATAGCAGGACGATTTCCTTTTTGAAAACCTGGCTTGTTAGGAACGAATTTTCCACCACCTTGTGTATTATTTCCACCGCTTGTAATTGCAGGTTTATCTCCTGGTTTTGGCGGAATACGTTTTCTTTTATTCTTGTTTGCGTTAGCATTATTTGCATTTGCTGCATTGTTTGCTCCAGCAGGATTTGGTTTATTTGCGTCTTTCTTAAACTCTTCTTTTTTCTTTTTAGGTTTGTTAAACTGAGATAAATCAATTTTTTGCCCTGTTAAAGTTGGTCCAGAAAGATTTTGATATTGTGTAGTATGCGTTTCGTCTTGAACAACTTCTTCCGTTTGTTGTTTTGGTTGTTCAGCTATTTTAACTGGTTCAACAGAAATAGGTTTTTCCTGTTCTGTTGGGTTTGCTTGTTCTTTTTTAACTTCAACAACAGGTTTGCTAACAGCTTCGATTTTTTCTTCTGGCTTTTTTGGAGAAATTTTTGGAGCTTCGGTTGCTGGTTTTGGATTTAAATCTATTTTACCAACTTGCTTTGGTCCAGTAACAACAGCTTTTGCTTTAATTAATTCTAAACGCTGACGTTCTTCATCAAGTTTGCGTTTGTCTTCAATTTCTTTTTCTCTTTCAACGCGAAGCGCTTCTTTTTCTTTTTTGATTTCTTCGCTAATGCCTTTTGAAGCTTCTTTGTTTCCTTTGTCGCCAGCAAACTGACCACAAAGAGTATTGTATACATCATCAGAAATTTTTGTGTTGGAATTGTTTTCAATAACAATTCCTTTACCTTTAAGGTATTCCACAGCTCTTTCCAAAGAAATATTTAATTCCCTTAAAACTTTATTAATTCTAATATTTCCTTCAGACATAAAATCTTTTTAATGTTATCTGTTTGTGTTGTGTTGTTGTTTTAAAGAATTAGTCTTCAAACTCTTCTTTCAATATTCTAATAACTTCTAAAATAGTTTCTTCTTCTAAGTCAGTTCTTCTAACTAAGTCGTTTACGTTTTGGCTTAAAATACTTTTTGCTGTATCTAATCCAATTTTTGCAAACTCATCAATAATCCATCCATCGATTTCATCTGAGAACTCTGTTAATTCAACATCATCTTCTTCTAATGCTGTTCCTTCTCTGATTACATCTAATTCATAACCAGTTAGTAAACCAGCTAATTTAATATTATGTCCACCACGACCAATGGCTTTTGAAACTTCTTCTAATTTTAAAAATACTTCAGCTCTTTTTGTTTCTTCATTAATTTTTACTGAAGAAACTTTTGCTGGACTTAATGCTCTTGTGATTAACAATGAAGCATTAGTTGTATAATTAATTACGTCGATATTTTCGTTTCCTAATTCGCGGACAATTCCGTGAATTCTTGAACCTTTCATACCAACACAAGCTCCAACTGGATCAATTCTATCGTCATACGAATCTACAGCTACTTTTGCTTTTTCGCCTGGAATTCTTACTACTTTTTTAATCATAATCAAACCATCAAAAACCTCAGGAATTTCCTGTTCGAATAATTTTTCCAAAAATTTATCTGCTGTTCTTGACATGATGATTTGTGGCTTGTTGCCTTTCAATTCAACACTTTCAATTACACCACGAACATTATCTCCTTTTCTGAAAAAGTCAGATGGAATTTGTTTTTCTTTTGGCAAAACAATTTCGTTTCCTTCATCGTCAACCAAAATAACAACTCTTGGACGAACATGATGAACTTCGGCAGTATAAATTTCGCCAATTAAATCTTTAAATTGTTTGTAAAGATTAGTATTATCGTGTTCGTGAATTTTTGAAATTAAATTTTGGCGCAAAGCTAAAATAGCTCTTCTTCCTAAATCTATTAACTTCACTTCTTCTGAAACTTCTTCTCCAATTTCGAAATCGGGCTCAATTTTTCTTGCATCAGTTAATGTGATTTCTTCATTTTCTAAATCCAAATCATCATCAGCTACTACAATTCTTCTTCTCCAAATTTCCATATCACCTTTATCAGGATTGATAATGATATCAAAGTTATCGTCTGAACCGTATTTCTTTTTTAAAGCGTTTCTAAAAACATCTTCTAAAATCGCCATAAGCGTTACTCGATCAATAAGTTTATCGTCTTTAAACTCTGAGAATGATTCGATTAATGCAATATTTTCCATGCCAAATTCTTAATTAAATATTATTATAACAAGTGCTTCTTTTATCTCTGAATAAGGAATTTCGCGATTGTGTTCAACGGTTTCTTTTCCTTTTCCTATTTTTTTTGGTTCTCTAGAACTCCATTTTAAGGTAATAAACTCATCATTTGCATCAGCTAATTCAGCTTCAATTGTTTCATGATTTGTTTTTACTTTTAGAGTTCTTCCTATGTTTTTTTTATACTGTCTTATGTTTTTTAAAGGTGAAGAAACTCCTGCCGAAGCAACTTCTAACGAAAAATCTTGTTCTTCTCTATCAAGAGAATTATCAATAATTTTACTGATATCGATGCAATCTTGCAAAGTTACACCATTATCTCCATCTAGCGCTACTGTAACTTTATAAGCATCTGAAACACTTAATTCTACAAGAAATAACGATGGTTTTTCTAGTAATCCACTTTCAATTATATTGGTAATTTTCTCTTTAAATGTCATAGTTCGTATAAAAAGAGGGAAGCAATGCTTCCCTCATTATTTAAAACTGAATGGTAAATAACGGTGCAAATATAATGATTTTTTTATAAATCAAAAATTCATTGTCAAATCAAAAAAAAATAGTAACTTTATTCTATTAAAATATACAACCTATTAACTCGTTTTATTATGAAAAAAATATTAGTGCCAACAGACTTTTCAGATCACGCTCACTATGCACTTAAAGTTGCTTCAGAAATTGCTAAAAAAAATAATGGAGAGATTATCTTGCTTCATATGTTAGAATTACCCAACCAAGCTGGCGATGCTATTGGAAGCGGTCATGAATTACCAGAGATTATGCTTTTTAAAAATGCCGCCATCAATAAATTGGAAGATTTAATGGATGATGAATGCTTAGATGGACTAAAAGTTTCAGAAATCGTTCAATTTGAATTGGCTTTTGAAGGAATTATGACAGTAAGTAAAAAAAATGGTATTGATTTGATTGTTATGGGTTCGCATGGCGCAAGTGGTTTCAAAGAAATGTTTATTGGTTCCAATGCTGAAAAAGTTGTTAGAAATTCCGATGTTCCTGTGTTAATTATCAAAAAAGAACAATCAACTTTCAATGTAGAGAAATTTGTTTTTGCTTCCGATTTTACTGATGAAATTAGAAAACCATTTGAAAAAGTAGTAGATTTTGCTAACAAGTTTGGTTCAGAATTACATTTGGTGATGATAAATACGCCAAGTAGTTTTAAACCAACACACGTTGCACATGAAATTATGGATAATTTCGTTTCGAAATTTGTAATAAACAAATTTTCAACACATATATATAATGACACTAATGTTGAAAATGGAATTTTGAATTTTGCCAACCACATCGATGCCGACTTAATAGGAATGAGCACACATGGAAGAAAAGGTTTAGCACACTTTTTTAACGGAAGTATTAGTGAAGATTTAGTAAATCATGCTGTTAGACCAGTTGTTACTTTCAAGATATAATTCTTTAAAATATTAGAATCAAAAAATCCCAATCTTACGATTGGGATTTTTTGTTGGTCTACAAGGACTCGAACCTTGAAAGACTGCACCAAAAACAGTTGTGTTACCATTACACCATAGACCAGTTTTGCTTATTGCGAGTGCAAATTTAGAACAAATTTTGTTCTACACAAATAAATCTGATAAAAAATTGAAACAATATTTCAATCAAATCATTATTAACTCACGATTAACCTTCTATGATGTTGTTTTTTTTGTTAAACCACCTTTATTTGCATAAAAAAAATAGTTTCTTTGTAGCACAAAAAAGTAAAACACTTATTATTGAATTATGCAAAACTTCAATTTCAATAAATGGAACACCATTTTAGGTTGGTCTTCTTTCGCAATTGCCTTAATCACTTACACACTAACTGTAGAACCTACTATGAGTTTTTGGGATTGTGGCGAATACATTTCCACAGCAGCCAAACTAGAAGTTGGTCATCCACCTGGAGCACCTTTATATCAAATTTTAGGCGCATTTTTCTCCATGTTTGCTACTTCTAACGAAACTGTTGCCTTGATGGTGAATATGCTTTCGGTATTTTCTAGTGCATTTACAATATTGTTCATGTTTTGGTCGAGTACTATTTTATTAAGGCGAATAGTGAGTAATTATACTGAACTTGACAACTCTAAGTTAGTTGTGATATTAGGAAGTTCATTTGTTGGTTCGTTGGCATTTACTTTTTCAGATAGTTTTTGGAATAGCGCTATTGAAGCCGAAGTTTATGCAATGGCATCTTTATTAATTGCTCTACTTTTTTGGCTAGGACTTCGATGGGAACAGGAAATGAATACGCCACGAGGAAATAGATGGTTATTACTAATTTCATTGGTTATTGGCCTTTCGTTTGGTGTGCATTTCATGGCTTTATTGACCATTCCAGCCATTGGATTTTTATATTTCTTTAAAAACTATAAAACCATAACGGTTAAAAACTTTATTATTGCAAACATTATTATTGTTGCAGTTTTATTGTTCATCTTCAAATTATTATTACCATATACCTTAGCTTTTTTTGGTAAAATGGAAATATTTATGGTAAATAATTTTGGTTTACCTTTCAACTCAGGAACCATTTTTTCTTTCTTATTAATTGTTGCTTTTTTCTATTTTGGATTAAAATACACGCGCGAAAAAGGTCATCCGTTTTATAACACAGTTATACTTTGTATTCTTTTTGTATTAATTGGTTTTTCAACTTGGTTAATGTTACCAATTAGAGCAAATGCGAATGTAGTTATTAATGAAAATAAACCTTCAGATGCTGCCGAAGTTTTGGCTTATTATAATCGTGAACAATATGGTGTAAATCCATTGTTTTATGGACCACAATACACGGATACTTTTGCTGGTTTGGATGAAAACGAACCCTATTTAGACAAAGCACCTAACTATGAAAGAGATTATAAAACAGGCAAATATGTTATTGTAAACAATTATAAAAATGCTGAACAAAACAGTGATAATAAACACAAAGCTATTTTGCCACGTCTTTGGAGTACTGAACATATTGAAAATTACATCAATTTTACAGATGTTCCAAAGTTTGAAATCAATCATAATTATCCATTTGAAGAAGATTTAGCTCAATATGGTGTTAACTTAGATAGTTTAAGTGAAGAACAAGTAATGCAAGCTGTTGGGCAATTAAAAGAAGAACTTCAAAATAGCATCAACGAATTCAAAACAGCTTATGCTCAAAAGAAAGTTGACAACGAAGATTATGTAAGTTTTCTAAAAAAATATAGCGATTACTTAATTATTGAAAAACCATCAACTTGGGATAATCTTAGCTTTATGGTTGAATATCAATTTGGCTATATGTATGGTCGCTATTTACTTTGGAATTTTGTTGGAAAACAAAATGATGTTCAAGGACGATATGACAATCTGGACGGAAACTGGATTAGCGGAATTGATTTTGTTGATGAAATTCACCTTGGAAAAGGAACTCAAACCAACTTAACAGAAGACATAAAAAATAACAAAGGAAGAAATGTATATTACTTTTTACCTTTCCTTATTGGTTTAATCGGATTAATGTATCATGCGCAAAAAGATTTAAAAAGCTTCTACGTATTATTAGTTTTATTTTTATTTACGAGTTTCGCATTAAAAATCTTTTTAAATGAAAGACCTTTTGAACCTAGAGAAAGAGATTATGCGCTAGTTGGTTCTTTCTACGTTTTTGCTATTTGGATTGGTTTTGGTGTTTATGCCATTTATGAAATAGTTGCTGGTTATATCAAATCAAAACTAGTTGGACCAATAGTAATTGCAGCTTGCTTAATAGCTTCCCCTATATTAATGGCGACACAAAACTGGGATGATCACGACCGTTCAAATAAATATACAGCTATTGCAATGGCTAAAAATTATTTAGAATCCTGTGAGCCAAATGCTATTTTATATACTATTGGCGATAATGATACTTTCCCACTTTGGTATGCACAAGAAATCGAAGGCATCAGACCAGATGTTAAAATTTGTTGTACCAGCTTATTGATGACAGATTGGTATATTGACCAAATGAAGTACAAAACATATACTGCTGAAGGAATGCCTATTTCATTTACACACAACGAATATGTTGGTGATAAATTGGATTATGTTGCTCATATTCCAAAAACTGATGCAAGATGGGATTTGAAAGACTTCATCAAATTTATTAAAAATCCTCAATCGACTGTTGATTTACAAAATGGCCAAACTATCCATTTTTATCCAACAAATAAAATTAGAATCCCAATCAACAAAGAGAATATCATCAAAAACAAAGTTGTAAATCCAAAATACTTTGACTCTATTGTTCCGTTTATTGATTTAGATGTAAAAGGTAGTGCGATGTACAAAAATCGTCTAATCATGCTAGATGTTTTAGCTAACAATGACTGGAAAAGACCTATCTATTTTACTGGTGGAAGTTTTGGTGACGATGATTACCTTTGGATGAAAGACTATTTACAATTGGACGGATTGGTTTATAAATTGGTTCCTGTAAAAACTAAAATCGACGAAGAAAACCCAATGGATATGGGACAAATTGACAGCGAAAAAATGTATAATTTAGTTTCAAAATGGCAATGGGGTAATGGTGAACTGACAACTATTTATCACGATCCGGAAACTAGAAAAAATAGTATTTCCTATCGAACCAATATGGCTAGATTGATGGAACAATTAATCAATGATGGTCAAAACGAAAAAGCTAAAAAAGTAATTGAAATGGCAATGACTAAAATGCCGATGGATTATTATGGTTATTACACTATGGTTGAACCATTTGCAGCTGGATATTACAAATTAGGCGAAAAAGAAAAAGCAAGAGAATTATTAGAACGTTTGATTAACAAATACAAACAAAGCTTAACTTACTTTTCAGGAATTCAACCATCAATTCAAAACGGAATTGCTTCAGACATTATTACTGATATTGAACGATATAGAAGTTTATTATATGTCATGAAAGACAACAAAGACCTTGAATTCTATACTAAAAACAAAGCAGCTTTCAATTCATTAAATAAACGTTTTGAACGTTTTGGTAGAGAAATGGAGTAATTTTTAATTCAAAAAAATTGAAATGTGTCATGATGAAAATTCATTTTGGCACATTTTTTTTATTCTTACATTTACAACATGAGTTTATGGATTAAAACAAATCGGCTTGTTAAGATACTTTTCCCCAACTATGTTTGGTCAATACCTAACGATGAAAAAAAAGTGTACTTAACTTTTGACGATGGACCAACACCAGAAATAACAGAATGGGTTTTAGAACAACTAAAAAACTACAATGCGGAAGCTACATTCTTTTGTATTGGTGATAATTGCAGAAAATATCCTGAAATCTTCCAAAAAGTGATTTCAGAAAATCATTCCATAGGAAATCACACCTTTAATCATCTAAAAGGATGGAAAACATCAACCGAAGACTATATTGAAAACACACAACTTTGTCAATCTCAATTCACAATTCACAATTCACCATTCATAAATTTATTTCGTCCACCTTACGGAAAAATAAAACGTTCACAAGCAAAAAAGCTTAGAGAAATGGGCTACAAAATAATTATGTGGGATATTATTTCTTATGATTTTGACCACACTACATCAAAGGAAAAATGTCTTGAAAATGTTTTGAAAAATATAGAAAGCGGAAGTATTATCGTTTTTCACGACAGCAAAAAAGCTTGGCAAAACCTAGAATATGTTTTACCAAAAACATTAGCGTTTTTAAAAGAGAAAGGATTTACTTGCGAAAAAATCGACTAAAGTTGCTCTTGTACAATTCCAATCAACGTATTAGCATCTAATTCGCCTGATTGTCTCCAAACCATTTGACCTTCTTTATAAATCATTAAAGTAGGCAAACCTTTGATGCGAAGTGCTTCGGCAAGTTCTTGATTTTTATCAACGTCAATTTTAATCACTTTGGCTCTATCACCAAGTGCGGCTGCAACATCTCTAATTACAGGATGCATTGAAACTGATGAGTCGTTCCACTCTGTGTAAAAGTCTATCAACACAGGTACTTGAGCGTTAATTAATTCTCCAAATTTTGACATAAAACCAAAATATTTTAATTTTCTTTTATAAAGAAATGAATTTAGAATACTACAAATGTAGCATTTTTAACTAATTATGCTACTTTTTCTGCTTTTTTTAGTTCGAAAACCGTTATTTCTGGCCAAATTCCAACACGACCAGGATAAGCATGAAACCCAAAACCGCGATTTACATAAATATAACGTCCTAAATTTTCATACAATCCAGCCCATTGCTTGTAAACATATTGTACTGGACTCCATCGGATAATTCCAGGAATTTCAATTCCAAATTGCAATCCATGCGTATGACCAGAAAGCGTTAATTGGAAGTTTTTATCGTGATTTTTCACTTCATATTCCCAATGACTTGGATCATGACTCATTAATATTTTGAAATCTTCATTGGTCAATCCTTCAGACGCTTTATTCAAATCGCCTGCTTGCTTGAAGTTTTTACCCCAATTTTCTACTCCAACAATAGCTATTTCGCTCGAACCTTTTTTAATTTTTTTGTTTTGGTTCAAAAGCAAATCAAAACCAATATCGCCATATACTTTTTTAATGGCTTCAAAATTTTCGTCTTTTGCTGCTTGCGATGGCCAAGTTACATATTCTCCATAATCATGATTCCCTAAAACCGCGAATTTTCCATATTGATGATTATCAATTTTATTGAAAGTTTCTATCCAAGGATTCATTTCCGTAGCATGTGTATTGACAATATCGCCAGTAAAAAGCATCAAATCAGTTTTTTGCTCATTGATTAAATCAATCGCATATTGAATTTTTTCAGGATTATCAAAACTTCCACTATGAACATCAGATATTTGAGTGATTGTAAAACCATCAAAATCATCGGGTAAATCAGCAAAATATAAAGGTTGTCTTATTACTTTGAAATTATATTTTCCTTTCGTCATTCCATATAATAATGAAGTAAATGGAATTGCTGCTATTGCTAAAGCCATTTGACTGATGAATTTTCGTCTATCGGGTAAAAAACTCCCACTATCATTATCGCCAACAAAATGGGTAATTGTGCCGCTAAAAATTCTAAAAACATCTTCCAAAAGCATGAAAACGGTTAAAATAATTTTCGGAATTAGAAGCAAAAGCAAAAGTCCAAGCGTAAACAATGACATTTGGGTTTGTCCAACGCTTCGGTCAAATTTTGAAAATTGATAAAAAATAAAAGCAATTGCCAAAATAGAAACGACTAAGTAAACACTATTAACAACTTTCGATTTAGAAATTGTTCTAATTGCTTGAAAAGAGTAAATTTCAACTATCGCAATGATTATGAAGAGAAAAAGCCAACGCAGCATATAAATATTTTCGGCAAAGTAACGAACTTTATCAGTTTGAGATTGTTAATTATTTTTTAAATTTCACATAAATACTTTTTGATGAGAATTTCATTCATATTAAGTATTTTTACAAATTCAAATTACAAATCATGTCACAAAAACGCCTTTACCTTCTCGACGCATACGCACTAATCTTTCGCGGCTATTTTGCCTTTATAAAAAATCCAAGAATTAATTCTAAAGGAATGGATACTTCGGCCATTATGGGATTTATGAATGCCTTGATGGATGTTATCAAACGCGAAAAACCCGATCATTTAGCAGTTGCATTTGACAAAGGCGGAAGCGATTACCGTTATGAAATGTATCAAGAATACAAAGCGCATCGTGACGAAACTCCTGAAGCGATTAAAATTGCTGTTCCTTATATTCAAGAATTGTTGAAAGCGATGCACATTCCGATTATGGAAAAAGCGGGTTTTGAAGCCGATGATTTAATTGGAACGTTGGCTAAACAAGCTGAGAAAGAAGGTTTCAAAGTATATATGGTTACGCCCGATAAGGATTTTGCACAATTGGTTTCCGAAAATATTTTTATGTATAAACCAGCTCGAATGGGTAACGACATTGAAATTTGGGGTATTCCAGAAGTGTTAGAAAAATTTGAAATTACTAACCCTTTACAAGTAATAGATTTTCTTGGAATGATGGGCGATGCCGCCGATAATATTCCGGGATTGCCTGGCGTTGGCGAAAAAACAGCAAAGAAATTCCTGGCAGAATACGGTTCGATGGAAAATCTTTTGGCAAATACGCATCAATTAAAAGGCGCGATTAAAGATAAAATTGAAGCCAATGCCGAATTGGGATTATTGTCTAAAAAATTAGCCACAATCCTACTCGATTGTCCGGTGACTTTCAACGCCGAAGATTTTGAATTATCTAAACCTGATGTTGAAAAAACTGA
>Ga0073902_10001601_pt1 | contig 12184 bp, 9 predicted proteins | sample KloWWTmeKNB19Kit_FD_66667 | JGI IMG/M metagenome (GOLD analysis project Ga0073902, IMG submission 66667) | Active sludge microbial communities from Klosterneuburg, Austria, studying microevolution and ecology of nitrifiers - Klosterneuburg... | ecosystem: Engineered > WWTP > Aerobic digester >...
AGCCGGGTAAAGTCCCGACAAAATGCCTACAATAGTGCACACCACGAAGCCTAATATAATCCAGGCCCAGGGGATTATAAATGAGCCCCCCATCAATAAGGTTACTATATTTCCCACAGGAATGCCCAATAGGATTCCGACGATACCTCCCATTTGGCAGATCATCATTGCTTCCAACAGAAATTGACTCAAAATGGCTTTTCTTGTAGCCCCAAGTGCTTTTGCAATTCCAATTTCCTTTGTTCTTTCTGTAACTGAAACCAACATAATATTCATGAGTCCTATGGCGGCGCCAAGCAGGGTCATCAATCCAATGGCAATAGTCGCAGCCCTCAGTTTTACCGTATTATCTTTAAGAAAAGTAATGATTCCATCGCTTTTATTGATTTCAAAGTTATTCTCTTCATAACTCTTTAAACTCTTGACAATTCTCATCTCTCCAATGGCTTGAGATATCATGTCATCCAATTGCTTAGCAACCGGGACACTCACATTAAGATCATAATCAGCCTCCAGATTAGCATATTCAATTTTTGATTTGTTTAAAGGGATCAACACTCTTCGGTCGGCACCTTCATTCATGCTTGATCCTTTGGATTTTAGTATTCCGACAATTTGATATTTTTGATCATTGACAGTGATAATTTGCATCAATGCTTTTTGAGCATTGTCGTCAAACAAGGTTTTGATGATATCCTTTCCTACGATAGCCTTGCTGATGCCATACTCGAGTTCATGTGTCGAGAAACTTCGACCGAATTCTATTTCGTAACCCATGACTTTAAAAAAGTTTTCGTCTATTCCCTTGATCCGGATAATTGGGTTGGTTTTTTTATTTTGAAACTTTATTAATCCGTTATTGGCTGCACCATAGGAAATTGATACAATCGCTTTGTTGCCAAAGCGCTCTTTGAATTCCTGGGCTTGCTGATAGCTAATTGGAGGAGATTGTTTTGTTCTCCTCCCCCGATTGTGACCTCTGAAGTTTTCAGATTTACGGTCGATGGAAAATGAGTTTGCACCGAGCGAGCTAAAATTGCTGCTCATACTGTAGATAATCCCATCTATGGACGTCAGTATACCTACCAATGCAGTAATTCCTAATGCTATTATCAAAAGTGTCAGTATGGAACGAAGCAAATTGTACCGTACACTTTCAAATGCCAGCCTGATAATTTCCGTTAATTTCATTACTTCTCAAAGGTAGCTTATTCTCATTTTACCATGCAAAATATTCGACGACCTATTAAAATTCATCGATTTTTTGGGTGGAACCTTTGGAAGACTGAATTCATCCTTCTTAGGTCAAGTCTGAGCTTCGTTGTAGATTTGCGGTTTCTTGTAAAAAATATTCATGGAATTATTGCAAAAATTAGGTGCTATTCTTGAGCGCTTTCAGTTTCTGGAAGAGCGGATGGCTGACCCTGAGGTTGTCACAAACATCTCAGAGTATAAAAAAATCAGCAAGGAATACAAGGATCTTGAGCAAATCATGAAACTTTTTCATGAGTACAAAAAAAATCTCAGCAACATAGACGGAGCTAAGGAGATTTTGGATTCAGGCGATAAAGAAATGGTTGACATGGCCAGTGAAGAGTTAGCCAATGCAGAAGCTGAGGTCATCAGGCTGGAGGATGAACTGAAACTTTTGCTGGTGCCAAAAGATCCGGAAGACAGCAAAGATGTAATATTTGAGATCCGCTCAGGGACCGGAGGCAATGAAGCAAGTTTGTTTGCCGGAGATCTTTACAGAATGTATACCAGATATTTTGACATGCAGGGGTGGACGCATGAAGTTGTATTTGAAAATGAAGGATCCGTTGGTGGTTATAATAAAATTGTAATGGATGTATCCGGCACGGATGTCTATGGGAAATTAAAATTTGAATCAGGAGCTCATAGAGTTCAGCGTGTGCCGGATACGGAAGCATCGGGTCGCATCCACACATCAGCCGCAACAGTGGTAGTCATGCCTAAACTTGAGTTGGAGGATGTAAACATCAACAAGTCAGACCTTAAAGTTGATACATTCAGATCCTCCGGTGCGGGAGGTCAGCACGTGAATAAAACAGAATCAGGTGTGCGATTTACACATATTCCAACCGGGGCCGTGGCAGAGAGTACAGACAGTAGAAGTCAGCACAAGAACAGAGAAATTGCTATGGGAAGGTTGATTCAGAAAATCCGAGACAGCCAGGTGGAACAACATGAATCTGCGATTGCAGCACAGCGGAAAACACTGGTAGGCTCAGGAGATCGCTCGGACAAAATCAGGACGTATAATTTTCCCCAAAACCGAATGACAGATCACAGGATCAATCTTACCATGTATAATTTAGGAGACATCATGAACGGGCATATAGATGATATTATTGAAGCACTCAGAGTTGCAGAAAATCTTGAAAAACTAAAGCAGGCAGAAACTATTTAAACTTTAGATATGCCTCCAAAAAAAAAGCCCGAAATAATTTTCAGGCTTTTTTTTTACCAGAGGTCAATAATAATTTTATTGTTTAATTGTCAAAACGAAATGATCAAGATTATCACCATTTGGCTGGCCCAAAGGTGGTGTAACAAAGATGTTGGTGATTTTTACTGCCCAATAAAAGTTACCATTTTTAATCAAGTATACTTCATCCTTTTTACCAGTAATGGGGCTATTTAAAGCGGAGCCAAGATTGTATTCTGATTGAATATTAGGTTTAGTAGATAAAGCATCAAAGTTAAATCCAACCCCCGGTTTTCTGATGGTTGTTTCAGAGGTGGCGGCGCTGAATTGTTGTGACCAATCCAAGTTTGGAAAATTACCTCCTGCTGTTAATTCTGCTGTCGGATCAGTAGAACCAGTTTCATTTCCAGTGTGCAAATCAATACCACCCTGTCCGGCCGGTGAAGCACTGTTGGTTAATTTTTTATTTGTCAAGGTGGTTATCCGGATATCATTCGTGATGATGGTAAAGCTGATGTCATCAGTTTTGCCAGCTTCGTCTTCTAACTCAACGGTATACAAGATAGTGTCTGAATTCAATTCAGACGGGAATTCGACCGTGTACGTAAATCCATTTTTTTCTGTGGCGTTCAAGATCAGAATTGGATTTGAAGAGGCAGCTGCGCCATTTAATTTCATGTTTGTGAAATCTACATTCTGTTCACTACCGGAACCCTTTTTGGATTTGATGTGAAGCACCTTTAGAGGGCTGTCACCTTTTGTGCCGGTTATTTTAATATTAATTGGAACTCCACCCGTTAGGGTTGCATCTCCATCCAAAAATCCAGGACCTGGGTTTGTTGTAAAGTCAATAGAAGGTCCGCTGTTACCTACATTGTTGTCATCTCCTGTACAGGCATTAAAAGCAAGCATGATGAAGCCAAATGCAAGAAAATAGAATAAATTTTTCATTAGAATAATTTTTTAATTTAGATTAATTATTTAACCAATTGTTTGATTTTTTTGATAATGGCCAATTCATCTCTCATGATGTTGGCACTTGGAACGAAACTCTTGAATTTTTCTTTATTCATTTTCATCTCTAAATCTCCCTCAGCGGAAGGTTTAATTTTAACAGATTTCATGACCGATCCTACGACTTTACCATTTTTAAAAAAGTAATTGGTGGCAGTAAACAGTAATTTTCCTTTTGCCTTTACAGTGTTTTTTTCAAAATGGCTACTGGCAATAAGATCTGAACCTTCAAAATAAAATTTAGAAGTTTTTTCTCCTACGGAAGACATAGAATTTTTAGTAATTTTTTTAATGTTTCCATTTGCATCCGAAAAGATGGAAACAGTTCCTTTTTCTCCAGCCTTTAAATTAGCTGATTTTTCAACTAAACTAAGGTCATTATCCAAGGTGCTGACTGTGGACTCAATCATAGATTGATCGGAGGAGGTTGTTGCGGAGGCATCGGTAGCTCCCTTTTTTGAACTGCTGCATGATGAGATTATTGCACCCACTGCAACAAAACAAACGATTGTAAAAATTGAATTGAATTTCATAAAATGTGTTTTTAAATTTAGTATAAAGGTCAGAATTCCAAAATAAAGAAGATTTAAAACTTAGCTTTATTTATGGTAATATTTTGTTAAATATAAGGTATTTATTCATTACTTTCAAATTAGATTTACACATTCTCTACTTTCGCTAATTAATAAAATAATTTTGTCTTGGAATATAAAGATCAGTGCTTGGTATTGGGATTGATGTCAGGGACCTCACTTGATGGCCTTGATTTGGCGGCATGTAGATTTAAATCTAATGGGTCAGGGGGAATGGAATTTGAGATAGTTGCAGCATCCTCTGTACCTTATGATCAAGAATGGAGAGTTAAGCTTGAGCAAGCTTTTTATCTGAATTCAGCTGAATTGAATAAGCTCAGCATTGAGTATGGTGAATACACAGCCACCTGTATAGAGGAATTTTGTAATCGTAATGGACTTTTGCCGGATCTTATTTCAAGCCATGGTCATACGGTTCATCACAGACCTTTTGAGAAGGTTTCCCTTCAAATTGGCGATGGCAAAACTATCCGAAATCTTACAGGAATTCCAACAGTTTGTAATTTTAGAATTCAGGATGTCTTAAAGGGTGGGCAGGGGGCTCCGTTGGTACCCATAGGAGATGAGCTCCTTTTTAGCAATTATGATATTTGTCTTAATCTAGGTGGTTTTGCCAATATTTCGTGGAAGGCAAATATTACCCGGCGGGCATGCGATGTAGCACCCTGTAACATGGTACTTAATATGCTTTCCAATCGGTTGGGATTTCCTTACGACGATCAGGGAAAATTTGCTTCACAGGGAATTGTGCAAAGCCAACTTTTGGCAGAGTGGAATGATTTGGAATATTATCATTTGCCTTTTCCGAAAAGTTTAGGACGCGAGTGGTTTCTGGAATATTTTGAACCGGTTTTGAGCCATCATGAATTTAATACTTTTGATTTACTTCGCACTTCAACGGAACACATAAGTGAGCAGCTGGCAAATTTTATCAAAAAGTTGGAGATTGAAAATAAAGCAAAAATATTGCTTTCAGGAGGTGGTACTTACAACGAATTCTTAATTTCAAAACTACGTGAAAAACTACCTTCAAACCTTGAGCTAGTTATTCCATCCAAAGAGATCATCGACTTCAAAGAAGCATTGATCTTTGCATTACTTGGATATTTGAGGAGTCGAGGAGAAGTAAATGTATTATGTTCAGTGACCGGAGCAAATGAAGATCACTGCTCCGGCGATTATTATCTTTAAATTATTTCTGAGGCATTGGGAGGTATTTCGTTTTTACGGTCACCTCTATTTCTTTGGCTATCTTGTCTCTTACAACTGATGGGATAGATATTTTGTAATCCTCACATTTGATTTTGAATTTTGTTTCTGAGCTTAAGCCACCTGTCTCCACTTTTACTTCAGCAGGAACTTTAATTCTGTTTGTCACTCCATGCATGGTCATATCACCGGAAACATCGACCTTATAAGTGCCAGGTTTAGATAAATTCAAAGCACTGTAGTTTTCAATTGCTCCCTTGAAAGTAGCTTTAGGGAATTTACCGGATTCCATATAATTTTCATTGAAGTGCTCCTGCATAAGGGCCCGATCAAACTGAAAGGCATTGATGAGCGCAGCAAATTCAACTCTTCCACTTGCCAGGTCAAATACAGTACTGCCGGTGTTATTTACGGCTTCAATTTTCTCCATAGGAGAATCGGAATGAAACTTGACGTATGCATTCTTGGCATAGTATTTTTGAGCAAAACCATTTGTCAGGATCAACAGAGCAGCAAAAAGGAAAATCAGTTTTTTCATTGTATTTGTTTAAACTATAGACGCTAAAATAGTATAAAAGTATTCACCTAAATTTAAGGATAACAAAACTTTAACTTAGGATCAGGTTGCCAAGAGCAGCATTCAGTTTTAGCCAATGATTTTGTCCGGATTGGCCTTAATAAAGCTTTTCCAGTTTTTGGCTTTGGTGCTTGGGCCAATGGCAGAATTGGCCTGACAGCTGTAGCAGTAAGCTGTAGCCAGGGCATCGGAGGCATCCAAATAACGGACCTCAATTTTATAATTCAGTAATCGGCTTACCATGTCTGCGACCTGTTCCTTGGAGGCATTTCCATTCCCGGTAACTGCCTTTTTTATCCTTTTGGCGGAGAATTCATAGATTTTTACGCCCATCACCATCGCAGCAGCAATGGCCACACCCTGAGCACGTCCAAGTTTGAGCATGGATTGTGCATTTTTCCCATAAAAGGGTAACTCAATCGAAAGAATACCGGTGTGGTAGGTCTCAATAATCTCTTGTATTTGCAGGAATATTTCTTTTAGTTTGGATTGGTCATCCACCTCATTCTTTAGGTGAATCACGTTACAATCCAAAACTCTGGCTTGTGACCCGTTCAATTCCAAGACTCCAAAGCCTAAAATATTAGTTCCGGGATCAATTCCTAAAATTCTATTTTCATTTAAAATCATAGTAAATATTCGCAAAAGTAGGAGAAATTAGCCAGCCAATGTATAACATTCACTTTTATTGACGTTCTTGCATGTAAATTTTGTGAGTTGAGAATTAAATTTCCAATCAGTGCAGGCTTGACTTTTATTTCATTTATTGGAGTTGGGTATTATTTATACACAGGCGTAATTTTTTTCAACAATACTTCAATTCACCTACCTTCTATTTTGATAGTTTTACTTTTGATGCCTATAAATTGGGGACTTGAAAGTCTGAAAATTTATCAAAAATTCAATCTGAATTATTCATTTAAGGATTGTGTGCGAATTACCCTTAAAGGCCTGGGACTCTCACTGGTTACGCCATTTGGATTGGGTGCATATGTAGGAAGAGCATTGTTTGAAGAACAGGAGAAGAGAGATAAGTTGTTGCGTGCATCGGTTTACGCTTCCTATGCACAAAGCATAGTTACATTTGGTATTGGATTGGCCGCTTTCATTATGTTTAGATCTTCAGCACGTGTAGCGGGATTATCCGAATTCAATACTTATTTGGTTACGAATACTATGCTGTTTGCCGGAATGGCATTTATGTGTTGGTTTTTTCTAATGGATGGGAAAAATATTTTGTTAAATCTTTATTTGCGTAATACCTCCATTTTAATTTTCGATGCTAAATTTTATTCCACATTTGTGAGCTTGATCAAATTGTCATTTCTGCGTTACCTGGTATTCGGATTTCAGTATTTAGTTTTATTGATGCCATTTTATTCAGAATCCTGGAGTGAGCTTATTCTTCCGATCAGCATTATTTTTATGTTTCAAACCATGTTGGTAGTTCCACCATTGCTTTCGGGACTTTTAAGAGGTGGAGTTGCTGCTTTTATTCTGAGTCCCCTTGGGATCGATTACACGGTTTGTTTGGGATTAGCATCCACTTTGTTTTTGATCAACCTTATTCTGCCTGCATTGGCTGGCAGTTTTATATTATTCAGTGAACTTAGAACTCAATACAGAATTAAATTGTTAACTGAGAAATGAACATTCCAAAATTAAGAAGGATGAGTTTGAGAACCCTGATGTTCTTTCTGCTCCTGATGTTTGGGGTTTACCCGCTTTCTGCCAGAGAGACACCTTTTGTGGCTGGGGAGAAAATTGTGTATAAATTGTATTACAACTGGAATTTTGTTTGGCTGTCTGCGGGCGAAGTAGTATTTGAGATCAAGGATGAAGGAGATGTTTATCACATTGAAGTGACAGGCAGGACCTATGCATCTTATGAGTGGTTTTATAAAGTCAGAGATAAATACCACAGTTATATAGATAAGAACACATTACTTCCGGTTTTGTACATTAGAGATATCCAGCAGGGTACTTATATTCATTATGAGAAGATTGAATTTGATTATGTAAATAAAAAGATTACTTCTTATACAGGACGCACCATAAAAGAAGCCAGGCCAAAGGTTATTCCAATGCCATATAATGTTTACGATTTAGTTTCCTCCATGTATTTCCTTCGTGGCATCAATTTAAATGAATTCAAATCATCCAAAAAGGTTGATTTCAGTCTGGTATTGGACAACAAAATTTATAACATGGATCTTGTGTGTCAGAAAGAACGTAAGAATTTCAGTGTGAAGGAAAGCGGTAATTTCAATGTGCTGGAGTGTCAGGGAGAGTTGATTTCCGGTGGAATGTTTAAAGAGGACACCAAGATGAAAGTCTATGTGGGTGACGATGAAAATAAACTACCTTTGGTCATCGAATCACCCTTGGCTGTAGGTTCTGTAAAAGCAGTTTTAAAGAGTTATGAAAATTTAAAACATCCATTGAGTTCCAAAAGATAAATTGATGAGAATTTTTTTATTGACACTGGCCTTAATATTATCATTTGCGATCGGATTTTATTCAGGGTTGGGTTATAATTCCCAAAAATTTAAGAGCGAGGTTGGATCCACGCTCATGCTCGAACGTATCCGAGAGGTTTTTAAAGTGGCCGCAATGGAAGCTGAATACAGTGAATTGTTTACTCATAAAGACTACACCTGGTTTGATTTAAGTCCATTCAGAAAAGTGGCTATCATCAGGGTGAAGGCTAAGGTGTTGGCGGGATTTGATTTGGATACAAGTCAGGTTAGGATAGACGAAAAGTTGAAAACTATTTTTATACATTTTCATTCCAACGCAAAAATATTATCACTTGATCACCAACTCGATTATTATGACTTGCAGCAGGGGACCTTTAATTATTTTACTCCTCAGGAGCTTACTTTAATTCAGGATAAGGCCAGAGACATTATTTTGAGAAAAGCAGAGGGATCTGATTTACTCAAAAGGGCAGACGCAAGGAGATTAGAGTTGGTCCAAGCAATTGATGAGTTGTGTAAAAATCTCGGATGGAAGGTTGAAATGGTTATAAGTCCTGAGCCTAAAAGGCCTTTTATTCAGTAATTCTCACTTATTATTTTAGCTAATTCACATCAAGAAAAAAAATTCATTTTTTTTGTCTCCTTGCATTTACAATTCATTATAAAATTTAATGTGGTGTGACAAGTCAAAGGGTCACTCAGTCAAAATTTGTAAGATACTTCTTTCATTGTTGGTTGTATAAATTTTGATTTACTCTAAAATGACTTATCATAAATTTGGTCAATCCAATAAACCTTAAATTTTCTTTAACATTTCAAGTGAATCATTTCGTCTGTTGAAGGCGTTTTGTTATCATCATGAGTTAATAAATAGGCTTCGTTTTAAAATCGGGATAAGATTCCCACAGGGATTAGGGAAGTCATCTCCAACAAGTTGGAGATGGCTTTTTTTATTTTTGCGAATTCTATTTTTGTTATCTACTTATTTAGGAAGGATGATTTTCTAATCCACCCCGATTTGAAATTTTATTCATTAGGTTAAAATCTTCAAATGAGTCATCTACCATATTTTAAATTGGTGGACTAAACAAACCCAGCTATCCAGATCACTTTTACAGATTCACAAAGAATTCATTAAACCCAATTGATGTATTAGAATTTCTATTCCAAGTCAAAAAACCATCAAATAATCAGTAAACCGTCTTCACGCAACTGGCAGGCAGGACTCCTTCCCTTAATGAACTTACTTTCATTACATTGATAGTAATCAAAGAGCGTTCATTCATGGTGGGCTTATCTTAATTGGGCATTTATCTTTTTTCATGAAATCCAAATCTATAATATGAGATAAATTTACTGGAATGATATTTTTGAGAAAGGAGGGATCTTCCAATCAAAGTTCCGCACCATAGAAATTTTTTTATTCAATTTTCGAATTCTGGATCTAAGTAGAAACGTTAAGTTTATTGATTATTTATAATAAATTTTAAATTAAACACTTATGGTTTATATTTAAACTAAATGTAATTTATAAAATGAATTTTTTGTTTTCTAAAAGTCACCGCACAAATTATCCTCAGTTTTTTTTTATCCATATTCCTTGAAAATCCCTTTTAATCCATAGGGGTATTGAAATATTTTCTTGTCATGAGAGTAGTGAAATCAGATTGATTTGACTCATTAAATATTTTTTTAATGGTTAACTAACTGATTTTGCGATTTCTGAATTTTTTTTTTAGAAATTTTAAAACTCATTAGAAAAACAAATTTTTTCAAATCATGATGAAGCGTTACCAAATTAAAAGATTTCAATTGTTGTGGATTCTTTTTTTATTTGCTTTTCAATTTTCGAAAGCGACCAACTGCACTTGTCCAAACAACGTTGTTCAAAATCCTAGTTTTGAGAATGGGATTACAAACTGGACATATTTCAATGGAAATTTTTCAGCAAATACGTATGCAGCGCAGTGCGGCACTTATGCGGGACATTTTCAGCATACCAGTGGTAACGGTGGATTCTATCAGGATCTCACAAATGTTGCAGTTGGATCAAAATTAACCATCAGTTTTTATGGAGGAGTTCACGACAATTCCTTCAATCAGAGATTTGGATTGTTTTATCTCAACAGTGCCGGGGTGCAGATTGGTGGAGACTCAGTTAATGTCGATGGTCCATTACCTAATATGAGTTTTTACACCATAATTTCCACGGTGCCAAGTGGGACAACCAAGGTTAGAATAATGGGGAAGGCTAGTGGTAATTGGTTGAAAGTCGATCAAATTTGTTTGAATGTAGAGCAGCCATGTGTGAATTTTACAGCATTGGCACAATCCGATTTAAACCTCGTTAAAACCAGAAGTTGGACCAATCAAATTACATGTGGTAGTGAACCGGAAAGAATTTTTTATGCAGATTGTTTATTGGACAATATAAGTGGAGGAACAGGAGGGAATAGGAAACTATGGAAAGTTGTTTCAGCTGGAACTTTTAAGGAGTATTGTGACGGCACAGCTTATGCAGTAGTTCAGGTTCAAAATGTGGATTTACCAACTTATAAATTCAACATTACCTTAATTCTTAGTGGCAGAACTTTTAGTGCTCCTGCAGGAAGTCCACATCTTGAAGGGTGTACAAGTTCCAGTAAAACCAACTGGTATTATTACACAAGCCTAAAAGGCTCATTTGTTGGATTAGAAAGTCTGGCAGGTGGAGTTTTAGCAGTAACAGGTAAAATGGCTGCTTTCCAAATGGGAACCAATGCAAGTTTATATGGAGTCCTTGGAAATTTTGGTGCAAGTTCATGGATGGATTATGCTATAATTTGTCAGCCTAATGGATTCAATTTAAAAACAGATTGTCAATTTGACTTTAATTTCTTTTTAAGTGGTGGAGATCTATTGGCATCAGATGCAAGCACTTGCGGAAAAATATGTGTTGGACAAAGTACTAACTTAAACGGGTATGCTGTTGGAGGTAAGCCGGCATATACTTATTCGTGGAGTCATGGTCTTGGAACAGGTCAAACTAAATCTGTTAGTCCTGCAACTACTACCACTTACACCGTAACAGCAACAGATGCTAACGGTTGCACCGCAACCGATGCGGTAATGATTATGGTTAATCCTGCACCAACGGTTGATGCAGGAGCAAATCAAATTCTTTGTCCGGGTAAATGCACAGACTTAACAGCAACAGCTAGTGGAGGAACTTCACCATATACTTATACCTGGGATAAAGGTCTGGGTACAGGCCAAACCAAAAATGTCTGTCCAAGTGTTACCACCACTTATACAGTCACAGTAACAGATGCAAAAGGTTGTACAGCAACTGATGCAGTTACAGTTACTGTGAATCCAAATATTCTGGTGACCATCACTAAAATTGATGCAAAATGCGGAATATTAAACGGATCTGCAACTGCAAATCCAACTGGTGGAACCCAGCCTTACACCTATAAATGGTCAAATGGTCCAACCACCCAAATAAACAGCAATATAGGTCCAGGCAATTATACAGTAACGGTTACTGACTCCAAGGGATGTACAGCAACTGCTTCAACGGCCATTATAAATATTGGTGGCCCAAGTCTTGATGCGGGAGCAGATAAATCCATTTGTATAGGTAGCAGTGCAAACCTTACTGCAAATGCAACCGGAGGTACAACTCCTTATACTTATGTTTGGGACAACGGACTTGGAACAGGACAAAATAAAACTGTTTCACCAACAGTAACAACTACTTATTCTGTAACTGTTACCGATGCAAATGGTTGTACAGCTGCTGATCAGGTGAAAGTTATAGTCTATCCAAATCCAATGGTTACCATCAATAAGAATGATGCTAAATGTGGATTCTCTAATG
>Ga0073902_10001605_pt1 | contig 12179 bp, 6 predicted proteins | sample KloWWTmeKNB19Kit_FD_66667 | JGI IMG/M metagenome (GOLD analysis project Ga0073902, IMG submission 66667) | Active sludge microbial communities from Klosterneuburg, Austria, studying microevolution and ecology of nitrifiers - Klosterneuburg... | ecosystem: Engineered > WWTP > Aerobic digester >...
CGTCACATTCAACGGCGGGATCCAACGGATCGTGCTGTCGTACGTGCCGCACGAGAGCAGGAGCAGATTCTTTTCTTCCGCGGCGTGGATCACATCCTTGACCAACTGTTTGGTCTTGGCATGACCTCCGCCGTCGGCGACAAACTCCGTGCCGATCATCAGTCCCTTGCCACGCACATCGCCGATCTGCGGATATTCCTCTTGCAGTTTTCGCAAACCTGTCATCAATTGGATTCCTTTATCCGTCGCGTTCTCCAACATCTTTTCCTCACTCATCGCGCGGATGGTGGCGACTCCCGCCGCGCAGGCAATCGCATTTCCACCATACGTCCCGCCGATGGAGCCAGTGTCCAGCTTCTTCATAATGTCCGCGCGAGTAAATACGCCTGAAAGCGGCATACCTGAGGCGATCCCTTTTGCGGCGGTGATGATGTCTGGAACAACGTCGAAATGCTCCAGCGCGAACCACTTCCCTGTTCTGCCAAACCCCGATTGGACTTCATCGAAGATGAGCATGATTCCGTGCTTATCGCAGATTTCGCGCAGACCTTTCATAAACGACGTGGGCGGGACAACATAGCCTCCCTCCCCCAAAACGGTTTCAATCAGAATCGCGGCAGTCTCTTTGGGAGCGGTCTGTGAGGCGAGCAGGTATTCGAGTTGTTCGAGACAATATTGGCTGGCTTGTTCTTCGGTCATGTTCATTGCAAACGCGTACGGAAACGGCGCGACGTACACACCTGCCATGAGCGGAGCAAAGCCTGCGCGATAGATCGTCTTGGAGGTGGTCAACGACATGGCGGCGTGAGTCCGCCCGTGGAAGGAGCCGCTGAACACGATGACATTCGGTCTGCCCGTGACGACCTTGGCAATCTTGACCGCGTTCTCCAACGCCTCCGCGCCTGAGTTGGCGAAGTAAAACGAATCAATCGAAGGCGGAGAGATTTTCCGCAGTTCTTCGATAAGTTGCAACATCGGCTTGTGGACGACGATGTTCGCTTGCGCGTGGATGAAGTTCGCCGCTTGCGCCTGAATCGCCTCAACAACTTTCGGGTGGCAGTGACCCGTGTTCGTCACACCGATGCCGCAGGTGAAGTCGAGCAGTTTGCGCCCGTCGTCGGTGTAGATGTACGAGCCTTCGGCGCGCTCGGCAACAAAGTTGAAGATGCGCGTCCACGCGGGGGTCATGTGAGGGAAGTTATCTTGATAGAGTTGGCTGGTCATAAGAAATCCTTTTCCGTGCTTGAGTTGGACGCTGATGAACGCAGAAAACGCAGATTTTTCTCTTTTGAATCAGCGTGAGTCAGCGTTTATCTGCGTCCCAATTTCATTTCCGATTGAGACTATTGTCTATCAGGCTTATAATTGTTTTATTCTTCCAATCATAATCGTTTGAACACCGAGGAGCAATCCATGGATCGTGAAAAACTTGCCTTTATCAACCCAGCGACGGGAGCCCAGTTTGGCGAGGTGGCGATGTCCACACCTGAGGAGGTGAAGCAGGCTGTGGACGAGATGCGTGGATCGTTTCCTGCGTGGAGCGGAAAATCCGTTAGAGAACGGGCGCGCATCTTGAAAAAATTCCAAAACTTGTTGATTGACCAGCGGGACGAAATCTCCAGCGTGGTGAGTCAGGATACGGGCAAGAGCCGCCAGGATAGTTTAATCGAATTGTTCATCTCGGTGGACATGCTCGCTCAAAATCGCGCCAACGCCGCGACGTGGTTGAAAAGACGGCGCGTTTCTTCTGGCTTATATTTCATGAAGAAATGCTACGTGGAGCATCGTCCGTATGGCGTGGTGGCGGTCATTTCACCGTGGAATTATCCGTTGCTGATCTCATTGACGCCGATGTTCGCCGCGCTCCTCGCAGGCAACACAGTGGTTCTAAAAACATCGGAAGTGACGCCTGCCGTCGGCGTGATGATCGAGAAGTTGTTCAAAAGCCTACCCGAACTTGCGCCGTTCGTCCGCGTGGTGCATGGGGATGGCAAAGTCGGCGCGGCGCTCACCAACAGCAAGCCTGATTATATTTTCGTCACTGGCTCGACTGTCACAGGGAAAAGAATCATGCAAACGGCGGCGGAGAATCTGATTCCCGTCACACTCGAACTAGGAAGCAAGGATGCGGCAATCGTTCTCGAAGACGCCGACATTGATTCCGCCGCGCGCTGGATCACCTGGGGCGCGCATTTTAATTCGGGGCAGACCTGCGTGGCAGTGGAACGCGTCTATGTGGTCGAGTCCAAGTATGATGAATTCGTTCAAGCCGCCGTCAAATACACCGAGAAAATCCTCAGCGGATTCACACTGGAAACAAACAGCCCGTACTCGATGGGTCCCATCACCGATCCGCGCCAGATCCAAATCATTGACGAGCATGTGAAAGACGCCGTCGCCAATGGCGCGCGCGTGTTATGCGGCGGCAGGGATCACGGAGACTTTTACAAACCCATGGTGATGGTGGATGTAAATCACTCCATGAAATTGATGCGGGAGGAAACGTTCGGACCGATCATGCCGATTATGAAGGTGCGGGATGAAGAAGAAGCCATCCGATTCGCTAACGACAGCGCGTTCGGTCTCTTCGCTTCGGTGTACTCCAAAGATCAGGCGCGGGCGAAACGAGTTGCGGATCGAATCAACGCGTCGTCCATCATCATCAACGACAGCCTCGCCCAATTTGCGATTCCCACGCTTCCGTTCGGCGGCGTGAAAGATTCGGGCATCGGCACTTCGCACGGACGGGAAGGATTGTTAGCGTTCACCCGTCCGCACAGCTATGCCATCGGCGGCAACCCTCCCAAATGGGATGTCGCCACCATCATGCGCGAACTCGGCAACTACGATCTCGGCGTGGCGATCATGGGCGTTGTGTACGGCACGACACTCAAACAAAAATGGGAGACGCTTTCTCAGTTTCTTCGCAGAGGGAAGAAAGAAAAAATTTCTTCAAGCGTTAAATCTGAACCTGTGACGACGAAGTAAACAAGTTTATGTCATTCTGAGCCGCGCTCTTGCTCTTTGCGGCGAAGAATCTCTACGATAGTCTCAGAGACCCTTCGCTAACGCTCAGGGTGACATGCAATTGAAGAATTAGAGAATTGCGGATGAGGCTCTCGTACCTCATCCGCAATTACTATTTACCAATTACCAAGAACAATTCTCCAATCCTCTAATTCTCTCTTTTAACTCTGCGCGATCATCACGTGCTTCGTGATCTGATAATCGCCGATCGCTTCCGCGGACAAATCTTTGCCGAAGCCTGATTGCTTGAATCCGCCGTGCGGGGTTTCAGAGGTCAAGGGGAGATGATCGTTGACCCAAACTGTGCCAAATTCCAGTTGCGAGGAGAGGCGCATCGCGCGTCCGATGTCGCGGGTGAAGATCGAGGCGGCGAGTCCGTACAACACATCGTTGCCCTTGCTCAGCGCGTCCGCTTCATCAGAAAATTCCTGCACGGTAATCACAGGACCAAACACTTCGTTTTGCACAATTTCCGAATCTTGTTTTACATTGCCGATCACGGTCGGCTCATAAAAATATCCGTTGTCGAAACCTTTTGGCACGCCGCCGCCCGTGAGAATTTTCGCGCCCGCGGCTTTCGCGCGATCCACAAATCCTGAAACGCGTTCGCGCTGGATTTTGGAAATCAGCGGTCCCATCTGGACTCCATCTTCAAACGGAAGTCCCACTTTGACATTCTTCACCGCCTCGACAACCGCTTCTTGCATGACCTTCGATCTGCCTCGCTCGACGTAAACCCGAGTCGCCGCTGTGCAGTCCTGCCCCGTGTTGAGCGTCGCCGCCATCGAAGCCTTCGCCGCGACCAGTTCGGGATCGGAATCGTCGAACACGATGAACGGAGCCTTGCCGCCGAGTTCGAGATGCACGCGCTTGAGCGTGTCTGCCGCCGTCTTCATGATCTTTTTACCCGTGCCAGTGGAACCCGTGAGACTCACCATACGCACATCAGGATGCTCGACGATTGCCTGACCCGTATCGTTTCCGCCCGTGACGATGTTGACGACGCCATCGGGGATGCCCGCTTCTTTGAGAAAATCTGCGAGCATTAAAGTAGTAAGAGGCGTGCCAGGCGCGGGCTTCAACACGATCGTGCATCCCGCCGCGAGCGCGGGACCGATCTTCCACGCCGCCATCATAAACGGATAATTCCACGGTGCAACCTGACCAACGACTCCCACAGGTTCACGCCGATACATGGATGTATAGCCCGTCATAAATTCGCCCGCGTGCGAGCCGTGCGTATCGCGCGCCGCGCTGGCGAAGAAGCGCAAGTTATCCACTGCGAAAGGAATGTCACCGCCGAGGCTCACATACGCGTATGGCTTGCCCGTGTTTTCCGATTCGAGTTTTGCAATCGCTTCGCTGTTGGCTTCGATCACGTCGGCGAGTTTCCAAAGAATCTTCGAGCGTTCGCTCGGCGTTTTCTTCGACCAACGTCCATCATAGAAGGCGCGCTTGGCGGCTTGCACCGCGCGATCCACATCTTCGCGGCTGGCATCTACGACCTGTGCAATTTCCTTTCCAGTGGTCGGGTCTTCGATAGACATCATCTTCCCGCCCTTTGTGTCTTCCCACTTGCCGTCAATCCAAAGTTTATGTTCCATGAATTTCTCCTTGTATGATTGATGTCGTTGTGAGCCGCGCACTTGATTTTTGCGGCGAAGCAATCTCCTCGCTAAATTGGAGATTGCTTCGGGCGATCCTTCGACTTCGCTACGCTCCGCTCAGGACGCCCTCGCAACGACATGTAGATTACGAACCCATCCGAATCGCCACCATTTGAATATTGGTCATATCCTCCATCGCAAACTTCACGCCTTCGCGCCCGAGTCCGCTTTGGCGATTGCCGCCATAGGGCATGTGGTCGGCGCGGAAGTTCGGCGTATCGTTGATAATAACCCCGCCGAAGTTCAATCGTTTTACGGCTTTGAGCGCTCGATTAATATCGTTGGTGAACACGCCGACTTGCAAACCAAACTTGGAATCGTTGGCTTGCTTCAACGCGGATTCAAAGTCATCGCTCGAAATAACGGATGCGACTGGACCGAACGTTTCCTCCGCCACGACCTTCATATCCGCTTTGACATTCGTGAGAACGGTCGGATAATACACCGCGCCTTCGCGTTTGCCGCCCGTCAACACTTTCGCTCCCGACCCCTGCGCCTCTTTGACCCATCCTTCGATTCGATCCACTTCCTTCGAGTCAATCATCGGTCCGACATCCACGCGCTCATCGAGCGGATCGCCGACCACCATCGCTTCCGTCGCTTTGACGAATTTTTCGGAGAACGGTTCGAACACTTTCTTTTCGCTGTAAATCCGTTGAACCGAAATACAAACCTGACCTGAATTGTAAAACGCGCCGACCGCGCAACGCTTGGCGACAAAATCCAAATCCGCATCAGGCGCGACGACGACAGGCGATGTGTTGCCAAGTTCGAGAGTCACTTTTTTGATCCCCGCAACCGCCAAAATGTGTCTTCCAATTTCTGGCGAACCCGTGAATGTGATTTTATCCACGCGTTCATCTGTAATTAACCACTCGCCCACCGTCCCGCCACCGCCGACAACGAGATTGATCACGCCAGCAGGAACTCCCGCCTCATGCAGGATTTGACACAACTTCACCGCGGCAAGCGGAGTCGTCGTGGCAGGCTTCAACACCACCGTATTGCCAGCCGCGAGCGCGGGAGCCACTTTATGCGCGACCAAATTCAATGGAAAATTAAACGGACTAATCGCCGCGATCACACCGACGGGACGGCGGGTCCAAAACCCGAAATAGCCCTCGCCTGACGGGACGGCATCCAGCGGAATTGTCTCGCCGTGCAATCGTTTCGCTTCCTCGGCGGCAATCGTGAACGTGCTGGCGGCGCGATCCACTTCGGCGCGCGCGAACTTGAGCGCCTTGCCCGCTTCAGCGGCGATGGTTTTGGCGAGGTCGTCAGCGCGTTCGCGCAAAAGCGACGCGGTTTTCAGCAGAATCTCGGCGCGTTTGTGCGCGGGCATGTCTGCCATCACATCTTCGGCGCGTTCGGCGGCGTCAATGGCTTTGTTCAAATCTTCTTTTGTTGCGGTAGTCACCACGCCAACCGTTTCGCCGCTATATTTATTTTTCACTTCCAGCGGAGTCCCGCTCCCCGTCCATTGACCGTCAATCAACAATTTGTATTCCATTTCGTTCTCCATGAATTTTTATTTGCGTAAAGTATGGCTGTTAGTATACGCGAAGTCATTTTCAAATCGTTTGCAAAAGATTTTATGTCGTTGCGAGCCACGCTTTTGTTCTTCGTGGCGAAGCAATCTCCAACTTTGCAGGAGATTGCTTCGGGCAAAGAGCAAGTGCGCCTCGCAATGACATGATTAACTGTGCGCGATCATCACATGCTTCGTGATCTGATAATCGCCAACCGCCTCCGCGGACAAATCTTTGCCGAAGCCTGATTGTTTGAATCCGCCGTGCGGAGTTTCGGACGTGATCGGCAAATGGTCATTGACCCAGACCGTGCCAAATTCCAACTGGCTCGTCAATCGCATGGCTCGCCCGACATCTTTTGTAAACACCGATGCGGCTAAACCATACAACACATCGTTGCCGAAATGCAGAGCCTGTTCTTCATTATCAAATTCCTGCACGGTGATGACAGGACCAAACACTTCGCTTTGCACGATCTCCCAATCTTGTTGAACGTTCGAGATGACCGTCGGCTCGAAATAATATCCCTTCTGCAAATCTTTCGGTACGCCGCCGCCCGTGAGAATTTTCGCGCCTTGCGATTTCGCGCGATCTACAAATCCTGTAACGCGCTCACGTTGAATCCCTGAGATCAGCGGACCCATCACAACGCCATCGTCAAACGGCAAACCAACTTTCACATTCTTCATCGCCTCGACCACTGCTTCGCGCATATCCTTCGCGCGTCCTTTTTCCACGTAGATGCGCGTCGCGGCAGTGCAATCTTGTCCCGTGTTTGCAGTTGCCGCAAAGGATGCCTTCGCCGCGACGAGTTCGGGATCAGAGTCGTCGAACACGATGAACGGCGCTTTACCACCGAGTTCGAGATGGACGCGCTTCAACGTATCCGCCGCAGTCTTCATCACTTTTTTGCCCGTGCCAGATGACCCCGTCACACAAATCATGCGCACATCGGGATGTTCCGCGATTGCCTGACCCGCGTCATTGCCACCTGAAAGGATGTTGACCACGCCATCGGGAATCCCCGCTTCCTGAATTAATTCAGCCAGCATCAATGTAGTCAGCGGCGTGCCAGGGGCTGGCTTCAACACAATCGTACAACCTGCCGCGAGTGCGGGCCCGATCTTCCAGCCCGCCATGTTCAACGGATAATTCCACGGAGTGATTTGCCCGATGACGCCGACAGGTTCGCGCCGATACATGGACGTGTAGCCCGTCATAAACTCGCCCGCGTGCGAACCATGCGTATCGCGCGCGGCGGTTGCAAAAAATCTTAGGTTATCAACCGTGAACGGAACATCGCTCGCCAGACTCAAGAATTCATACGGCTTGCCTGTGTTCTCGCTTTCAACGCGCGCGAACTCCTCTGAGTTGGCTTCGAGCAAGTCGGCCAGTTTCCAAATCGCCTTGGAGCGTTCACTTGGAGTCTTGCGCGACCAACGCCCGTCGTAAAACGCGGTCTTCGCGGCTTGCACAGCCTTATCCACATCCGCCCGCGACGCGCTCTGCGCTTCCGCAATTTTTTCACCTGTGGCAGGATTCTCGATCATCATTTTCCCTCCGCCCTGCGAATCCATCCACTTGCCGTCAATCCAAAGTTTATACTCCATAACCGCTTCTCCTTTTGGAAATTATACAAGTGCGATGTAGTTAGCACAACAGGCAATTTCCGAAAAGAACAAGAAGAGCGAGAATATCATGTGCCAGAAACTGGTGGGTTGTGTGCTTGGACTTGGAACGAATCTGTTCTATAATTCGCCAAGGGAAGCCCGTGCAATAATTTGACGCAAGAATAAGTACAACAGCGGTACAGCAGGACAATTTTATGTACGCCATGAGCGAACTTACCGAGAGCGCAATACGAGTTTTCCCAAGCCTGAGCGTCAAGGACTTTGAAGCGTTCAATAAATGAGTTATCAAATGTCTTATTAATTAATCATAATAAAATAAAAAGTACAGGGAGATTACAGAATGGCAAAGACAAGATTACCCATCAGCAATAGTGAAACTGCGAATGGTATGTCTGATGCTGACATCCTAAGATCGTTTGTTGAAAACGAGATTGTGGAAATGAATCCAGACGGTTTGCTCGTTAAGCAATCCGCTTTCACGAAACTCTCAGATCCAAACGCAGCATATTATGTCTTAGCTGAACGCGGTATTGGGAAAACTCAAGTCTTAAGATTTTTAACTCTAAACCTTGAAGCAAGGGGCGATATTGTATTAACAATTTCGCTGGACAGCCCGATATACAATCGTTTTCTGGCACTCAAAAAAGACAATGTTGATAAAGGAAGCAGTACTAAAACGGATGACTTGTGGAAACTGGCAATTTTTGAACAAGTATGGATTGAGCTATCCAGGCGCTATTTGGCTAACAAGATATTTCGTTTTTGGCAAATTTCTGAAAAACGCAACCTGAGAAAAAATCTCAGGGTTACGCCAAGGGTTATGCAATACATTCAAGATCAACGCCCTAACGAATACGAGGACATAAGAAAAATATGGACTGATCAGGCAGCAATTTCTGGGGCCTTTGGGAGATTCCTAAACAAAATCCTAGGAAATAAACGCAGGATTTTGATACGACCACAGGATCCGCAAGTGCCAATAATAGAATATGTTGGCGAGTCAGATAGCAACAATGAAGATAAAAACATTCCAATTATTGACAAAATTACAGCTTTGAGTTTTCTTGGAAAAGATATTTGGAACACATTGCGATATATGCAAACCTTAAAACCACATTCTTCCTTGAAGACGAATGAAATAAATTTATTCCCAGCAAGTCCATCTGTCTACGTAATCGCTGATGGACTAGATCAAGATGAAGATTTAGGCACACAAAGCAGCGAAGACAAGAAAGTAATCGGCGGGCCCATTTCTAAAGATGATTTATTTGCGTTGATAGTGCTGACAAAACACCTAAATGAAAATACTGGCGAGCTCAATTTGGGTGACAATAAGAACTTTAAACTTATTACATCGATGAGATCAATCAGTTTTTTTGGCTCTTTGCCAGGCGAAAAGTCATTAAGAGATCGTATGGGCGATCTTGTGCAAGTAACTTCTAAATTCGAGTCGCTCAACTGGGCACCTTCCGCAATAAAAAGAATGATTCTCAGGAGAATGTCAAATGGAGAAAACATTCAGCCAATAACGAATGTTGATGATGAATTAAATAAGATCATTCCTACTTTATATTTCTGGGGGCACGAATTCAATCCTGGCGTGAATTTTCTTATAGAATTTTCAGGGGGAAAAATTAGGTCGCTGATTCGTTTGTGGGAGATGTGTGCGGAGGTCACAGAGGATCAAAAAGATAATCCCTTTCAAAAGAAACTTAGTGGTAACGAGTTGGTTATAGGCCTCCAAAATTATTCAAGCACAGTCTTGTCTGCCGAGATTGGAAGGGAGTATGCCCAGGAATACCCAGGTGTAAATTCTCTTTTGGCTTACCTTCACTTTAAACATAAGAAAATCAACCGCGTAACTTCGAAAGCCGAGTTGGCAAGGCTGATAAGAGGATATGTTAAATCCCATCCTCAAATACCTGACTGGCTGTCCAGTCAGGATATAAACTCAATTCTCAAATCATTATTCGATATGGGTATCGTCGGGATTCCATTGGACGGTGTACCTATTGACAATGATTGGCCGATAGCAGAGTATAAGTCGTATAAAATTGAAGAAAAAATGAAGATTTCTGACGAAGGAGAAACTTTACGTCTCAACAACGTAAAATCCTTAATTATTAATCCTGCATTTTGGTACTACATAACAAACATCGCTTTTGAAATTGAGCAAAGGAGAAACTATATTTCGGTGTTGTACAAGCGGCTTACGCAATCAGCTCTTCAACTTAGTGCTGACTTCGAATCGTTAACAAGAAAAGAGGGAAAAGAAAATTCGCTTGGGGTGTCACTGGGGCAATTCCTAATAATTTGCAATATGATCAAAAGTTTTTCTGGTTCCCCAGAGCCTGTTGATTGGGAGATTTGGCAGAGTGTGGCTGATGGAATCAAATCTAGCGAGCAAAAATTAGAAATGGTTCTTTTTGACAAACAATCTGGTGAATTAAGTACGTTGGCTGTGTTATATGCAGATCATATTACTACAAAGCCCACTCTAGATGATGCTACTTTAGTATTCGACACCGACAATTTTCCGAAAGTACGTGAACAAATCAGAATATTTCCAAACTTTAACCAGAAACATGTTAATGATTTTAGAGGTGAATTGTTTGGTCCAAAAGATAAGGGTATCCCATTAACTACTTTGGTATCTCAGAGTCTCGTAAAATTAGAGGCATTTGGGGTTAAGATTGGAGAATCCAATGTCTAATCCTGTAAATTTTGAAGGCATGAGTCTGAATAATCTTCCCATTGGTGGTCATTTTCAGTTATCCCGCGATGGAGAATACTTGGATCGAGAGAACGAGGTTTGGCGTAATAGTGGCTATCTGAAAAGGACCGATTCCAAAGTAAATGTGCTCTTGATCGGACCAGCGTGCAAAGATAATTTGAGACAAAGAATACTTAGAGCAGCTGAAGACAAAAAATTTGCTACTGGGTTTCCAGTTAATGTAACAGGAACAATAAAACTAGACGGGGTACCTATCCATTATATAGCAATCCAACCTGGCATCAAGTTGGCTCGAGAAATCTTGTCGTGGTCGCCACAACAAAAAAAGAAAAGTATGTCAACAACACTGGCGTTCTTAGTGATCGGTTGTTTGGTTTTATCTCTAGTTAGCTCCATAATTATTCGCAAATTCTTTTTCCAACCAGAACAGATTGGAGTTGTCTATTTCTCTGACAATTACGATAACTCTGACGAAACGAGAAAGCTTTGGAGACAAGAATCTGGAAAATGGCAGGTTATTGATGAAAAATATACTTGTGGTACAAACGAGTCGCGTTGCCTAAGCCTAACCGAGCCGGCAATAACTAAAAATTTCACCGTTGTTGTTGATGTTTTTGGAAAGGAAGGAGTAGAAAAGTCTGTGTACTTCGGTATTACAAGTCAAAACTCCTATCGAGTAAGCCTACGATCAGATCCAATAAATCAGGTCATATTAACAAAAACGACCAAAGGGCAATCAGATATTGTGTTGGCACAAGCTGAATTTAATAATTCAAGTCAGACTTGGTATCATATGGTAATAAAAGTTGAGAAAGGTCTGGTCGAGGTCTACGTTGATAATAATCTGGTTTTATATTTTGAAGATGCATCAGTCGAGAATGTACAAGGACTTGTTGGCCTTGGCGTTGAATCTATCCGAAATAATGGGGCGGACAAAAATTCTGCTGAATTCGATAATTTTCAAGTGCTGATTGATGAATAAGATATTTCATCCATGCACACCCGTTCTTAGACGTAATTAACTGTATTATTTGGTATATTTTAATAGATGTCCTAAGAGGGTATTTCGCACGTCCCAAACAAGGCAAACCGATTCCTTGAGTAATTTCCTTGCTTAAGCTTTTTTTCTACCGAGTATGGTGCGACGCCCATCGGCTTACATCTCCTTGATCCCATATGGGAACCCATATTCTGACATCTTCTGCATAAACGGGATTGGGTCGAAAGCCTCAGGTCCGAGCACACCCTCGCCTTTCCAGATTCCTTTTTCAATCAACTCCATGGCGATAACAGGCGTGAAAGCCGTCTGTGCGACGACTGCCTGACAATTCCACTTGCTCATGCACTCTTGATTATCAGCCACCTGATATAAATACACTTCTTTCTTCTTTCCATCTTTCGTTCCCTTAACCCATGTTCCCGCACAAGTCTTGCCATGCATTTTATCGCCGAGGTGGGCGGGGTCAGGCAAACATGCCGCGACTACATCACGCGGCGCAATCTCCACGCCTTTGACTTTTATTTTCTCCTTGTTATCTAAACCCAACTTATGGAGCGTTTTCAGCGCATCCATAAATTCATCGCCGAGTCC
>Ga0073902_10001606_pt1 | contig 12177 bp, 10 predicted proteins | sample KloWWTmeKNB19Kit_FD_66667 | JGI IMG/M metagenome (GOLD analysis project Ga0073902, IMG submission 66667) | Active sludge microbial communities from Klosterneuburg, Austria, studying microevolution and ecology of nitrifiers - Klosterneuburg... | ecosystem: Engineered > WWTP > Aerobic digester >...
CGAAGCGAAGAAATGAACCTGCCCGAGCTCTCCATCCGGCGCCATGTGCTGGCGTGGATGCTGTCCGGCGTGCTGGTGCTGTTCGGCGTCATCAGCTACCAGCGCATCGGCATGGACCGGCTACCCTATATCGAATTCCCGGTCGTCTCCATCACCACGGCCCTGAGGGGCGCCAACCCGGACATCGTCAACGCCAGCATCACCAACCTGCTGGAGACCTCGGTGAACAGCGTGCCCGGCATCGAGCACATCCAGTCCACCTCCTCGCCCGGCATTTCGTCGATCAACATCACCTTCGGCCTGGAAAAGAAGATCGACGTCGCCTTCAACGAAGTGCAGGCCAAGGTCAACCAGGTGCTGCGCCGCCTGCCCAAGGACGTCGATCCGCCTGTGGTGGCCAAGGTGGAAACCAACGCCCAGCCGATCTTCTGGATGGCGCTGCAGGGCGACCGCACCCAGCAACAGCTCAACCAGTACGCCATCAACGTCGTCAAGAAGAAGCTGGAGACCATCGACGGCGTCGGCGAGGTGCGCCTCGGCGGCCGCCGCGACCGCACCCTTCGCGTCAATCTGCGGCCGGACCGCATGGCCGCCTTCAGCGTCACGGCGCAGGACATCAACGACGCCTTCGCCAGGGAGCACATCCAGCTCGCCGGCGGCTTCGTCGTCGGCAAGACCACCGAGAGCCTGGTCAAGCTCGACCTGGAATTCCACCGCCTCGACGACCTGGCGCAGATGATCGTCGGCTACAAGGACAAATCGCCGATCCGCCTCAAGGACATCGCCGACCTGGAGGACGGGCTGACCGACAACCGCCAGTTGGCGCGCTTCAACGGCGAAATTACCGTCGGCCTCGGCATCGTCAAGATCGCCAACACCAACACCGTCGAGACCGTCGAACGGATCAAGGCGCGCCTGGACAACGAGATCCGGCCTCAGTTGCCGCCCGGCATGCGCATCACCGTCGTCTCCAACGATGCCGTGTTCATCCTGGAGATCGTCAATTCGCTGAAGGAGCACCTGGTCGAAGGCACGCTGCTGGCCGCGCTGGTGGTGTGGTTCTTCCTGCGCTCGGTGCGCTCGACGCTGATCATCTCGCTGGCCATCCCGGTCTCGCTGATGGGCGCCATCGCCGTCATCCACTTCTTCGGCTTCACGCTCAACTCGCTCACCATGCTGGCGCTGCTGCTCCTGATCGGCGTGGTGGTGGACGACGCCATCGTCGTGCTGGAGAACATCTTCCGCCACCGCGAGGAACTGGACCCCGATCCGGTCTCGGCAGCAATCAACGGCAGTCGGGAAGTGGTCTTCGCCGTCATCGCCGCCACGCTGTCGCTGGTGTCGATTTTCGCACCGGTCATCTTCATGAGCGGCATCATCGGCCAGTTCTTCCGCTCCTTCGCCGTCGTCGTCACCTTCGGCGTGCTGGTCTCGCTGTTCGTCTCGCTGACGCTGACGCCGATGCTCTGCTCGCGCTACCTGCGCGTGGACAAGCAGCACGGCGCCCTCTACCACCGCCTCGACCGCCTCTTCGAAGGCCTCGACCGGCTCTACCGCGGACTGCTCGACAAGGCGCTGCGCCATCGCTGGAAGGTGGTGGCGTTGACGCTGGCCACGGTGGCGGCGAGCTGGCTGCCCTTCGCCACCATCGGCAAGGGCTTCGCGCCGGAGCAGGACGAGGGCCGCTTCCTCGTCTACCTGCGCACGCCGCTCGGCTCGAGCATCGACTACACGGATTCCCGGCTGAAAATGGTCGAGGAAATCCTCAACCGCCACCAGGAAATCGTCACCGAGTTCGCCCTCATCGGCCTCGGCAGCGCCGGTCAGGTGAATCAGGGCACGGTGGTGGTGCGCATGGCGCCGCGCGAAGAGCGCACGGTGAAGCAGCAGGAGATCATCCCGCTCATCCGCAAGGAACTGGCGACGATTCCCGGCGCGCGCGCCTTCGCCGCGCCCTATCCGCTGGTACAGGGCCAGCGCGGCGAGCCGCTGCAGTTCGTGCTGGCCGGCGAGAACTTGCAGGAGGTCGGCCGGCTCACCAGGGAATTACAGGGCAGGCTCGCCGCCGAGCCGGGCATCGGCCGCCTCGACACCGACCTGCAGCTCGACCTGCCCCAGCTCGTCTTCCAGCCCGACCGCACGCGCATCGCCGCCGCCAACCTCAGCTCGCAGGACGTGGCGCTGGCGGTGAACATGCTGACCGGCGGCATCGATATCGCCAAGTTCAACGACGAGCCCGGCGACGGCAGCCGCTACGACATCCGCGTCAAGGGCCGCGAGGGCGAATTCACCCAGCCGTCGGACATGTCGAAGATCTTCCTGCGCTCGAAGGACGGCAAGCTGGTGCGGCTGGATTCGGTAGCGAGCTTCCGGGAGCAGCTCGGCCCGGCGGTGATCGGCCGCTTCGACCTGCAATACGCCGCCACCTTCTTCGCCTCGCCGACCATCCCGCTCGGCGACGCCGTCGGCATGGTGCGCGAAGCGGCGCGCGAAGTGCTGCCGCCGGGCTATCAGGTGAAGTTCATCGGCCAGGCCGAGGAATTCGGCAAGACCATGCAGAACATGGTCTTCGCCTTCTCGCTGGCGATGGTGCTGCTCTACATGGTGCTCGCCAGCCAGTTCAACTCCTTCCTGCAGCCGCTCATCATCATGCTGGCGCAGCCGCTCGCCATCATCGGCGGCGTCGCCGCGCTCTGGCTGTTCGGCCAGTCGCTCAACATCTACTCGATGATCGGCCTGGTGCTGCTGATCGGCCTGGTGGCGAAGAACTCGATCCTGCTGGTCGACCTGACCAATCAGCGGCGCGAGGAGGGGCTGGGCGTCGACGCGGCGCTGCGCAACGCCTGCCCGATCCGCATGCGGCCGGTGCTGATGACCTCGGCGACGATCATCCTCGCCCTCTTCCCGGCCGCGCTCGGCCTGGGCGCCGGCGCCGAGACCAACCAGCCGCTGTCGATCGCCGTCATCGGCGGCATGATCTCCTCGACGCTGCTGACGCTGGTGGTGGTGCCCGCGGTGTACTCCCTGGTGGAGAACCGCCGCGCTAGCGCTGCGACGGATCGGTGACGAAGCCGATGCGCACCAGCCCGGCCTTGGCGGCCTTGCTCATCACCTGCGCGACGCGCTCATAGGGCACCAGCCGGTCGGCGCGGATGTGCAGCTCGGGCTGCGGCTGCTGCATCGCCGCCGCCGAGAAATGCGATTCGAGTTCCTGCATCTCCACCGCCGCGCCGTTCCAGTGCAGGCTGCCGTCCTCGCGGATGCCGAGCTGGACATGCTCGGGCCGCGTGATGTTCGGGCTGCTGGAGGCCTTCGGCAGGTCGATCTTCACCGAGTGGGTGAGCAGCGGCGCGGTGACGATGAAGATCACCAGCAGCACCAGCATCACGTCCACCAGCGGCACCACGTTGATTTCCGCCATCGGCGCCTGCTGGCCGCGTCCGTCGAAGCTTCCGATTGCCATGACGTCCCCTCCGTTCAGCGCGCCGCGGCAGCGCGCCGCGGGCGCACCTCGCCGGCCGAGCTGTTGCTCTTGGCGCCGACGGTCATCAGCGCGTAGAGGTCGTGGGCGAAGGCATCCAGCTTCGCCAGCCAGATGCGGTTGCGCCGGTTGAAGGCGTTGTAGGCGAGCACCGCCGGGATCGCCACGGCAAGGCCGAGCGCGGTCATGATCAGTGCCTCGCCGACCGGGCCGGCCACCTTGTCCAGCGTGCCCTGCCCGCTCATGCCGATCTGCACCAGCGCGTGGTAGATGCCCCACACCGTGCCGAACAGCCCGACATAGGGCGCCGCCGAGCCGGCCGAGGCCATCAGCGTCAGGCCATGCTCGACGCGCGCCGCCTCCTGGTCGATGCCGTTTCTCAGCACGCGGGTGAGGAACTCGCCCGGCCCGCCGGCGGCGGCGAGCCTTTGCAAGCCGTGCTGACCGTTGTCGTCCGCCGCCCCCAGCGCCTGCTGCGCCAGCTCGGCGTAGGCATTGTCGAGCGGGCGCTGCGCCAGCATGTCGCTCACCTGCTGCAAGGAGCCGGCGGCCCAGAACTGCCTGAGAAAAGCCGCTGCGCGGCGGCCGGCCAGCACGTTCGCCAGCCCCTTGGTCAGGATCAGGTACCAGCTCGCCACCGAGAGGCCGAGCAGCAGGAACAGCACGATGCGCCCGACGGCATCGGTCTGCGAAAGGAAATGGGCGAAGCCGAGGCTTTCGTTCATGGATGGGTCCTCAATCAAAAGTCAGTCTGTGTGGCACGGCGCGGTGCCTTACTGGAGTACGAACTTGAACGGCTGCAGGGCGACGGCGCGCACCGGCTGGCCGTCGCGCCGCGCCGGGTTGCAGCGCCAGGTCTTCACGGCGGCCAGCGCCGCCTCGTCGAGGCGTGCAAAGCCGCTGGAGGTGGCGACGCGCGCCGCACCGACGCGGCCCTGCTCGTCGAGCTCGACGCGCAGCACCACCTTGCCCTCCTCGCCCTGCCGGCGCGACAGCGGCGGGTAGACCGGCGCGCTGCGCTCCGGGCAGGCCACCGCCAGCTCGGAACCGAGCGAGACCGGTCCCGCCGGCCGCGCCGGCGCCGCCTCGACCGGCGGTGCGGGCGGCGGCGCCACCGGCTCCGCCGGCGAGACAGCCGGCGCCTCAGCCACCAACTGCTGCGGCTGGGGCTTGACCGGCCGCGGCTTTTCCAGCCGGGCCGGCTTCGGCGACTCCTTCGGCGCAGGCGGCCGCGTCGTGATCGTCTCGACGAACAGCGTCACCACTTCGTCGGGCACCACCAGGATGCGGTGGCTCCACAGACCCCACAAGGCGGCGGCATGCGCAGCCAGGACGAACAGCAGTCCCGCCGCGCGTTCCGTCCCGAGTTTCCTGATCGTTGCCACTGCGTGTCAGAAGGCGAGCTTCAGGCCGGCGAAGAAGGTCCGCTGGGAGTACGGGTACAGCGTGAAATACTTGACGTTGCCGATGTTGTCGATGCCGACGGAAGCCGTCCCCTGCTTCGAGAATTTGTAGAGCACCTTGGCGTCGAACACGCTGAAATTGCTGCGTCCGCCATAGACATCCGGATTGGGGTCCGGGTACCGCCCGGCCGCCGTGTCATAGAGCCCGCTGTGCTGCCTTCCGCTGTAGCGCCAGCCCAGGCTGTACGAGAGCGCACCCGAGGCGTGGTAGACCCCCAGCAGCGAGGCGCGCCAGGCCGGGATCAACGGCAGCTGCGTGCCTTCCAGCCCCGGGTTGGCGGCGTTTTTTGCAATCCTCGAATGGATGTAGGCCACGCTGCCATGGAGGTCGAGGCCGCGCACCCACAGGTCGTTGACCTGAAGCGACGTCTCGATGCCGTAGGTGCGGACCTTGTCGACGTTCTGCACACTGCTGATGCTGAACCCGGGCAGCGTCGTGATGTCGGCCTGAGAAACCAGCGCGTCCTTCTTGTCTTCCCCGAACAGGGAGGTTCGCCAAACGCCATTAGGCAGGAACCGCTCGGCGACCAGTTCCCAGGAATCCGCCGTTTCCGGCCTGAGATTCGGGTTGTTGGTCAGCGCCACGTTGTAGGGCGCCGGGAACGCGGCGATCTCGGCGGCAGTCGGCGCGCCGCCGCCGACGCGGGTGATGCCGACGTTCTTGAACAGCTCGCCGACGGTCGGGAAGCGGACCCCGCGGCCGACGGAGCCCCGCAGCGCCAACACGTCGGATGCCTGATAGGAGAGCGAGCCCTTGGGAGAGAAGGCCCGCAGGGTTTTGTCCCGGTAGCTTACGTTTCTCCCGTTCGCGTAATTGCTCCCGTCCGACGCCTCCCACCTCTCCTCGCGTCCCCCGACCACCAGCTTCACGTTCGGCGAAATCTGCCAGGCGTCCTGCAGATAGATCGCGTTGGCCGTGGTAACCCCCCTGGAGTTGGTGTTCAAGGTGGCCGGGCTGCTGGTCTCCCAGTTGCCCGCCCCCAGCCGGTATTGATCCGTCCTCGTCGTATACGTGTCGGTGTGGAAGCCGAAGCTGACCTGGTGTTCGCTGCGCAGGTTGCCGCCCGGGCGCCATTCGCCGCGCAGGTCCAGGTTCTGCCAGCCCGTTCCATCCGCATAGGTGATCGTCCCCGCCGTGGCCGCCGAACTCGGGGTTCTGCCGAAGTTGCCCGACGACGCGCGGGTGACATCCTTGTTCTGGTTGAAGATGCTGCCCGTCACTTCCCAGTCCCAGGTTCCCCCGGTCTGGGATTTCACCGACAAGCCGTGCATGTGGTACTCGGCCTCGCCGTAGCTGGCGCTCGGCGCCGTCACGGAGTAGTCCCTGCCGTTGATGCGGACATAGCGATAGGGGCCCGCCGCCGTGCCGGTGCCGTAGATTGGATTGCCGGCGGCGTCCTTCAGATAGCTTTCGACCCGCTTGTCGGACGTGTTCTGCCAGACATTGAAGGTGTAGGCCGCGCGAACGGTCGGTGAGAAATCGTAGCCGATCTTCAGGGTGGCGTCGTCCTTGACGGTGTGGTCCATGCTGGTGGCGGCCGTGATGACCCTCGCCCTGTTTGCAATATCCCGGTCGAAATGCGCGCCGCCGACCACCGTGAACTGCCCTGCCGCCGCAGGCGCGCCCGTCTTGGCCGTCGCGGAAGTGAAATCCGTCGGATGGCTATGGTTGTCCAGGCGATCGGCGCTCAGCCAGAACGACCAGTCGCCCGCCCTGCTGCCGACAGTCGCGGCGCCGTGCACGCCGCTGAAGCGCTTGTCGGTGCCGTACAGCTTGAAATTCTCGGTGAAGGCGTCCAGTTGCGCGTGCGCCTCGAACCGGGTCGGCATGTGGGTGGTCATCAACACCACGCCACCCACCGAGTTTCCGGGATACAAGGCCGAGAAGGGGCCGTACATGACGTCGACACGGTCGATGGCGTGCTGCGACACCATGCCCCAGCGCGGGCCGGGACAGCAGCTATTGGTCAGAAAATTCGAGAGCAGGAGCCCGTCCGCATAGACGATGGTCCCGGCGCTGGAATTGACGCCGTACATCCGCATCGCCAGGCCGCCGTTCACGTCGCCGATAAAGCGCTCGCGGACATGCACGCTCGGCACATATTGCAAGGCGCCGGCCGAGGAGACCGAGTTGACGCTCTCGGCAATCTGCCTGGCGGTGAAGCTCTCGGTGGTGGAGGGCACGTTGACCGGCACCGCCGGCTTGTCGCTCTTGACGAGCATTTCGTCGAATTGCTTTTCCTCTTCCGCCAGCGCGGCCCGCGGCAAATTCAGGGCGAGGACGGCCGCCATGACGGCCATGCCGACTGCGGCAGAACGTCCGTGCGTGCGGACGTTCACCTCCCCTGAAACCTCATTTTTCCCTTTTCCCATTTCGCTTCCATTTGATTGCAGTTGAATCCATTCACTTGGCCGGCCGGTTCCGGCGCAGCCAGTCCCGCAGTTGCGCTTCGCCCAACAGTCCGGAATGCGCCTCGCGCCGGTGGGCGGGGTCGAACAGGTAGCTGCGCGGCAGTTCGCCGCGCCAGGCCGGATCGATGGCGTAGCGCAGGCGCTCCGGCACCGTGTCGTCGAAGACCCAGGTATCGAAGCGCTGGAGGCCGAAGCGCTTCAGGGCGGCCCGGATCTCGCGCGCCTCGGCGGGCGTGTCGGTGGAGACGATCACCAGCGGCAGGCTGCGCTCGCTGCGGGCGAGCCTGCCGAGCATCTGCAGCTCCTTGACGCAGTGGTGGCAGGTCAGCGACCACAGGGTCAGGATGAAGGGACGGCCGGCGAACTGCTTCTGGATGGCCGGCAGGCTGGCGCCGGTGAAGGGCTGCAGCTCGCCGGCGAGGGCGAACGCGGCGCCGAACGCCAGCCAGAGCGTGAAGACGGCATGGACGATGCGCCTCACGGCCGAACCTCCAGCACGCGCAAGCCCTCGGCGGCGGTGTTCCACACCACGAGCGCCTGCCGCGCATCGATCAGCGGCAGCGTGTAGTCGGCCTGCTGCGCCGCCTCGGCGAGTTTCCGCGGCGCGCTCCAACTGGTTCCGGCATCACGCGACAGCATGGCCCAGGCGGAAAAGCGCTGGCCGTCGAATTCGCGCCACGTCAGCAGCACCCGCTCCCCGACCGCCGCCACGGCGGGGTGGCCGGCCTGGCGCGCCGGATCGCCCAGCGCCAGCGGCGCGCTCATGTCGAGCCGCGCATCCGCTTTCGAAAAGTCAGTCTGTGCAATACGGCGATAGAAGATGCCCTTGCGCTTCTCGCCGTTGGTGAACCATGCGATGTGCAGGTTGCCGTGGCCGTCGACGGCGATGCCGCCGCCGTGATGCGGGCAGCCGTCGATCTCCCAGGCGTCGTCGGTCACGCGCAGGACGGGGCCGCCATTCAGGTTGGCGATGGCGAAATCGCGGATGTTCCTGCCGAAGACGTGGCGCCAGAAGGCGACCGGGCCGGCAGCCGTCCACGTCAGCCCCGTGCGGCAGCACTGGCAACTGTGGTCGGCGATCCTGCGGTTGCGGCCGAAGTTCGTTCCGCCATCCTCCGACACCGCCGCATAGAGGCCGACGTCGGTCTGCGGGGATTTGCCGACCGTCCTGGCCGTCCGGCTGCGCGCATCGAGCCAGGCCACGGCGACGCGGCCGCGGCCGTCGATGGCGAGCGAATCGAAGCGGTGGCTGATGACCTGGCGGTCGTCGTTGAGGATGGCAGGCAGCGAGAAGGTCTTGCCGCCATCGGTGGAGCGGGCATAACGGATGTGCGCCGACATCGGCTTGTCGAGGCTCTGCGTCCACGAGACATGCACCGAGCCGTCGGCGCCGACGGCAATCTTCGGCCGGTTCTCGGCATCGGCCATCACCGCTTCCGGCTGCGGCGTGACGGGAACTGGAGTGGAATAGCGCCGGCCACCATCGGCCGAATGCGACACCAGCAGGCGACGGTTCTCCACCCGCGCCAGCCAGAGCCGCCCGGCTGCATCGAGCGCGGCGCCGACGGACAGCGGCGAAGCGATTGCAAGGCGCTCGTTCCAGGCGCGCTGGCGGCGCGCTTCGGCATCCTCCGTCTGCGACGCATGGCCGGCATGCTGCTGGGCTGCCGCCGGCGGCAGCAACGCCATCGCCAGCACGCCAATCAGACCTGTCCGCCACCGCATCAGCCGCCCCCAGTGAAAGCCGGGAAGAATAGCGAAATGCGGCGCGGCAGACGTGCGACATATCGTCGCAGAAACGACGACGGCGCCCGCAGGCGCCGTCGTCAAGTCAGCGGAAGACGCTCAGTGCTTGTGGCCGTGGTCCATCGTCGCCGGCGCGGCGAGATCGCGCACCTCGGCTTTGATCTCGATGGTCTGCACCGTCTTGTCCTTGCCCTCGACTTTCAGCGTGATCGGCACGACATCGCCCTTCTTCATCTGCTGCTTGAGATCCATCAGCATCACGTGATTGCCGCCCGGAGCGAGCTTGACGCCCTTGCCGGCGGGCAGGTCGAGCTTCGGAATGGCGCGCATCTTCATCACGCCGTCCTCCATCTTCATGGTGTGGATCTCGACCACGCCGGCGACCGGGCTGCTGGCCGACAGGAGCGACGCCGCATCGCCGCTGCTGATTTCCATGAAGGCGCCGGTGGCCTTCTGCGCCGGGGTGGTGCCGCGCACCCAGGCGTCCTTGACGGTCACGTCCGCCAGCGCCGTCGCGCCGAAGAGCATGAGGGAGAGTGCCAGTGTCGTCTTGCGCATTTGCATTGCCTCCAGATAAATCGGTACTTGAAAGGCAATTCTACGCCAGGATGCCGGCACGCACTCCAGTGCAAGGCCTGCGGCAAATTGCCGCACGGCGCCGGAACGTCATCGGCTAGAATCGCCGCGGAAGACCGAAACAATGACCTCCGCCCCTGCCCAACTCGAGAACGGCGCCGAGCCCCTGCGGCGCCTGCTGCTGATGCGCTGGTTCGCCGTCGCCGGCTGGCTCGCCCTCATCACCGCGGCTCACCCCCTGCTTGCCATCGAACTGCCGCTGGCGCCGATGCTGGCCATCGTCGCGCTGCTGGCCGGCTTCAATCTTGTTACGCGGTTGCGCCTCGCGCGAGGCGGCGCCGTCGCCGACAGCGAACTGTTCGCCCAATTTTGCGTGGACATCACGGCCCTGACGCTGCTGCTGTTTTTCAGCGGCGGCGGCGCCAACCCGCTGGTGTCGCTCTATCTGCCGGGCATCGCCATCGCCGCGGTGGTGCTGCCGGGGCGCTTTGTCTGGTGCATCGTCGCCCTCGGCGTGGCCGCCTATTCGTTGCTGGTGTTCTACAACATCCCCCTGCCGGTGGCCGACGCCGAACGCGCCACGCGCCTGCACCTGGCCGGCATGTGGCTGATCTTCGTTGCCTCCGCCGCCCTCATTGCCTGGTTTGTCGCGCGCATGGCCGCCGCCATCCGCAGCCGCGACCTGGAACTCGCCGCGGCGCGCGAGGAGGCCCTGCGCAACGAACGCGTCATCGCGCTGGGCAGCCTGGCGGCCGGCGCCGCGCACGAGCTGGGCACGCCGCTGGCGACCATCGCGATTCTCGCCGGGGAACTGGGACGCAACGCCGAACTGGGCGCCGAGACGCGGGAGGACCTGGCCCTGCTGCGCGAGCAGGTCGAGCACTGCAAGGGCATCATCACCAGTCTTGCCGCGCGCGCCGGACAGAGCCGTGCCGAGGGTGGCGGAGCGATCGCTCTCGACCGCTGGCTGGAACAGGTCATCGCGCGCTGGCGACAACTGCGGCCGCACGCCGAGGCAAAAGTCAGTCTCCACGGCACGGCGCCGGCGCCGCGAGTGGTGGGCGAAGCCACCCTCGAGCAGGCTCTGCTCAGTCTTTTCAACAACGCCGCCGACGCCGGCAGCGGCGAGGTGGACATCGAAGCGGAATGGAGCGCCGGGCGGCTGCGCCTCGAAGTGCGCGACCGCGGCCCGGGTTTCGACGAGAAGGTCCTGCTCGCCGCCGGCCGCGCCTTCGTCACGACGCGGGCGGAAGGCACCGGCATCGGCCTGTTCCTCGCCCATGCCGCGGTAGAGCGGTTCGGCGGCCGCATCGTGCTGGCCAGCCGCGCAGGCGGCGGCGCCGTCACCCGCGTCGAACTTCCTTTGGAAAAAATCAGGGCAGGAGAAGCATGACCGACACCCCGCAGATCCTGGTCATCGACGACGACCCCGTCTTCAACCGCGTGCTCGCCCGCGCCTTGAAGAGCCGCGGCTTCGACGTCATCGGCATCCACAGCGCCGGGGAGGCCGCAAAACTGATTCCCGCGACGCGCGCCGCGCGCGCCGTGCTGGACCTCAACATCGCCGGCATCTCCGGGCTCACACTCGTCGCGCCGCTGCTCGCCGCCAACCCGGACTGCCGCATCGTCGTCCTGACCGGCTACGCCAGCATCGCCACGGCGGTCGAGGCGATCAAGCTGGGCGCCACCCACTATCTCGCCAAGCCGACCGATGTGGAGGCCATCCTCGCCGCCTTCGAGGCGACGGCGCCGCAGGCGGACTTCGCGCCGCCCAGCCAGCCGCTCTCCGTGGACCGCCTGGAGTGGGAGCACATCCAGCGCGTGCTGAAGGAGCACGACGGCAACATCTCGTCAACCGCCCGGGCGCTGAAAATGCACCGGCGCACCCTGCAGCGCAAGCTGATGAAGCGGCCGGTAAAGAGTTAGCCGGCCTAACGCCGCGCAAAAGTCAGTTCCGACGGGACGGCGGCAAGCTCAGAGCGCGATCGCCAGCGCGACCGGAATGAACAGCAGCGCGGCAACGTTGCCGACCATGACGATCGATGCCACCTTGTCCGGCTCCTGGGCGTAGCGCTCGGCGAAGACGTAGTTGAGCACCGCCGGCGGCAGCGCGCCGAACACCAGCAGCATGGACTGGTGCTGCGGCGACAGGCCCAGCGCCCAACCCGCGGCCCAGGCAATCAGCATGCCCAGCACGGGTCGCGCCGCGGCGCCGGCCAAGCCGATTCCCTAGGCATGGAAGGAGGCGCCGGCCAGGCGCACGCCGAGCGTGAACAACAGCAGCGGAATGGAGATGTCGCCGAGCATGCGGATGGCGGTGAGGAGCGGCGGCCACAGCGGGATGCCGGAGAAGCTGACGGCGAGGCCGGCCAGCGCGGCCAGCATCATCGGCATGCGCCAAAGATTGGCCAGGCGCGCGCGGTGGTCCAGCATCCAGACGCCGAGCGAGAAATGCAGCAGGTTCTCCACCAGGAACAGCACCACCGCCGCCGGCAGCGC
>Ga0073902_10001607_pt1 | contig 12176 bp, 10 predicted proteins | sample KloWWTmeKNB19Kit_FD_66667 | JGI IMG/M metagenome (GOLD analysis project Ga0073902, IMG submission 66667) | Active sludge microbial communities from Klosterneuburg, Austria, studying microevolution and ecology of nitrifiers - Klosterneuburg... | ecosystem: Engineered > WWTP > Aerobic digester >...
TCTTCAAACTTTTTATCGGAGTCACTCCCGCCAGAATAAAAACTTTATCCAGCACATTCCTCTTCGCAAGTTCGTTCAACCATGTTTCCATGCCGTCCACATCGAAAATCAAATTGGTCTGGAAGAACTGCGCTCCCGCGTTGACCTTCTTCTGCTCACGTAACGCCTGGAATTTGACATTCGACGAAAACGGCGAAGCCGCCGCGCCGAGGAAGAACATCGGCGGATTCTTTATTTCCCGACCATCTAAATACTTCCCTTCATCGCGCATTCTTCGCAGAACCCATAACATTTGAATCGCATCGAGATCGTTGATGTCCATCTGGTCGCGCGGAGAGGGAGACATCTTCGCGCTGTCGCCTGTCACGCATAAAACATTTCGCACGCCCAACGCGGTCGCGCCGATGATCTCGCTTTGCACGCTTCCACGCGAACGATTGCGCGCCGACATTTGCAACACAGGTTCCGCTCCCTGATTCATCGCCACCTGACTGCACGCCCACGACGACATACGCGGCGTCGCGCCTTGATTGTCTGTGAAGTTGATCGCCGTCACCAAACTCTTCACCATCTCGATGTTGCGGATGAGTTTATCTGTCGAAGAGGAGAGGGGAGGCGTTATCTCGGCGGTGACGACAAAATCGCCTGCGACCAGCCGTCCCTGAAGAGATGAAGCGGGTTCGTCGTACGCAGGCGCGTGATACTGCGAATCGCCTTGCCACCAATCAGGCTGTCGCACAGGACGCAGAATCCCATCCAATGTTTGCGCGCGAGTCTCTGAGGATAACAATCCAAGAAAAATTTTCTTGAAACCGATTTTTCCCGCGTTCCGAAAGATCGCGCCCCACGAATCTTTTCCAACTTTTTCCCAATCGAGCGGCGGCAGGATTTCGAGCAACACATCTTCGCGCCCCCATTTGAATGAGCGATCATAAATTTCATACCAAACGCACGGGCGGCTTTTATCCACGTAACAAAATTCGGAGGTCGAGCCGCCGCACGGGCCATTGCGCAATCCCTTCGGGCATTCCATTGGGCAGACCAGCGCGGTTTCAGCCAGCAAACAATTCCCGCACATGCGGCACCCGAACAGCGGACCCTTCACGCTGTATTCGATCACGCGCAAGGCGCGCTCGCCGAACGTCTCTTTTTGGAACGGGGAGTAGGCGGGTTGCCATCTTCGACCAGGAGTCAAGCCAGTCATTCGATCTCCTTGAGATTATACATTATATATAATTTCAGATTTGCTGGATTGTACCCCCGACTCTCGAAAATTTGGAGGAGGCAAATTGTTACAGGGATGGAAAATACTTTTCTTTTGTACCTGCTCAGGGTGTTGTTTTGCGGCGTGATTCGGCGGACTAAAGTCCTGTGTCTCGACAAGCTCGACAACCACCTCAGTTCGTGAAAGTCCGCTGAAGCGGACTCGTTGCGCTAGCCCGAAGGCGTCGCGTTGAGCTTGTCGAAACGGGCTTCCATGTGCTGAGCCTTGGATTGAGCTTGTCGAAATCAGGTGGCTTCAGCCCCGCTCGCTGGGAATGGCTGAGTAGTTACTTTCTTTTGAGATTTAAGACATCGTGTATTGTCAGATGAGTTAATTACCAATGACTCTTTTATAAAAATGTTCCGCCCTCCGCAGATTATTTCCATACTCTGCCCGCGCTGAAATGATTTCCCGATTCAAGACTGCGGATTTCTCTCGCAGGTCTTTACTTTCAATGGCGTCGATCAGCGCCGATGCGATGGATTGCGGATCGTTCGAGTCAAATAGCAAACCATTCTCGTTTGGCGTGATCCACTCACGGATGGACTCCAGATCGCCCGCGACGGGAAAGCATCCGCATGCCATGCCTTCTAGTAGTGTGTTTGGTGTGCCGTCGTGAACGGACGGTGAGACCAAAACCTGGGCGCGTCGGTACAAGTCGGCAATTTGGCGTTGGGGCAGAAGGTTGAGCAGTTCAACTGCTTGACCAATATTCAATTCTCTAATCCACCGAATTGCTTCTTCTTCTCCAGCCATGCCTGTGCAAATGAATCTCGCGTTCGCGTGTTTTGCCAGCACAAGCGGAATGGCTTTGAAGAACATATCATTTCTTACGTATGGGCGAAACCCGCGTGGATTCAAAATGATCGGCTCCTCGGCAGGTTTTGCAGGCGGATAAAAAATATCCGCGCGGATGCCGCCGTTGCCTGGCGCAACGAGCGTGGGTTTCGATGAATCAAATCCCCATTCGTTAGCCAGCCGAATATCGCGGTGACAGTCTGAGTGAATAGCGTCTGCGCGTTGCAACGTTTGGCGGGTGTAATATTTCATCAGAGGGGAGGAGGGCGCGTGCAGTGTGAAATCGTTGCCCCAAGTGGAGACGATCAATCGGTGGCCTCGATACGCCCCGCGAAGATCATGCGGGACTACTCGACCGACGATTGCGTGCGCGGCGATCATCCCTTCGTACGGAATCCGCATGGCGTGGATGAGATCGGGTTGGGCTTCGTTGAAGAATTCGCGCAGTTGTTTTGCGGCGCGTCGAATCGTTAGCGGGCCGAGCCACTGTCGCAGGTGGGTGCGCAGGCTCAAGGTCCGCGCTGAAGCGGCGCCGGGGCGTTGAGTCGCTTTCTTGAGTCCGCTGAAGGCGACAGGGATGGTTTCCATCCGTTTGATGGGAAAATCCAGCGATGCGGCAAACGTGGAGGCGATATAAATCTCATCGCCGCGCTCGGCGAAATAACGAATCCAATTGAGCGCAATCGGCGAGCGCGCATCTGCCACGAAGAGGATTTTCATGGTTGCGATTATACGTCATTGCCCGAAGCGGCAAGACGGGGTATAGTTGCCGGGCATGGACAAAAAGAAGATCCTGGTGGTCGAAGATAATATGGATAACTATGAACTCATCCGCGTGATCCTGGAGCACGGCGGCTATGACGCTTTTCAGGCTGTGACCGGTCGCGATGGCGTGGACGCGGCGCGACTGCAAAAGCCCGACTTGATCCTGATGGATTTAAGCCTGCCCGAGATGGACGGTTGGAACGCGGCGGAACGAATCAAGGCGGACCCCGCCACAAAGGATATTCCAATTTACGCGCTCACCGCGCATACCCTGCCGCGCGATCGCTTTCGCGCCATGCAGGCGGGTTGCGACGGCTACTTTACCAAGCCCCTGAATGTGGAAGGGTTTTTGGCTGAAGTGCGCAATGTGTTGGGAAAGAAGAAGAACAAGCGCCGCCCGAGAAAATTGATCTTTTGACAGTAACAAATTGGGCGGTTTTGGGTCATGGATGGGATTGTGAAAGTTCTCTGCCAAATAATGTGTCGATCAAAAGAGACACAACCCATCAGAAATAATTTCAAACCAAGAGGTAAACCATGAAACAAATTTGTGTCGTCGGCGTTGGCTACGTGGGGCTGGTCACCGGAGCCTGTTTTGCCGACCTGGGGAATCGCGTGATCGCGCTCGACGTGGACGAAAAGCGCATCGCCAATCTCAACAACGGCATTATGCCGATCTATGAGCCGGGGCTGGAGGAACTCGTCAAGCGCAACGTGAAAGCGGGGCGTCTGACATTTACCACTTCGTATCCCGACGCTCTGAAAGGCGCGGAGTTTGCCTTCATCGCCGTCGGGACTCCCGAAGGCGTGGATGGCGCGGCGGATTTGCAATATGTGGAAGTCGCTGCCCGCTCGCTGGCACAGCACATGACCGCGCCGCTGATCGTGATTAATAAATCCACGGTTCCCATCGGGACGGGGGACTGGGTCGCCGATATTGTGAAATCTGCCCAGCCCAAGCCGATCGACTTTGCCGTGGTATCGTGCCCCGAGTTCTTGCGCGAAGGTTCAGCCATCGCAGACTTTATGTCGCCGCATCGCAATGTGATCGGCTCGCTCGATAAAGACGCCGCGAATAAAGTGGCTCAACTGCATCTTCCATTGCGCGCGCCGATCGTCATCACCGATCTTCGCACCGCCGAAATGATCAAATACGCCAGCAATGCTTTCCTCGCGGCAAAGATATCATTCATCAACGAACTGGCGGATGTATGCGAAGCATACGGCGCGGACGTGAAGGAGGTTGCCGCCGGCATGGGCTACGACGCGCGCATCGGGCGTCACTTCCTGGACGCCGGCCTGGGGTGGGGCGGTTCCTGCTTCCCGAAAGACGTGCAAGCGCTGGCGTTCATGGCAAAGCAAAAAGGACTCAACCCGCGCATCCTCAACGATGTGGTGGATGTCAACTACGACCGCCGGCGCGACGTTCCCAAACAAGTGGAAAAATTGCTTGGCGGCGACTTGAAAGGCAAAACCGTAGGCATGCTCGGTCTGGCGTTCAAGGAAAATACGGATGATATGCGCGACGCGCCTTCGGTGGATATTTCCAATGCTTTGATTGCCGCGGGGGCGAAAGTCCGCGCGTATGACCCGGTGGCGCGCGAAGCCGCCGCGCCGCACATGCCCGCCGTCGAAATTGTTTCCGATGTTTACGAAATGGCAAAGGGATGCGACGCGCTGGTTGTCGTCACTCCGTGGAATGAGTTCAAGCAGATCGATCTTGAAAAAATGAAGGGCTTGCTCAAGTCGCCGGTCATCTACGATGGGCGCAATATCTACGACCCTGCCCGCATGTACGAGATGGGCTTCACCTATCGCGCCATTGGTCGCCCATCCCAAAACGGGCGCGCGTGATCAATTCTTTGCGAAAGCGTAGTAGTGACTTTTGCAGATTAACAATTAAACCGATCAATAAACACAGATGTTTTCAGCCGCAGAGTGCGGCGACTCTGAGAAATTCAATTAAACAGGACTTTCGTTCGCAGGCGGTCTGTGACCGCCGTATTTGCCAGCGAAGCGACGGTCACAGACCGTCTTGGAGCAGCAAAAGCTAAAAACTCTGTGTCTCTGTGGCAGGCAATGTATTGCCCGATTAATTTGGAAAAGTACAACAGGCGCTTTATTGCTGAATGACTGACGCGCAGCGCGCTTTGCAGAGTCGTTACCACACTGCAAATAAATGAGTCGGGTAGTCGGGTACAATATGCCCCGCTACCCGACTTTGATCTTAACTACGAGACTAACCAACTAATCAACTAATCAACTAATCAACTAACCAACTACATGACTAACACTCCTCCTGTTTGTGATTACGAGGGCTCCGAGTATCAATCAACCTTCTGGGATAAAGGCGGACGCGAATACGAAGACCGCGCGGAAGCCATCGCCCTGAAGCGCCTCCTCCCGCAAGGCGGGCGACTCCTCCTCGAACTTGGCGCTGGCGCGGGACGTAACACGCCGCGGTACCATGGCTTTGATCGCATCCTCCTCCTCGATTATTCGCGCACCCAATTGGAGCAAGCGCAACAGCGGCTCGGCGTTTCCGACAAATACGTTTATGTGGCGGCGGATGTATATCGCCTCCCGTTCGTAGATGGCTTGTTCGACGCGGCGACGATGATCCGCGTTCTGCACCACATGGCAGACGCGCCGAAGGCATTGGGGCAGGTAAAGAATGTGCTAGGCGCGAACGGTGTTTTCATTTTGGAGTTCGCGAACAAGTTGAACCTGAAAGCCATTCTGCGTTATTGGCTGCGCAGACAAGAGTGGAATCCATTTACGCTGGAGCCTGTCGAGTTTGTGAAATTGAATTTCGACTTTCATCCGCAGGCAATCCGCCAGTGGCTGAGGGAGTTGGGGTTTGGCATCGAGAGAACGCTGACCCTCTCGCACTTCCGCGTGGGAGTGTTGAAACGCATCATTCCGACGAATATTCTGGTCTTTTTCGATTCAATCCTGCAATGGACGGGCGCGTGGATTCAAGTGACGCCTTCTGTGTTTGTGAAGGCCAAACTGGAGACTGGAGATTTGAGATTGGCTGAACTTCCGAGCGGTGTGACGTCTTTTTTCAAATGCCCCGACTGCGAACGGAGTCCGCTGGTTGATAAGCAGGCTTATCTTGAATGTTTGAATTGCAAAAAGAGGTGGCAAATCAAAGATGGGATTTACGATTTCAGGGAACCGCTCAGCCCATAATGTGAAATGGCTAGGTTCTTGACGCTGTTGCACTGCGTCAAGGCAGGCGGCGTGATTTGCTTGGCAAATTGAACTGGCGCCTAAACTTTTGTGAAACACGATAATGTGAAATGGCAGGCATGGCGCGAAAATAAAAGCGCTCCGTTCATTGCGAACGGAGCGCTTTTTTATGATTGGCTTGTGGATGCTTCCAGTTTTTCCATGCGCTTCGAGCGTATCAGCGAAGCAACGATGGAGGTGGCGAGGATGGTTGCGATCACCCCGAGCGAGAGACCGATGGGTATCTTGTACAAATCTACGATCAGCATTTTGACGCCGACGAAGACCAATACCACCGAAAGCCCAAGTTTGAGGTAGTGGAATTTGTCCACCACGCCGGCAAGTAAAAAGTAGAGCGACCGCAACCCGAGTATGGCGAATACGTTCGAGGTGTACACAATGAAGGCGTTGTCGGTCACTGCAAAGATGGCAGGGATGGAGTCCACGGCAAAAATCAAATCTGTGCTCTCCACCACCAATAGCACAATGAAGAGCGGCGTGGCAAATAATTTCCCCGCGCGGCGGATGAAGAATTGGTCGCCCTCGTAGGCTTCGGCGACGGGGAAGATCCGTCGGAAGAGTTTCAGCACAAAATTCTGGTCCGGGATCAAGTCGGTATCCTTGTGCGATGCCATACGGAAGCCGGTGTAGATGAGGAATGCGCCGAACACATAAATGATCCAGTGAAATTCGTGAAGCAGAGCCGCGCCGATGGCGATCAACGCGCCGCGCATGATCAGCGCGCCGATAATGCCCCAGAACAAGACGCGATGCTGATACGCGGCAGGCACCGCGAAAAAGGAGAATAACACGACAAATACAAAGATATTGTCGACGCTGAGCGATTTTTCGATGAGATACCCCGCCAGGAATGCCAGCGCGGCTTCGCTATTCGAATACGAACTTGTGGGCGAAATCGTTTGCCAGAAAAAATAGATCCCCAGGTTGAAAAGGAGGGACAGGCTGATCCACACCACGCTCCAGATCGCCGCTTCTTTGACCGAGACCGCGTGCGCTTTTCTATGAAAGATCCCCAGGTCTATGGCGAGTAACGCCAACACGAAGAGATTGAAACCGATCCAAAGCCATATTGTTCCGTCCATGGTGCATACTCCTGATAGCCGACCGTGGAAAACAAAAAGCGAGACTCCACAGTCTTGAATGTGGATAGTCTCGCCAGTGGCGCGTTTTCCGCGCGTACGACTGGCCGGGAACCTTCGTTCCGTCTTGACGACCAGCCGGTGGCGCCTGGTGGTTGTGTAAAGCGATATGTTTCCGCTTGGATCAAAACCGGCGCCATGGCTACTCCCTAACTTGCGCTCATTGTATTGTATTTCGATAATGAATTCAATCAAAAATAAACGAATTCTCATTTTTGACTTTACAATTTCTTTATGTTTCGCCTGGATAGGCGGTCTTATTCGGTATAATTCCATCATCCTTGTACGCTATCATCGGATCACTTATAGGAGTTTCTCGATCGCAACTTCAGCGCAAGTTGTGAAATCTATTGAATTATCTGGTTTGAAAAAATATTGATCCTACGGAGTTAACATGACAGATCAACGCACCGAGACGCATGGGGATGTTGGGAAAGCGCGCCGCTTCATTGCCTTTATCGGATTTGCCCTGCTACTCTTGAGTCAAATACTGATCGCCTCGCAGCCTGTCAATGACGCCGTTGTTATTCCCCCATTTACAGGCTTGGCAGTTGCCGGCATGGTACTGTTCCTGATTGGCTTGGCTATTCCACCCACTACCTTTTGGCAAAGATTTTCAACGCGCCCCCTGTTTTACGATCAAGTATTCTGGTGTCTGTTTGCGATCACGTTTTCTATATTAGCGGCATACGGGGCAACGCTGTTTCAGAGAAATTACATCCCTGTGCTGTCTATTTGGCTCATGGGGACGATCGGTTACCTGTTCGTGTTTGCCAATGGAGGGGTGTCTCTGGATGCAATCAAAGAAACAATACGAGTAAACCGCGCCGAGATTTTGTTGTTACTTGCCATCATGGCGGTTGCTGTTATTACGCGTTTTTACAACCTAGGACAAGTCCCTCGTGTCTTGGATGGCGATGAAGGGCTGGTTGGGCTTGCCGCCCAGTCGACAGTGGAAGGGAGGTTAACCAACCCGTTTGCCTTATGGGAAAATTTCGGCGCCCTCTATCTTCAAGTGATCAACATGGCGCTCAGAGTGTTTGGCGCCACCTCCTTTGCGTTGCGGCTGGTGCCCGCCATTGGAGGCGTCCTGGCGATCCTCTCGGTGTACCTGTTTGCCCGCCAGGTCGGCGGAACCCGGATTGCGCTGATCGCGGCGGCGCTGTTGGCGATGTCGCACACACATATCAATTTCAGCCGCATCGCCTCCGTGGCTTATATCCATGGCACCTGGCTTGCGCCGCTTGAATTATATTTCCTCTTGAGCGGGCTCGAAAAACGACAGGCTTGGCGGACCGCGCTAAGCGGCATTCTAGTGGCGATCCAGTTTTCCGTCTATTTGACGGCGCAGGTCATTATTGGGCTTGTGTTCATCTATATGGTCATCGCCTTCATTTTTTATCGGGCCTGGTTCAAAACGGTATTTCGAGCCGTTCTCGCCTTTTGGGGCGGCTTCCTTATTACGATCCTGCCGGAAGCGGTTTACATTTCGCGGAACATGAACGAGTTTCTGAACCGGCTGGCGCAAAATGGGACATTTCAATCCGGCTGGTTGGATGCCACGATCCAAAGCACCGGGCAACCGGCGGCAACGATTCTCTTCGGGCGCGTGGTTCATGCCTTTATGGCGCTTATTTATTATCCGGCGTTCGATTTTTACGGCTCGCCCGTGCCCATGCTCACTGTTGTTTCATCCGTGTTGTTTCTTGTTGGGCTGGGTGTTTCCCTGTTGCGCGTCCGTTTGCGCGAATATCTCCTCCTGAATGGTTATTTCTGGGGCGCAACCTTGTCTGTGGGACTGTTTGCCATCCCGCCCTCCGCGGATTCGTATCGAATGATGATGGCATTTCCGGCGGCGTTGGTTATGTGCGCCATTGGGCTGGATCAAGTCCTCGAAATATTTGGGATCGGGTGGCAAAACTCAAAGAAAGCGTATGCGTTCTCAGTGTCGGTCGTCCTTCTCGGTTTGCTGTTCCTCAACGGGTGGACTTATTTTGGCGATTTTGCGGGCCAATGTCGCTTCGGGGGCAACCTGGCGGGTCGTTTTGCTTCGTACCTCGGTTCCTACGTGAGAACTGTCGAGAGCGAATCGCCGGTATATTTGTTGAGCGACGGGCAATTTTTTTACGGGAGTCATGCCTCCACAGATTTTTTGAGCCGGCTGCGACCGATCACCAACCACCCCGACCCGATCGATTCGTTGCATGCGATTAAGGGGGAGACGATCATTGCCAACCCGGACCGTATCAAGGAATTGGAAGATTGGGTGCGCCTTAACCCCGGGGGAGAAGTTCATTACGTCTATGATTGTAAAAACACCATCTTGATGGCGTATCAAGTTCCCTAGCGAGGAATAGAATCTTGGATCCGCGCGAATATGAACTCATGTATAAGGTCGAAGATGAACATTGGTGGTATCGCGGCATGGCGTCTGTTACGCGGGCGTTGCTTAATCGCTGGTACAGATCGCAAACGCGACTTGATATTCTCGATGCGGGATGTGGCGCTGGCTCTGCTATGTCCACTTTTCTGGCGGACTACGGACAAGTAACCGGGATCGACATTCATCCCCTTGCGCTAGGGTATTGCCGCAAACGAGGACTGACGCGTATCGCGCGCGCGTCGGCGTTGAGCCTGCCGTTTGCCTCCGCCCAATTCGACGTTGTCACGAGTTTCGATGTCCTTTACGAAAAGGCGGTTGAAAACGATCTCGCGGCGCTTATAGAATTCGCGCGCGTCCTCCTGCCCGGAGGACGCGTGTTTCTTCGTCTTCCCGCGTACGATTGGCTTCGCGGGCGGCATGATGAAATGGTGCACACCAAGAAACGATATACAACCAAACAGGCGGCACAGTTACTGGCTGAAAGCGGGTTGGTAGTCGAACACATCTCGTTCGCCAATATGTTCTTATTTCCCATCGCTGTATTGAAGCGATGGGGTGAAAAATTGTTTTCCACCGAGGGCGGACGATCTGACCTTAATTTGAATGCGGGGATATTCAATACGCTCTTCGAGAAAATTCTGACGAGTGAAGCGACTCTCATTGCTGGAACCAGCCTGCCCTTCGGCTTGAGCGTTGTCGCGGTCGGACGAAAGAGGCGCGCCGCATGAGGTCGAATCCTGCGCGGGGACGAGTGTCCAGCATCAGCGCGGTTTTCCCGGCATACAACGACGGCGGCTCGATCGCGAGCATGGTGAGTACGGCGAGTATCGCGTTGCGTCAGGTGTCTAATGAGTATGAAATTGTGGTCGTGAACGACGGGAGTTCGGACTATACGGCAACCGTGCTTGATGAGTTGAAGAGTAAATACCCCGAATTGCGCGTTATCCACCATCCGACGAACAAAGGGTATGGCGCGGCATTGCGAACGGGTTTCAACACGGCGACCAAAGAGTGGATATTTTATACAGATGGAGACTCGCAATACAACCCGCTCGAATTAACATTGCTGGTGGACGCGCTTCATAATGGCGTGGATGCGGTAAACGGATATAAACTCAGCCGCAACGATTCGCTCCTTCGCGTCATCGTCGGTCGCGCCTATCATAACCTCGTGAAAATATTTTTCGGAATTCGCATCAGGGATGTGGATTGCGACTTTCGCCTCCTCCCGCGCAGGATTCTCGAAGAGATCGAATTGGAAAGCATCAGCGGGGCGATCTGTCTTGAAATGGTCAAGAAGATCGAAGATGCGGGTTACGTATTTGCCGAGGTGCCCGTCAATCATTACTCGCGCAAGTACGGAACTTCTCAATTCTTCGTCCCCTGGCGCATCATCCGCTCCCTGCGGCAATTGGCTGGGCTGTATTGGAAACTTGTCGTTCAGAAAAAACACAAACGCGCGGCATCGAACTAGCCCGCGCCCGCTTCAATCGCCTTCCGGACTGGCGTGACGCAAGTTGTGATAGATCGTGAAATACAACATCTCGCGGATCGTCAACTTCCCGATCAGTGGATGGGGGAGAAGGCAACCATCCAAATCAGCCTCGCTCCATGTTTCGACAACCGACGCCAAACCCGCGCTGACTTTTGAAAATTGATTCAATAATTTCGTCTTCGCCACTTCGGGCTTTTCGGAAGACTGCCAATCGGGGAGGTATCGTCCTGATGCAACTCCACCCGCGGCGAGTGTGTCTTTATACACCCCACAGATCGCCTCATAACTACGGGACGGCTGGTTCGCCGACCCGAACATCGCCCGCAGTATGAACTTCGGCAACTTCAACGCCATGACGATCGGCTTATACGACTTGATGAGGTGATCCAAATTATCCGAAGCCGACCAAACTTCGCCTTTGCGCTGAAAAAACGTATTGGTTGGAATTTCTGCAAACCAACTGATAACGCGCTGGTCGGAGTCCTTCAACCCGGCAAGTATTTCTGATTTGTTCATGGTTGATTGTTAATTTCATTCTACCGTAAACCATGTCGCGCTGAGCCCTTCGGCAAGCTTAGGACAAACTCCGCGAAGCATCTCTTTCACCGACGGGAGACTCTTCTCCGCCCTATTGGTCTCCTCAGAGCGACCTATTTCGAACTGTAGGGTCTGTAAATTAATAACTTCCCACATTTTTGTTCGTTCGCAGTTGTACTGCGAACGGGGTGCAGTGTAACTGCATACCCAACAAGGAAATTATATTTTTACGAACCCTTACGAAAGCCTTGACGCCATCAGACTATTTTCAACCAGGTTGAAAACGGGTTGCAAATCGGTTTGTGTTGAATCTCCCACCCCTCACCTAGAATTTCGCAAACACAATCGTTATACTCTACCGCGATGACCCAACTCAGAAATCGCGGCATGATTATTTCCCCTCGCCATATTTGCGCGTTACTCCTCGCCCTGCTCTTCGCATTCCCCCTCCCTGCCCGCGCCCAAACCGCGCCCGTGTGGGATTCCGCCCAGCAGATGCGCGACCTCGCCTTTCAAGCCCAAAGCGAGTTATATGCCGCC
>Ga0073902_10001610_pt1 | contig 12168 bp, 4 predicted proteins | sample KloWWTmeKNB19Kit_FD_66667 | JGI IMG/M metagenome (GOLD analysis project Ga0073902, IMG submission 66667) | Active sludge microbial communities from Klosterneuburg, Austria, studying microevolution and ecology of nitrifiers - Klosterneuburg... | ecosystem: Engineered > WWTP > Aerobic digester >...
TGCGTGCAAAAGATAAATCTTTCAATGCAACAATGAAGACTGACTTTGATCAGTCCATTGGTAAGGTTGATCTTATTTCACAGGATATCGGGAGGGTGATTTTGAATCTGATCACAAATGCCTTCTACGCTGTTTCGGAAAAACAAAAGTCCCGTCTGACCCCCTACCCCCTGGAAGGGGGACTAGATTACCAACCCACAGTTTCAGTAACCACCAAACATCAGCCCCCCCTTCCAGGGGGTAGGGGGTCAGACGGAACAAATGGGTTTATTGAAATCTCCGTCCGCGACAACGGCTCTGGCATCCCTGCACATATCCTCGACAAAATCTTCCAGCCCTTCTTCACCACCAAGCCCACCGGACAAGGAACAGGATTAGGACTTTCATTGAGCTATGACATCGTCAAGGCGCATGGCGGTGAATTGAAAGTAGAAACGAAGGAAGGAGAAGGATCTGAATTTACCATTATCTTACCCATATAAGCTGAGGGTACACCTCACATACAAAGCGCCCAACTGATGATCAAACGACTCACGAAATATTTATATATCCTTTTCTTTTTCATACCGGGATTCTCTGAGGCACAAACACACGATTTGAAATTTACCACCGTCACCGGAGAAAATGGCGTATTTCTTGGTAAAATAAACGATATAACACAAGACAGAAACGGAACGATCTGGTTTTCTGATCAGACCAACAGAGGGATAACGAAGTATGACGGAACCCGGATGACCCGCTATCAGAATGACAGTAGAAAAAACAACTCCCTGGGAGGCATTTATCCCGAATGCTTGTTTGCAGATTCTTCGGGCATGATCTGGATAGGTTTCTATGGATATGGCCTTGATCGCTTCGATCCGGAGAATAATATATTTACGCATTACAGGCACGATCCAAATGACTCACACAGCATCGCCAATGATACCGTCACGGCTATACTGATCGACCATCTCAATAATGTCTGGGTAGCAACATATGGTGGCCTTGATCTACTTGACCCTGCTACAGGTAAATTCTCCCATTTTGCGCATGACCCTTCAGATCCTGCAAGTCTTAGCTGGAATATCATCCGGGCGTTATACGAAGATCGCGAAGGCACGATTTGGGTAGGCACCGGACTGGCTTGGCATACAAACCAGAACGGAGGGCTCAATCGCTTTGATCGCAAGTCCGGAACATTTACCAGATACCTGCACAACCCCGAGAATCCTTATAGCCTTTCGAATAATAAAGTCCGAGCCATTTTTGAAGATAGTAATGGCACATTTTGGGTGGGAAGTATGGGCAAAAATGGATTACAATCTCTCGACAGGAAAACTGGCATCTTTACAACATATCCCCTTGGCCCTAAAACTCAAGATAGTCCAAGCCGTCCTCCGGTAAAAAGTGAATTTGACCACATAACCTTCCTGACCGAAGATGCAGAAAAGTGCCTCTGGATAGGCACACTCGCCAACGGAATTAGCCGATTCAATCCGCAGACAAAAACCACCTCCCATTATACCAGCCAAACTGCCTCGACTAAGGGCTTTAAGGACGATAGCGGATGGACAGCCTATGCCTCACCGGATGGATGGCTATGGATCAGCACCCAGGAAGCCAACCTGTATAAGGTAGACTTGTACATCAATAAATTCTTTCCGGACAACTCCATTGGCCTCCCAATAAATGGAATGTATAGTGAAAACGCTGATGTGGTGTGGTTTGCAACTGAAGCAGGACTCTTCAGGAGGGATTTTAACATAGGATCAACACAACATTACCCAATTGACCCGGGCGCTCCATACAGAAGTACTACAAACCAGGTGTATGATGTATACCCCGACCACGATGGAATCTTCTGGCTCTCCTCCCCTCAGGGCTTAATACGTTTTGACCAAAAAACGAAAGCGACGACCCGATACCGCTATAATCCCGCGGATGATTCAAGCATTTCCTGGGATGATATTTCTCAGGTATACCAGGATTCCGAATCAAATCTCTTTGTTTGCACATATGGAGGTGGCCTGAATCTCATGGATACGAAAACCGGAACTTTTCTGCACTATGTGCATGACGAGGAGGATTCTACAAGCCTGAGTGGGAATATTATCACCTCCATCCTGGAAGATGAAACAAAAGACTATTGGATTGGCACCTGGACATCCGGAATAAACCGAATGGACAGAAAGACACGGAGATGTAAGCGTTACTTAGCTGACATTACTGTGATCGAGATTATTAAGGATAACAATCAGACAATCTGGGTAGGTGCCTCAAATGGGCTATATCGATACAACAGGGTAGCCGATAGCTTTGATCCGGTTGTAATTGGTGGCGTCCCCGTATCCTTTGATGAATTGAAGTCATTGGTGCAGGATAAAACGGGTATGCTGTGGATTTCAACACTCTCCGGCTTATTTAAAGTTGATCCTGAAAATGACCATTACAACATATACGGAAAGGAAAATGGCATTTCCACTGCCGACTTCTATTTTAGCTCAGCATGTGTCAGGGAGAATGGAGAAATCTTGATCGGTTCCGCATTGGGATATTATCATTTCTATCCGGACAAGATTAAAACACCAGCGGTAAAGCCTCATATATTCTTAACATCATTCTTTTTAAAAGGCCAGTTGATAAAACCGGCATCGGGAAACATCTTGACCGAGGTGATTGGCAACACAAGAGAAATTCATCTTTCCTATGACCAGAATGTATTTTCCTTCAGTTTTACAGGTATCGATTATGGAGCTGACATATCGAAAGCGGTATACTACAAACTGGAAAATTATGATCCGGAATGGCGGGTGGCGGGTTCTGATGGCCAGATATACTATTTTAATATCCCGCCGGGAATGTACAATCTGCGTATCAAGGCAGTCAACAGTACATATGGTACATTCGATGAGAAACAACTGGCCATTATCATCACCCCACCCTGGTATAGTTCATGGTGGGCGTATGGCCTCTATATCCTTGGAACTCTTCTATTGATCTTTTCAACGCATCGTATTCTTAAGGCAAGAGTGATCAAAGCGGAAAAAGAAAAAAACCGGGAACATGAACTCGCCCAGGCCCGCGAAATTGAAAAAGCATATAATCAATTGAAGAATACCCAGGCCCAATTGATCCAATCTGAAAAAATGGCCTCCCTCGGCGAACTCACCGCAGGCATCGCCCATGAAATCCAGAACCCCCTGAACTTCATCAACAATTTCGCCGAAGTCAACGCAGAACTGATTGATGAGCTTAATGAAGGCATTGAAAACAACAACCTTACAGAAGTCAAGTCCATTTCAAAGCATATCAGGGACAATGAAGAAAAAATAATCTTCCACGGCAAACGTGCCGATGCGATTGTCAAGGGCATGTTACAACACAGCCGAAGCAGCAGTGCCGTCAAGGAGCCAACAGATATCAATGCCCTGGCCGATGAATACTTGCGACTAGCTTACCACGGCCTGAGAGCAAAGGACAAGTCCTTTAATGCAACGATGAAAACCGATTTTGATTCTGCCATTGGAATGGTCAATATCATACCTCAGGATATTGGAAGGGTAATTTTGAACCTGATCACGAATGCGTTTTATGCGGTTAGTGAAAAACAAAAGGCCCTACAAACCCCCTACCCCCTGGAAGGGGGACCAGATTACCAACCCACCGTGACAGTAATGACAAAACATCAACTCCCCCTTTCAGGGGGCAGGGGGTCAGACGGGGCAAATGGGCTTATCGAAATCTCCATCTCAGACAACGGCCCCGGCATCCCTGAATCGGCAATGGCTAAAATCTTCCAACCTTTTTTCACCACCAAACCTACAGGACAGGGAACAGGGTTAGGATTATCTTTAAGTTATGACATAGTCAAGGCACACGGAGGTGAATTGACCTTCGAAACGAAAGAAGGTGAAGGCACTGTATTTACTATCCATTTACCCATCGAGCTATAGTCCTATGCCTCATCCCTCTGCCTTACAAGCCTCCTCATACGCATGAAAGAACTCGTTCATCATAGCCCGTCACTAATTGAAGAGCAGGTCTTATTGGTTAATGCAGCCTTCTGGCAAGCATTGGCTGAAAGGAATGTCGAAGTTCGGTTTTCTTATTGTGCTGACTTTGTCACGTTCATTGGTTCGGGTCTCAATGAAAAAGCAGCGAATAAGGAAGAGTACATGGCTATTAATCGAATAGGTGTGCAACAATACCCTGCTCCATTTGAAATCAACCTCCTCTGGCATCGGGCTACACAATGCCTTGATATGGCTTGGGTCGAATCTGAAATAGAATGGACATTATCCTTCGACGGACGCGCTGAAAAGGAGATGCTGCGCAATACCGTCGTCCTTAAAAAATTTGACAACCAATGGCTGATTGTACATGTCCATGGTTCCATGCCTGACTATCGCCTGTCTGGTCAAAACTATATGACCAATGCAGATACTTCAAAGCGGAATGTCGAACTTGAACAACAGGTTTACCAGCGAACAAAGGAACTCAATGAGGCATTAGAAAACTTAAGATCGACTCAATCCCTGCTTATTCAATCTGAAAAAATGGCCTCCCTTGGCGAACTCACCGCCGGCATCGCACACGAAATTCAGAACCCATTGAACTTTGTAAATAATTTCTCCGAGGTCAATACCGAATTGATCGAAGAAATGAAAGAGGAACTCCAAACAGGCAATGCCAAAGAAGCCATAGCAATTGCCAATGACATTTCAGAAAACCAAAAGAAAATCAACCAACATGGCAAGCGCGCTGACGCCATCGTCAAGGGTATGCTCCAACATTGCCAAACAAGTAATGGCACAAAAGAGCCCACGAACATCAATGCGTTGGCGGATGAATTTCTACACCTCGCCTATCACGGGCTTCGCGCCAAAGACAAAACTTTCAATGCCACCTTGAAAACCGACTACGATAAAACCATCGGAATGGTCAATGTGATACCTCAGGATATCGGCAGGGTGATCCTCAATCTGATCACGAATGCGTTTTATGCGGTTAGTGAAAAACAAAAGGCCCTACAAACCCCCTACCCCCTGACAGGGGGACCAGATTACCAACCCACCGTGACAGTATTGACCAATCAACAACTCCCCCTTCCAGGGGGCAGGGGGTCAGATGGACCAATGGTCACTATTAGCGTCTCCGACAACGGCCCTGGCATCCCTCAACACATCCTGGATAAAATCTTCCAACCCTTCTTCACCACTAAACCCACCGGACAAGGAACAGGCCTCGGCTTGTCATTAAGTTACGATATTGTGAAGTCACATGGCGGCCAATTGATAGTAGAAACAACAGAAGGTGAAGGCAGCGTTTTCACAATTCAATTACCTATTAGCTAATCGCATGACCATTGTGATCAATGTATAAACCAGATAAAACTCTTAATAAATGAAATCCGTGAAATCCTTAAATCCGTGTAATCCGTGATTCAGACAAAAGAGCACATCATCAAGGCACATGGAGGTGAATTGATAGTGGAGACAAGAGAAGGCGAAGGAACAACATTTACGATTCAACTACCGATTTCATGAACTTAATTAAATACTTCACTATAATCGCGGTACTGATAGTATCAGCATATTCAGCCTGCGGTCAGGAGGCTATGTTTGCAGCTATCCGGCACGAGCAGGATTCGCTACTGCAAAGAATTGAAGTAGAACCAGACGAGACAAAGCGTATCGATTTAATATTGGCCATTTACAGAACAAGAGTAGAAGCATATCCATTGATGGTTTTGGAGGTTGGCCGGAAACTGGCTAAACTGGCACAAAAAACAAAGGATCCCATAACAGAAGCCATCTCATGGGGCTTCTTTGGCCAGGGATACAGGCTTTCCGGGGATTATACCAAAGCGCTGGAGTGCCACCACAAAGCGGTAGCCCTGGCAGAAAAGACAGGAAATAACTCCTTAATCGCCATTACTAAAAATCAAACGGCACATATCTATAAAGACCGTGATGAAAATGAAAAAGCCCTGCATTTATATCAGGAAGCGCTGGCAAGTGCAAGAAAAGGGAAGAACAGTGAAGCTCAAATCTGGCCGATGATGAACATGGGTGCCATTTTCCTGGCACTCAACCAATTAGATTCATCCCTTTTCTATTCCAATATAGCCTATGAACGATGTGAGGAAATAAAACTTTATCGGAATTGGTCTTACATTCTTTCAAACCTGGCAAGTGCCTACAGTAAAATGGGAAATGCGAATATGGCCATGTCCTATTATCATAAAGCGCTTACGTCAGCCAAGGAAAGCCTATCTGCGAGATACATGAACCAGGTGTATACTTCCCTCGCTGAACATTACCAACGAACAAATCAGGAAGATTCCACATTGTACTATGCGAAAAAAGCAATTCAGGAAACACAAAACACCGTCTTCACTTTTCTGAGTATAAAGCCAGCTAAACTGCTGACTGATATCTACGAAAAAAGCAATGCAGACAGCACCTTAAAATACTTGAAAGTTTATCGGGCCGCGAATGATAGCTTGTTTAGCGCCAGAGCCGAACAACAACTACAGATGATGACATTCGAAGAAGATCAGCGGCAAATAGAACTGGCGAAAGAAAAGATCAACTACCGAAACAAAATCAAAATGAACATGATGTTGGGCGGTCTGGGCACATTCCTCTTGATAGCCCTAATCCTGTTTCGCAACAACAAGCAAAAACAAAAAGCAAACGCACTACTCCACCGGCAGAAAAAAGAAATAGAAAATACATTGTCACAGCTAAAAATCACGCAGGCCCAACTCGTCCAATCCGAAAAAATGGCCTCCCTCGGCGAACTCACCGCAGGCATCGCACACGAAATCCAAAACCCACTCAACTTCGTCAATAATTTTTCGGAGGTCAACACCGAACTGATCGATGAACTCCAACATGAACTGAAAATCGGAAACACAACAGAGGCAATAAGTATCTCTAATAGCATCAGGGAAAACGAAGAAAAAATCAACCACCACGGCAAACGCGCCGATGCCATCGTCAAGGGCATGTTACAACACAGCCGCAGCAGCAGTGGTGTCAAGGAGCCAACAGATATTAATGCTCTCGCAGATGAATACCTGCGCCTCGCCTACCACGGACTCAGAGCAAAGGATAAGACGTTCAATGCCACGATTAAAACAGATTTTGATGACTCCATCGGCTTAATCAATGTCATCCCTCAGGATATCGGCAGGGTGATCCTCAATCTGATCACGAATGCATTTTATGCAGTATCTTGCATTGCCCCTAAATCCCCTAAAGGGAACTTACCTTATACTCCTATCGTCACAGTCACCACAAAACTTATCAAGTCCCCTTTAGGGGATTTAGGGGTACACGTGAGTGTCTCCGACAACGGCCCCGGCATCCCCAAATCCGCCCTCGACAAAATCTTCCAACCCTTCTTCACCACCAAACCCACCGGACAAGGAACCGGTTTAGGTTTATCTTTAAGCTATGACATCGTCAAAGCACACGGTGGTGAATTGATAGTTGAAACAAAAGAAGGCGAAGGAACTGCATTTACAATTCAATTACCCGTTAGTTGATCATTTGACTAGTGGGATCATTATATAATTCAGCTAAATCTCTTATCAATTAAAATCCGTGAAATCCATAAATCCGCGTAATCCGTGATTCAGACAAGAAGGACAAAAGAAGGCATCATCAAAGCACTCAACAAAACGCAAACGATCACATTTCATACAAAGGGCTAAACAACTGCTCAAAATGCTCCGAATAGTTTATATAAAATCTGTACTCATTACACTTTCTGTGGTGACCGGCTTCAATGCTTCAGCACAAAAGCAAGATGGCCTGGATTCAATCCTATACCACCTAAACCAGCTAAGTGGTATCAAGGAGAAAGATTCTTTAGTCCTGAAAGCAATGGTCATTGAAATGTCTTCTTTCAAGCCTGAATACCTGGCGGACAAAAGGTTTGAACAGGCCATGATTATGCTAAAATCAACACTAAAGCCTGATCACTACTACAGAATTGCATACGATTTCCTTTTTACTGCCAATTATAAAAGCAAAGCCGGCGAATATGATTATCCAATTGATTATGGCCTGAACATGATTGATGAATTGAAGTCGTATTCTTCTATACACCAGAAATTTATTCTCCTAACTGCCATGAGGGACATCCGTGTTCCGTTCCGCAATGGCTCACGCATCCATGAAGGCATAGAAACATACTCCACGCTGGCCTCCTTCTTTCAGCAAAGAGGAGATTCTGCCTCTGTTTCGATAGCCTATAATGTTTTAGCCTCATTATACAATACCCTAGGACTTGCGGATAAAGCAGAGTATTTTCAATTGAAATCCATTGATTTTCTCGATGACATCATCTACCCCTATGACGACTCCTATCTTGGATACGGAGACCCGCCCAATATAGGCCTGGACGGAAAAATCAACCGTAAAAGCGTTCTTGCTTCCTACTTGGTGGATATGGGCAAGTATGAAAAAGCAATTCAGCAACTTCATGAAATGTTTGCCCTGACCAGAAAAGACAGCAGCGGCTTGCTACAGGGCGAACCCACTTTTTCGTATTTGCAAATGGCAAGAGCTAAAGTCTTCCTGAAGGCTGACAGTGTAGAATACTATTTTGACTTAATGCGCAAAACGCTCAGTGATACCTTAATAAATAGTTTTCAATTCGCCCATTATTTCCAGGAAAAATCGTTTGCCTTTTACATGGAGGACAAGCTTGATTCCGCAGAAGTCAATATCCTGAGATGCATGGCCATTATCGCTGAAGGCAATCTTCCTATTACCAGTATTATGGGCGCCCTTACGCCAGGCTATTACCTCGCCTTGATCAGGATCAGGCAAAACAGAATAAAAGAGGCTATCTCTCTCCTGCAACCGGAAATCGTCAACCTGAGTGTAGTGAATTTGCGCCGGGAAACCTTAGACGTTATGAAACTGCTGGCACAGGCCTATACCCTTGGTGGTGATTTTCAAAATGCCGTTAAAACCTATGAATCTTACAATGCACTATCCTCCGAAATGATCGAAGAAGAGCGCAATAACCGTTCACTCAGCTTTGAAATTGAAAAAAGGATGGCCGAAAATGAAAGAGCTGTTCAACTGCTTGAATCTGAAAATAAATACAATCAAAAAAGACAATATTACCTGCTCGGCATCCTTGGATTGTTGTCCCTGCTAGCCTTTGGCTTACTAACCAGAAACCGTTTTAAACAAAAAATAAACAAGGAACTGCTTCGTAAGAATAAAGAAATAGAAACCACGCTCACCAAGCTACAATCCACTCAGGCACAACTCGTCCAATCCGAGAAAATGGCCTCCCTCGGCGAACTCACCGCAGGCATCGCACACGAAATCCAGAACCCCCTCAACTTCGTCAATAATTTTTCGGAGGTCAACACCGAACTGATCGATGAACTACAACATGAATTGAAAACCGGTAACACTGCGGAAGCGATTAGCATCTCTAATAGCATCAAAGAAAACGAAGAAAAAATCAACCACCACGGCAAACGCGCTGATGCCATTGTCAAAGGCATGCTACAGCACAGCCGCAGCAGCAGTGGCGTGAAGGAACCAACGGATATCAATGCACTCGCAGATGAATACCTGCGCCTCGCTTACCATGGCCTCCGCGCAAAGGATAAGACATTCAATGCCACAATGAAAACAGATTTTGATGACACCATCGGCATGGTCAATGTAATCCCTCAGGATATCGGGAGGGTGATCCTCAATCTGATCACGAATGCGTTTTATGCAGTTAGTGAAAAACAAAAGGCCCTACAAACCCCCTACCCCCTGAAAGGGGGAGTTGATTTTGAACCTCTAGTTTCGGTATCCACAAAACTACAAGTCCCCCTTACAGGGGGCAGGGGGTCAGACGGGGCAAATGGGCTTATCGAAATCTCCATCTCCGACAACGGCCCCGGCATCCCCAAATCCGCCCTCGACAAAATCTTCCAACCCTTCTTCACCACCAAACCCACCGGCCAAGGAACAGGATTAGGTTTGTCTTTAAGCTACGACATTGTCAAAGCACAAGGCGGAAATATTACGGTAAGCACGCGGGAAGGTGAGGGCACCGAATTTATTGTCCACCTGCCAGTTGAATAAGGACTTTTATTTCTCTACATTTATAGAGTTCACACTATGTCCCTGCTATTGCCAGGTAAGAGTTAATCGCATAAACCAACCGCCTGAAAATGCCCCGATTTAATACCAAATGCTCCATATGCATGATCCTGATGTGGTCTTGCAGCGTTTTCCTGACCCTCTCAGCACAATCTCAATTAAAGTATGAAAAGCTTACGACGGAAGATGGCCTCTCCTCCAATTGGGTCATGGCTATGTTCCAGGACAGCTATGGATTTATCTGGATCAGTACTACGAATGGCCTTAACAGGTATGATGGATATGAAATCAAACAATACCTGCCAAAACTCAATGATACCACTTCCATCAGCGGCAGTCTTACCACTTTTATCTATGAAGACATAGACCGGAATATCTGGATAGGAACGTGGGCAAATGGCCTAAATAGGTTTGACCGGAAAACGGAAACATTTAAAAGATTTATACACGACCCTAAGGATTCAACGTCCATTTCAAGCAATTCTTTTGTGGGATGGAAGCTAATGCTTGAAGATCATTCCGGAAACGTATGGGTGGGCACGGATGATGGCTTAAATCTCTATGACAAAGCAACAAATACATTCAAGCGGGTTCCAATCGGTAGTGAATTAAATGGAACCAATCCAAGACTTAGCCGTCTCCATGCACACGCTGATATCAGGGCAGCAAACCGTATCCGCGGAATCTACCAGGATAAAAAACAAAATCTATGGGTCGGAACAGATTGGGGAGGTTTGTACAAATACAATTACGAGACGAAGACCTTTACCGGGATTTTTCCGGATGACAAGGATATCCACTCCATTTCACACACCACACCCGGTGGCTTCGCGGAAGATGATGCGGGAAATTTATGGATCTTTCATTTCTGGGACGGGATATGCAAACTGGATTTATCCACCGGTCAATTTCAACGGTTTCCAAATAATCACCACGACCCTAACTCATTAGCTGCGCAGAGCCCATTATCAGGTTTTTTCCTGGATAAAAATCTCCTTTGGATTGGCACAAGCATGGGACTGAGCACCTTCGATATAAAAACCCACACCCTGCAAAATATAGAACCTTTCAATAGCGATTTTAAAGGCTACCAAAGTCCTTACCTGAAAGACAAACAAGGAAACCATTGGCTGTCCAATGAAAAAGGTATACTCATTGTCAACAACATCAAACACGGTTTTCAAAAATATACAAACGAGGAAGATAATCCCAAATCCTTATCAACGAACGCAGGAATGTTAGGTGTTGATTCAAAAGGAACTGTCTATGTTCTCCATGAATCAGGTGTTGATGTATTGAATCAAAATAAAGAGCGAATCAAAACATTAAAACTGTCACCTTTAGAAGTTCATGGTTTCGAAATGCCGACGTGCTTCCTGGAAGATAAAGCAGGAAAACTTTTTTTTGTTGGTACAAAGGCATACACGATCAGCACTGATGGGAATGAACTAGTTAATGCCTTTCCCGGAGATGAATTGCCCACAATGGGGTATACTAGTGATCTGTTTCTTGATGCAGAAAACACCATCTGGTATGCCGGCCACAGTCTGAATGTATACAACACGAAATACCAGGACTTTGACAGATATGAACCAAATGGTGAAGGCAATTTTGCAGGAAACCAGGTTGCTTCCGTTTTAGAACTTAGCCCTGGCCATTTATTGCTTGGAGGGGTATGGGACGGGCTGATCTTGTTTGATACGAAAGATAGAAAATATACCAAAAGATATCCAATTGGTGAACGGAATGGTACGCATGGCACCACCGTGGCTGTAAATAAGATTTTCAGAAGCAAAGATCAAAAGATATGGCTCGGTTCTAATTACGGGCTGGCCTTATTTGATCCAGTGAAAGAATCCTTCCAACACTATGGCCCCGAACATGGCCTGCCTTCCAATGCAGTATACTGCATCCTTGAAGATGAGCATCAACATTTATGGTTGTCAACAGCTAATGGTATCTCCCGCTTCGATCCCACCACCGAATCATTTCGGAATTTTGATTTTCTGGATGGACTGCAGGGAAACGAATTCTATGAACATCATGCCGC
>Ga0073902_10001616_pt1 | contig 12149 bp, 5 predicted proteins | sample KloWWTmeKNB19Kit_FD_66667 | JGI IMG/M metagenome (GOLD analysis project Ga0073902, IMG submission 66667) | Active sludge microbial communities from Klosterneuburg, Austria, studying microevolution and ecology of nitrifiers - Klosterneuburg... | ecosystem: Engineered > WWTP > Aerobic digester >...
GGGGGTTTAAGTGCTGCGGTGCGCAGTGTACGCCATGCGGCGCGGGTGGGTGAGCACGGTTGGCGGCGGCGTTGGCGGCCGCAAACGCCCGGTGGGCAAAAGAGTAAGCTAGTATTACGACGTTCGCCAACCAGCAATCCCATGAACTCAGCTTCCGAACTCCGTCTCTGCGATATTGCCAGCACCCAGGTGTCGACCGTGAACCCGGATACGCCGCTTGCAGAGGCGATCCAGCAGTTTGCCGAGAATCGCCGTTCCTCCCTGGTCGTCGTCGAACAGGGGAAGCCGGTCGGCATAATCACCGAGCGCGATCTGCTCCGGCTGATCTGCGCCGGCATGACGGACGGCTTGCTGGTGCGCGCCGTGATGAGCGCGCCGTTGCTGACCACGCGTTTCGGTCTCGATTTTTCTGCGGCCCAGTTGATGATGTCCAATCAGGCGGTTCGCCATCTGGTCTGGGTTGATGAAGCTGGCATCCTGAAGGGCGTGGCCAGCGAGACTGATTTCCGGCGCCATCTCGGGCTTGAGACCTATCAGGCCATTCAAAGCCTCGGCGTCGTGATGGATCAGAGCGCTGAACTGATCGACCCCGAACATTCATTGGCGGCCGCCCTGCAATCCATGTCGTCGCGCTCGCTCGATTACATTGTCGTCGGGCGGGATGGCCAGCCCAAGGGCATCTTGACCGAGCGCGATGTGCCGCGCATGCTGGCCCGGCGCCTTGATCCGGCCTCGGTCAAGGTGGGCGAGGTGATGACCCTGCCGCTGCGGACGATCACTCCCGATACCCCGGTTGCCGAAGCGGCGCGGCAAATGGATGAAAGCGGTCTGCGTCATTTGGTCGTCGTCGATGCCGCCGGACGCATGGTGGGCGCACTCAGCCAGCATCACATGCTGGAGCGCCTGGGCATTATCCTGGTCGAAGAAAGCCGCAACCAGCTCGAAAATCGCCTGGGTCTGGTGCTCGAAGCCACTGGTGTCGGAACCTGGGAATACGATCATCGGCGCGAGATTTTGATCCGCAGTTCGGGGCTCAACAGGTTATTGAAATTCTCTGCCGACCGGGCGTACGAAAAACTGGACGACGTGCTGCTGCGCATTGATCCGGAAGACCGGGAGCGCGTCGCGACGGCCTTTCGCGAGTTACTGGCCGTCACGCCTGAGAAATTCTCGATTGATTACCGGGTTGTCGGCGGTGATGGCGAGATACGCTGGGTCTCGTCGCGTGGCCGCGTCTTCGAGCGCGACAGCGAGGGCCAGCCGCTGCGCTCGGTGGGCGTGGCGATCGATATCCATGAGCAAAAAACGTCGGCCTTGCAGCTGCGCCAGAGCGAGGCGCGCTTTCGCACGCTGATGGAAAATCTGCCTTTGCCGGTCGGTTATCTCAATGCGCGGGACGAGGTCGTGTTTATCAACCGCCACTTCACGGAAGTGTTTGGTTACCAGTTGCGCGATATCCCCGATCTCAAGACATGGGCGGCTTGCGCTTACCCGGATGAAACTTATCAAACCTGGGCGCAGGAAACCTGGGAAGAGTCGTTGCGTCTTGCGGCCGACGCCGGTGGTGTCATTCGCCCGGTTGATTACCGGGTGTGCTGCAAGGATGGTTCGATCCGGGTCGCCGAAATTTCCGGTGTCATGCTCGGCGATGGCTTGCTCACCACTTTCACCGATGTCACCGAGCGGCGTCAGCAGCAAGCCCTGCTTGAATTCGGCAATGCCATCCTGCAGCATATTTCGATCGGTGCGCCGCTGGCCGATGTGCTCGATTTCATCGCCCGCGAGATCGAGGATCAGGAACTCGATATTCGCTGCTCGGTGCTCCTCCTGGACCAAAGTGGCAAGCATCTGGTGCATGGTGCCGCGCCCAGCTTGCCGCGTGAGTTTTGTCTCGCCATCGATGGTGCGGAAATCGGCCCGACGGAAGGCTCCTGCGGGACTTCGGCCTATCTGGGTGAAGCTGTTTTTGTCGCGGATATCGCGACCAACCCCTTGTGGGCCAACTATGCGGATCTGGCGCTGCGCCATGGCCTGGCCGCCTGCTGGTCGTCACCGATATTGTCCGGTGTCGGCAAGGTGCTCGGTACTTTTGCCGTCTATTGGCCATTTCCCTGTCCGGCGGTCAGTCCGATCATTCGTCGTTATGTCGAAACCGCGACGGCGCTGGCTGCCATCGCGCTCGAAGGCACGCAGCGCGAGGCGGAACTGCACGTCATGATTGACGAATTGCGTCGCTGGCAGCACCTGACTCTGGGCCGCGAAGGTCGGGTACTGGAACTCAAGCGTGAGGTCAATCTCCTGCTTGCCCGTCTGGGCGAGGCGCCGCGCTATGGCAGTGTGGCGGGTGGTGAATCCGCGTGATGTGGGCCGTGAAAAATCTGGGCAAAATCATCCTGATTTTTTGGCTGATTTTTTTGCCGGGCTTTTGCAACGCGGCCGATGGTTTGCCCGAGCGTATCGTCGTCGCTGTTGACGACAACTACCCGCCTTATGTTTTCCGCGATGAAGATGGCCAACTCAAGGGCTATCTGATCGATGCCTGGGCTTTGTGGTCGCAAAAGACCGGCATTGCCGTGGACATCAAGGCATCGGACTGGTCGTTGGCACAAAAGCGCTTTGGCTCGGGCGAGGCTGATGTCCTCGATACGGTTTTCAACACCCCTGAGCGGCAAAAAACGATGGCGTTCTCGCCGCCTTACGCCGATCTGCCAGTACAGATTTTCGTGCACCAGAATATTCAGGGAATCGACAGCCCGAAAACCCTCAAGGCTTTTTCGGTGGGGGCCAAGGCGGGTGATGCCTGCATTGATCGATTGCGGGAGAGTGGCGTCCTCCGTATCGATACCTATCCGAGTTATGAGGTGCTGGTTGGGGCCGCGGTGGCGGGTGAGGTCCGGATTTTTTGCCTGGACGAACCGCCGGCACATTTTTTACTGGCTCGCGCCGGTGCCGAAAAGGAGTTCCGTCAGGCTTTCACGCTCTATACCGGGCAGTTTCACCGTGCGGTAAAAAAGCAAAACAGTGCGTTGCTTGCTACGGTCAACCGTGGATTTTCGGCAATTTCCAGTAACGAATATGAGGCCTTGCGCGACAAGTGGATGGGCCGCGCCTTGCCGGTCAAGTTTTTCGGCAAAACGACCGTTTACGTGTTGCTGGCGGTGCTCGGCCTTGGTTTGCTGCTGCTCGGCTGGAATTTCCTGCTCCGTCGGCAAGTCAGCAGCCGGACCCGTGAACTGGAGGCCGAGCGGCGGCGCCTGAGTGCGATTGTGAATGGGGTAGGTGCCTTTATCTATATTAAGGGGACCGATTTTCGCTACCAGTTCGCCAATCAGGCGGTCTGCGATCTGATGCAACGGCCGCTGGCCGAGGTTGTCGGGCAGGAGGATGCACTGTTTTTCGATGCCGCGACGGCAGCCAATCTGCGCCAGAATGATCAGAGGGTAATCGAGCACGGCGACTCTTTACAAAAAATCGAAGAAAACGTCCTCCAGTCCGGCGGTGACAAACAAGTCTTTCTTTCGGTCAAAGTGCCGATGCGTGATGGCGCTGGCAAAATCATCGGCCTGCTTGGCATATCGACCGATATCACCGAGCAGCAACGGATCAAGAACGCCTTGCGCGAAGTCAGCAATGAACTCGAAGCGACGCTAAGGGCCATCCCCGATCTGCTTTTTGAAGTTGACGAAACCGGGCTTTATCTGAATATCTGGGCCAATGACGCCGATGAGTTGCTGCTCTCCCGGGAAGCCTTGCTTGGTCGACGTTTCGACGAGGTGATGCCGCCCGATGCCGTAGCGATTTGCCAATCCGCTTTGAAGGAAGCGGCAGAAACCGGACGCTCACGCGGCCAGCGTTGCCTTCTGCCTTTGCCCGGAGGGGCGCAATGGTTTGAATTGTCGGTCACTCTGAAACCCGGCGACTGGGTGCCGCGTCGTTTCATGGTGCTATCGCGCAATGTGACTGAGAAGGTGGCCGATCAGTCATCCGCGGCAGAGACACGGGCCGAGATGCAGGATTTGCTTGCCCAGGCCGATGCCTCACGCCTGGCACTGCTGAGTATTCTCGAAGATCAAAAAATCGCCGAGGCGACATTGCGCAAGCTTTCGCTGGCGGTCGAGCAAAGTCCGGAAGCGGTGGTGATTTCGGATATGGATGCAAATATTGAATATGTCAATCAGGCGTTTCTTGACGGTAGCGGTTACACGCTCGACGAGATATTGGGTAAAAACTCCCGGATCCTGCAGTCCGGCCTGACGCCGCGCAGCACTTACGAAGCACTTTGGGGGGCGCTGGCCAAGGGTCGGGCATGGTCCGGGCAACTGATCAACCGACGCAAGAATGGCGAGATCTATTACGAGCATGCCCTGATTTCGCCGATTCGCCAGCCGGATGGCACGACCACCCATTACCTGGCGGTGAAGCAGGACATTACCGAGAAAAAACGTATCGGTGAGGAACTGGACCGGCACCGCCATCATCTTGAGGAACTGGTCGAGCAGCGGACCGCCGAACTGGCGGCTGCCAAGGAGACCGCCGAGGTGGCGAACCAGGCGAAGAGCGCTTTCCTGGCGAATATGAGCCACGAAATCCGGACGCCGATGAACGCCATTATCGGACTTACCCACTTGTTGCAGCGCAGTGCACAGGATTCGGGGCAAGTCGAGAAGCTCGGCAAGATTCGGGAATCAGCCGATCACTTGCTGGCGGTCATCAACGATGTGCTCGATATTTCCAAGATCGAGGCCGGCAAGCTGGAAGTGGAAAGCATTGAATTCGATCTGGTGCCGCTGATGGCGCGCGTCGTCAGCGTCGTGCGCGACCGGGCCGACGCCAAAGGGCTGGCCTTGCGGATTGCGTCGGCGCCGGAGCTGTCCGGCCGGCTGCGCGGCGATCCGACACGCTTGAGCCAGGCCCTGCTTAACTACCTCGGCAATGCGGTCAAGTTTACCGAGCGCGGTTCGGTCGTATTGAGCAGTAAGCTGGTCGAGCAGACCGATGATCGCGTCGTGCTGCGCTTTGAGGTCAGCGATACCGGCATTGGTGTCGAAGCCTCGGCGATGGAGCGGCTATTCAGCACCTTCGAGCAAGCCGACAATTCAACAACGCGCAATTATGGCGGGAGTGGTCTCGGTCTCGCCATCACCCGTCGTCTCGCCGAGTTGATGGGGGGGGAGGCCGGGGTGACAAGTACGCCCGGTCAGGGAAGCACTTTCTGGTTCACCGCGCATTTTGGCCGAAGCTCGGCCAATGCCGGTGTTCAAGCCCAGCTTGCAGCGCCAATAACGCCTTCGGGCGAGGCGGCGGAAGTCGTCTTGCAGCGTGATTACGCCGGCAGCCGCGTGCTGATCTGCGAAGATAATCCGATCAACCAGGAGGTGGCGCTGGAGTTGCTCCAGGATGTCGGGATGCAGGTGGTGCTGGCCGAGAATGGCGCGGTAGCCTTGCAAAAACTGCGCGATGAGCAAATTGACCTGATCCTGATGGATATGCAGATGCCGGTTATGGATGGTTTGGAGGCGACAGAGCGCATCCGGGCCAATCCCGGGCCGGTGGCGATTCCCATTCTGGCAATGACGGCAAACGCCTTCGCCGAGGACAGGCAGGTCTGTATGGACGCCGGCATGAACGACTTTGTCGCCAAGCCGGTGGACCCGGCTGCGCTCTATACCGCCTTGCTCAAATGGCTGCCGCGGCGCCGGGTCGCCGCGCCGGAAACGGCTGTGGTCATGCCGAGCGCAGGGTTCAACCCGGATAGCCCGCTGCAATTGATTTCCGGCATCGATATCGACGCCGGCCTGGCCATGATGCGGGGTAGCGAAGAGCGCTTCACCCGTTTGTTACGGATGTTCTCGGCCAATCATCGCGACGATATCGATCGTCTGCGTGGTGCGCTGGCTGAAGGTGACATGACAAGCGCTGAACTCACCATTCATTCGCTCAAGGGAGTCGCTGGCACGCTCTGCATCAACCGTCTCTACCAGTTGGCCGCCCAGCTCAATACCCAAATCCGGGCCAATGCTGCGGTCGACACGATTTATGCGGCAATTCCCGAGATCGAGGCAGAGCTGGGCACCATTTGCGCCAGCATTGACGCTCTACCGGAGGCTTGAGGCGGCGAGAGCGAATCGGCAAGTAAAAAAGGGTGACCGTGGTCACCCTTTTTTACTTGCTCAGCCGGCGCGCTTAATGCCGCTGCTGGATTTCCTCGATGTAGCCGATCATGCCGGTGCGAAGGTTGGCGGCATTGCCCTCATCGGTATCGATGTGCATGGCCAGACGGAAACCCGGATTGACCCGGACCACGACGTCGCCGTAGATCAGCTCGCGCTCGCCTTCGATACGGACGCGAACCACATAGTTGTCGCGAACGCGGAAGCGCAGGGCATCTTCCGGCGTCATGTGGATGTGACGCTGGGCGCAAATTACGCCGCGTTCGATGGTGCTCGTTCCATACGGGCCTTCGAGCGTGATGCCCGGCGTGTTGACGAGATCGCCGGACTGGCGGATCGGCGGCTGGATGCCAACCTTGAACTGCTCCGTCATGGCAATCTCGACCTGGGTTTCCTTGCGGGTCGGGCCAAGGACGCGAACATTGGCGATTCGTCCCTTGGGGCCGACCAGGTGCACTTTTTCGGCACAGGCAAACTGGCCCGGCTGGGACAGCTCATGTTCCGGCGTCAATTGGTGACCGGGGCCGAACAGCTTTTCGACATCGGCTTGTGAGAGGTGCACATGGTGAGCCGAAATTTCGATCGGGATCGGCGCTTCCTCTTCGGCCTTGACTGCCAGGATCAGCTGGTTGCGCTCGATGGCGCGCAGCGTTTCCCAAGCCACCAGCCGCTCGTCGTCGTTGGTGATGACGATGATCATGACCGGCGAGTCGTTGGTCGAGATCACTGCATATGAGCCGACTTTGCCGAGATTGCGGTTCTTTTCCTCATCGAGCTTGATGCCCATGTAACCAAGGCCCTGACAGGCCAGACTACGCACGGTGGCGCTGGTTTCGCCGATATCGCCAGTGAAGGCCAGGACGTCGATACCACCCATCGCGGCAACATAGGCACCGATATTCTTGCGCACCTGATAGCAGAAAGCCTTGTGGGCGAGCAGGGCACGGTGATGGCCCTCGCTGGCGGCAGCTTCGATCTCGTGAATGTCGCTGGAAATGCCGGAGATGCCCTTCAGGCCGCTTTCGGTATTGATCAGGTTGGAGAGTTCCAGCGGCGACATATGGTGATTTTCCATCAGATGGATCATCACGGCCGGGTCAATGCTGCCCGAACGGCTGGGCATGATCAGGCCATCGGTCGGCGTCATGCCCATCGTCGTGTCGACCGAGCGGCCGTGATCGATGGCGCATAGCGAGGCGCCGATGCCAAGGTGGCAGGAGACGATTTCCAGTTCGCCGAGCGGGCGCTTCAATACTTCGGCGGCCTTCAGCGAAACATAGCGGTGCGAGGTGCCGTGGAAGCCGTAACGACGGATGCCATTTTGCTTGTACAGATCGTAGGGCAGGCCATACAGGTAGGCGTAGGGCGGCAGCGTCTGGTGGAAAGCGGTGTCGAAAACGGCGACATGCGGCACGCCGGGGAACTGCTTCATGGCCTCGCGGATGCCTTCGACGTTCACCGGGTTGTGCAGCGGCGCAAAGCTCGACAAGGACTCGATGTCGGCGATTACCGCCGGGGTGATGACGACCGAACTGGAGAACTTGCTGCCGCCATGAACAACGCGGTGGCCGATGGCGGTGACATCTTCCGGATGGAAAGTGAAGGCCTCGCCGAGCAATTGACTGGCTTCCTTCATCACCTTGAACAGGTTGGCGATTGGGAACGGCGCGCATTCCATGGTTTTGCTGTGTGGGCCAACCATGACGGTGACGCGGCAGAGGTTCTGGTCGGCGTTGTCGATGATGCCGTGAATGTCGGAGCCGATATCGTGCGTGTCGTAAATGCCGAAATGAATCTGGCTGAGGCCGACATTGAGCACGACAACCTTGCCGGGAACATTGCTGTTCAGCGACAGGGCATAGGGATCGCTCGATTTGGCGACGGCACGAGCCTGGGCGGTGACGATGTCGACCGACATGGCGCGCGTACGATCGGCCAGCAGGCGGGAAAGATAGCCAAGCGCCTTGGGGTTGGCGAGTATGTCGGTGCTGAATACGGCCTGCGGGATCATCAGCACGAAGCAGCGGGTACCGGCGATTACGTCGGCAACGATACGGTCGCCGGTGAGCAGCGACATCACGCCAAAGACATCACCCGCCTGCAACTGGCTGATGACGGAACGGGTGCCGGTGTTGTCGGTCATCGAGATCTCGGCGTGGCCGCTGATCACGACACCGATGAACTTGCCTTCGTCACCGGTTTCCAGAATGGCTTCGTTACCTTCGAAGGTGGCGAGCCGGGATTTAATGACGATTTCCTCAACCTTGTCGGCCGGGAAGCTCTCAAACAGGCGAACCTGCTCCAGGAAGAACCTTTTCAGATCGATTTCACTCATGCTGTTTCTCGCTTCAGTCGAATTTAATTGTTTGGCGAGAGGTTAGCATCATGCTGCGCTGCAGCAAAGCGTGTGGTGAGTTTTTCAATTCGGAAAATCAGTGCTTAATGTTCAGATAATTTTCGCTACGTACACTGCATACCATCAGATTAGGTGTCCGAAAGGATATGGCGATGGTGATATCAACCGAACATTTTGTAGTCCTTGGGCCGGAACATCCCGAGCGGGCCGCCGTGGAAGACTTTATCCGCGCGGTTTTCGCAAAGACCTACGGCGCCAAAGTGCAGCATTTTGCCCAGGTTCTGCTCGGCATCCGCGGCCGTGACGGCCAATGGGCGGCAGCGTTGGGCTATACCCCGGCCAGTAGCAATGAACTGTTTGTCGAGAACTACGGCGGTGGCAGCGTCGAGCACCAGATCTCCGGCAAGCTCGATACGCTGGTCAAGCGCGATCAGGTCGTCGAGGTGGGCAATCTGGCGGCAAGCACAGCCGGCGCGGCCCGCCGGCTGATTACCGGCGCCATCCAGTATCTTTATGAAGCTGGATTCTGCTGGGTGATCTTTACCGCTACCCGGGCCTTACTGAACTCCTTTTCCCGCCTTGATTTGCGCCCGATCCTGCTGGCCACGGCCGATCCGGCACGGCTGCCTGATCGAGGGCAGGGCTGGGGAAGCTATTACGAGATGCATCCGCAGATCATGGCCGGCAGTATTTTGCTGGGCTATCTCAGCATGGGGACGCGCAACAAGCTGGCGGCGCTGGCGACCGCGGCATGAGCCTGCCTTTCTCCATTCCTTTGGGTGTCGGGGGTCGGGACGGCGCTGTGCTGAGTGACGGCGCCGATCACGCTTTGACGCCGTTTGCCCTGGCCGGGCGTCTGGCCGAGCTGGAAGATGTTTTGGCGGCCCACGATCCGGTACTGCCGATCGGCGTGGTCGGCGATAACTCCCCCGCCTGGGTGCTGGCCGATCTGGCGCTACTCTCGGCAGGGCGTTGCGCGGTAGCAATTCCAGCCTTTTTTTCGCAGGATCAGGTGCGCCATCTGGTCGCAGCAACGGGCATTCAGTTCGTGTTTTACAATGGGCATCTCGTGCCGGTTGCGCAGGTGTTTCCCTATCTGCCAACTTCTCAGGCTGTCTCGACCCGGTCTGCCTTGCCGGCGGGTACGCAAAAAATAACCTTTACCTCCGGCACCACCGGCAATCCGAAAGGCGTTTGCCTGACGGCCGGGCAACAGCTGGCCACCATCAATGGTTTAGCAGCAGTGCTGGGCGAACTCGGTGTAAGGCGGCATTTGAGCCTGCTGCCGCTGGCCGTCTTGCTGGAGAACATCGCCGGCATTTATGTGCCGCTGTCGCTCGGGGCGCAATGCATCGTGCCGCCGCTTGCCGAAATCGGCCTTAGCGGTTCCAGCAGTTTCGATGTCGAACGCTGCCTCGATGCCATTGCCCGTTATCAGGCCGAGAGCATCATTCTGCTGCCGCAAATGTTGCAGGCCATTGTCTGGCAAGCGAAGCCGGCGGATCCTCGACTGGCCTCACTGAAATTCGCGGCTGTGGGAGGCGGCGTAACCCCGCTCGCCGTGCTGCAGAAGGCCGAGGAAATCGGTATCCCGGTTTTCGAGGGTTACGGGCTTTCCGAGTGTGCTTCTGTGGTCAGCCTCAATTCACCGTCAGCGAAACGTCTGGGCAGCGTCGGCAAGCCTTTGCCGGGGGTTGCTGTTCGGCTCGCGGCAGACGGCGAAATCGAGGTCAAGGGCCGGGGTTATGCCGGCCTGCTCGGTGAACCGGTCCGGCCGGCGCAGCGCTGGATTTCGACCGGCGATCTTGGTGCGCTGGATGCAGACGGCTTTTTACGGATATCGGGACGCAAGAAAAATGTGCTGATCACTTCGTTTGGCCGCAACGTTTCTCCGGAATGGCCGGAAGGCTTGCTGCTGGAAAGCGGCCTGCTGGCCCAGGTGGTGGTGATGGGCGACGGCGAGGCTGAGCTGAGTGCAGTTTTGGTCCCGATCTCGCCCAAGGTTGAGCCGCGTCAGTTGGCGGCGGCCGTTCGTGAGGTTAATGCAGGCCTGCCCGATTACGCTCGGATCGCCCGCTGGGTGATCAGCGGCGAGCCTTTTACCCCGGCCAACGGCCTTGCTACGGTCAACGGCCGGCCGCGGCGCAATGTCATTACGCAACGTTTTAGTGAAATCTGCCAGCCGGCAGCATGAACAGGAGCCATGATGTTTTTTAAAAAATTGCAGCAATCTACTGAAATCGGCCGCCAGAGCCTGTTCGGCGTGCCAGTCATCATCGATGCCCTGCATGGACAGATTTCGCTGGAACAGTATGTGGCGTTTCTGACCCAGGCCTACCATCACGTCAAACATACGGTGCCGTTGCTGATGGCTTGCGGCAGTCGCTTGCCGGAACGCTACAACGGCTTGCGCAAGTCGGTGGCGCATTACATCGAAGAAGAAATCGGCCACGAAGAATGGATTCTGCAGGATATCGCGGCCTGCGGTGGCGACCCGGAAGCAGTGCGGGAAGGGCAGCCTTCGCTGGCGACGGAAGTGATGGTGGCCTACGCCTACCACCAGATCGACCGCGGCAATCCGCTGGCTTTCTTCGGGATGGTGCATGTGCTTGAGGGCACGAGTACCGCCATCGCGACCAATGCGGCAACGATCATTCGTCAAACGCTGGGTTTGCCGCCGGCATCTTTCAGCTACCTGACTTCGCATGGCAGCCTCGATCTTGAACACGTTGTGTTCTTCGAGAAGCTGATGAACGAGATCGTCGATGCCGACGATCAGGCGGCGATCATTCATTCGGCCAATGCGATGTACCGGCTTTACGGCGATATTTTCCGCTCACTGCGCAAGCCGCGAGCCGCGAGTCTGGAGCTTGCGGCATGAGCGGCAGGCGCTATCGGGCGGTGCTGACCGGCGCCGCCGGCGGTATTGGCCAGCACTTTGCCCTGGCACTCGCTCCCGAATGCTCGGCCATGCTCCTGGTCGGGCGCGATAGCGATAAATTGGCCACGCTGCGCCAGCGCCTGCAGGTGGCATATCCGGATTTGTCCATTGATCTGGTTGCTGCCGATCTCGGCACCGATGCCGGGCGAACTGCGGTTTTCGAGTCGGCAAAAATGCTGCCCGGCGGCGCGAACCTGTTGGTCAACAATGCCGGCGTCAGCGATTTTCATGCCTTTGCCGGACAGAACAGTGCTGTCACTGAATCACTGCTGACGACCAATCTGCTTTCACCGATCCTGCTCTGCCAGAAATTCATCCCGCTCCTGTTGGCGCAGAAAGAGGCGCAGATCGTCAATGTCGGTTCGGTGTTTGGCGATATCGGCTACCCCGGCTTTGCCGTCTATTGCGCCAGCAAATTCGGTTTGCGCGGCTTCACCCAGGCGCTGCGCCGGGAGTTTTCCGACAGCAACTTGCGCGTTCGCTATTTCGCGCCGCGGGCCACTCGTACCGGCTTGAATACCTCAGCGGTCAATGCCATGAATGCCGAGTTGAACACCCAGAGCGACGAGCCGAAAGCGGTGGCGACGGCTTTCATGGACTTTCTGGCGAGCAATCAAAACGAGCGCATTTTAGGCTGGCCGGAACGATTTTATGTGGTGCTCAACCGGCTGCGCTCGCAGAT
>Ga0073902_10001617_pt1 | contig 12146 bp, 9 predicted proteins | sample KloWWTmeKNB19Kit_FD_66667 | JGI IMG/M metagenome (GOLD analysis project Ga0073902, IMG submission 66667) | Active sludge microbial communities from Klosterneuburg, Austria, studying microevolution and ecology of nitrifiers - Klosterneuburg... | ecosystem: Engineered > WWTP > Aerobic digester >...
GGTCGCATAGAACGACTCGTGGGCGCGCTGCCGGGTTGCCCGGTCCGCGACCCGGGTCAGGCTCAGAATCTCGCTTTGATTGACCTCGCGGGTAACGCCGTCGATGTCGATCTTGAACCGCAGCGACGCGACGTACTCGGTGAAGAGTTTGCTCCACGCTGAAACGCCTGTCATATCCTTATCGTTGATCAATCGCTCTTCCAGTTCGGAAAGCGTGTGCGGCTTGAAACGCCGCGCACTCGCCAGATAGTGCGCGTAACGGGCGAGGGCAGGGTCGGCTACCAGCCGGGCAGCGGCGGCGTCATCGACTTGCAGCCATTCCAGATCAAAAAAGAGCGCGCGGTTTTGCAGCGCCGTCAGGCGCTCTTCCACGCGCTGGACCAGCTTCCGGTTGGCATCACCGGTCGTGTCAGCGGCATACAGAAGCTGGGCAAACGCAAACAGCGTATTGGCCCGGTCCGACATCGATTCGGAGGATTGCAGGGCCGCCAGCAAAAACGCCGCGGCCGGCCCGCCCGGCACCGCGATTCGGCCGCGATATTCAGTGTCGAAGATGAGCACGTCTTCATCCAGACTCGACAGTGTCCGATCGATCGCGGGGTCGTCAACCGATGCGTACAACGGTGACAGATCCCAGGCAACGCCGGCGGCGCTTTTGGCGGGAGATGAGGGGGCTGGCTGCGTGGTCGCGCTCATGGCGGGGATTGTAACGTTACCTTCGAGATGTAGTTGGGGAAGCGATATCCCCGGGCTTCGCCCGGGGATATCGCTTCCCCAGTTACATCTTTCTTCTTCGCCTTTCCATATACACTCTTCGGCACGATGGCCATCTACACCGTCAGCCCTGACACCGTGCCAGCCTCCGGACTGCGCCTGCGCAGCGCGCCGTCTACCAGCCCCGACACGCTCCTGGGGATGCTCGCCCGCGGCGACTTTGTCGAGGCCACCGGTCCATCCCTTAGCGCGCCGCCACTGGTCTGGTTGCCAGTGCGCGTGCTGAGCTCGCCCAACTTTCCCGCGGGCACGACCGGTTTTGCGGCCCGCCAGTCTGGCCCGGACATCTACCTCGCCGAGACCACCACGCCACCTCCCCCGCCGCCGGCTGATCCGCCCGCCAATGCGCTCAGCCTGGGGCCGGCGATCGCCCGGGCCGCCAAGGCTCTCGGGCTGCCGATCCTGCTAATCAAGGCCCATATTTGCGTCGAGGGCGCCAATCCAAACCATCGCGATGGCGTGCTACAGGTCATCCCCTCGACCCGCGAGGGCGTCATTCGGCGCCTCCCGCGCAAGCTCAAACTCGACGCGCTTGCCGCGCCCGTCGATGACCCGCGCGCCGAGGATGCCCTGGATGCTGACTTCGCAGCCGCATTTCGGGCGCGGAACCTGTACGCCCAGGTCCTGTGCGGCGGCCAGTATGTGCGCGAACACCTGGCTCAGTTCGGCGGATACGTGGCGCTGGCCGGCCTGGCGTATAACGCCGGGGCTGGCGCGGCCCGCAGTGTGATCGATCAGCGCTACGGCGGCGATGCGCATTACGCCGCGCTGCAATACCACCGGCGCATTGGAACGGGCCTCGACGAAGCCACGGTCGGCGCGCCCGAAACGCGGACCGACCTGGCCACGGGCGTGCGATACAGCTACTTTCCGGTCCGCGCCAACGACAGCGGCGTCGACATTTTCCAGTATCTCTATTTGCGACAGGTGCCCGGGCGGAATTTTGGGGTGCTCGACTTCATCTTTCGCCCGGCCCTGACCGCCTCGTTCGGCTTGTTCGCCAGCGAAACGGCTCCCGGCGATGACACACCGTCGCGCGCCCTGGTCGTCACTGCAGGCGAGTTTGGCTTCATTGTTGGGTGAGCTTTTGGAGTCGATGGACCCCGGCTTCGCCGGGGTCCATCGACTCCAAGCGAATTCAGGGTCGACGCGCGATCTGAACGGTTGCGATCGGCACGGCGTCGTCAGCGACTCTCGCGCCGCCCAACGTGGCCGGCCGACGCGCACCGGTGATTGGGTCATACACCCCGACCAGGACCCGATAGCTGCCCGGCGGCAGTTCTGCCGGGACAAGCGCGGTATAGGGATCGCGCAGCGTTTCACCCATCTCCCAGCGCGTCATGGGCTTTAGCGCGTTCAAGGGCAATTTGTCGCGCTGAAAGACGACCTTTCCACCAGCGTCAACCACATGGACGAACACTTTGTCGTCGGATAGCAGCCTGGCCGCCGTGCGCCATACCAGGGCCAGATGAAAGAGATCGCCCGCGATTGCTTCGCGCCGGGACCAGGCCGCCGTCAACTCCAGGCTCGGCCCAAAGCGCGCACCGACCGGCGTAGCCACGGCATCGATGGGCGTGAGCGGGCGCTGAGTGACTTGATACAGCGGCAGCCGAATCTGGCCAAAGCTGAGTTCCCCCAGCTGGAATCCATTGATCTGCAGCGCCGTTTCGACCCGTTTTTCGGCATCAACGACGCCGTCCTGCCACAGAAAAAGCCGGACCCTTTCGGCGCCAAGGGCGGCCAGCGCATCCAGAGTCGGTCGTTCGTCGCGCAGCACGCCGTGCAGCCCGTTCGGCGCCGCCAGAAGTTGGGATGGGCTGCCGCCCAGGCGCTCCCAGTAATAACGCAGCGCGAAGTTGTCGCGGATCGCCACCGCAACATCCTTCGGCCCGAGCGCCTCGATCACGTGGCGGGCGGCGGCCCGGGTGTCGTCACGCGCCATACGCGGATCGCTCTGGATCGCGGCCAGAGCCGGCAGCCATAAGGCCAGGGCGCAGGCGGCGGCCACGAGCCCGGCCGCAAACGGCGCTAACGTCCCGCCCCTGTGGCGACCCCGCGCCAGCCCGGCGCCCAGCAGCGCGGCCACGGCAGGCACAACGTAAATAAGGTAGCGCGGATGAAAAACCGAGCGCTCGGGATAGACCAGCCGGACGGCAATGGTGGCCGCCAGGAGCGGCCCAGCGATCAGGCACACCACGATGAATACATCCATCCAGCGCTTGCGCAAGGCCAGCGACAGCAGCGCGCCGCCAAATCCGATGGCCAGCAGGACCGGCCAGGCGTCGGTTAGCGGGCGCGCCTCCTGCCCAAGCGTGCCGCCGGCCAGCATGAGCATGAACTCGCCCAGCCGCCCGTCAATCGTGTTGAGCGGAAACGCGAAGCCATCATCGTAGGCGAATCCACCCCGGGCATACACCAGCCAGGCGATCACGGTCATGAGCGCGGCGGCAGTGGCCAATCCCCATGTTCTGCCCACTGCCAGACGTCGGAGCCGAGGCGTCCGCGCGACCACCACCGACGCGAAGAGAAAGTGCCCCGGCAGGAGAAAGATGGCGTAGTAGTGGCAATGGACCGCCGCCGCCAGCAAGGCGGCGCTCAGCGCGGCCGTCTTCCAGGCCGGTTGGGTCGACCAGCGCAGCAGAAAATATGAGGACCAGGCGCACAGCGCGGCGACCAGGGCGTACATCCGCGCCTCCTGCCCATACCAGACCGCGAAAGCGCATACCCCGTATAGCCCGCCCGCGGCGACCGCCGCGAATCGCCGCCCTCCGCCCGCCAGGCGCGCGGCCAGAACGACCGCGCCGGCTGTAGCCGCGACATCAGCCAGCGCCGACAGAAAGCGCAGACCGAACTCGCTGTCGCCGACCCCGCGGAGCCAGACGTGAAGCAACGCGTAATAGAGGGCCGGGCTGCGATCCCCGGCCGTCATCGCGACCATCTCGGGCAGCGGCATCCGGGCCAGGCTCCATGACCACCCTTCGTCAAACCACAGACTCTGAGTGGCGAGATGGCTGGCGCGCAGCCCGAACGCCAGCATCAGCGCGCCGATAAGCGCGCCTCGCCAGATCCATCCGCGCCTATTCGAAACCAAGTCCGCGCTCCTTGAGGCTGACATACCGATTCTGGCCGATGACCAGATGATCGAGCAGGTCGATGTCGAGCAGCTTGCCCGCCGCCGCAAGTTGTTTTGTCACCCGAATGTCCTCGGCCGACGGGGACGGGTCGCCGCTGGGGTGGTTGTGGGCGACGATGACGGCCGACGCGTTCAGGCGGATGGCATCCTTGAACACCTCGGCGATCCGCATCGACGCGGCATTGAGGCTGCCTCGATAGATCATGGCGGCGCCAATCACCCGATTCCGAGTGTCCAGCGCAAGGGTCCGCACCTCTTCCTGTTCAAGCACGCCCATGTCCAGCATCAACATCTGGGCCGCGTCGGCCGGGGTCCGAACCTGGCTCCGTTCGCCAAGTTGGCTATGTGCCATGCGCCGGCCCAACTCAAGGGCGGCCTTGAGCTCGAGCGCTTTTACCCGCCCGATCCCAGGGACACGATTGAGGTCGCGCGCGTCTGTCCGGGCCAACCCGGCCAGCCCACCGAACTCCGCCAGCAGCAGATCGGCCAGGGCGAGCGCACTCTTGCCCCGCACACCGTTGCGGAGCAGGATAGCGACCAGTTCACGGGCCGACACGCCGGCCGCGCCAACCGCCGCGAAACGCTCACGCGGCCGCTCTCCGCTCTCAAGATCACTGATCTTGCTGGGCGTCGGCGCGCCTGCGGCCTGGGTCAAGTCGGTATTCATGTGCGCCAATAGTGATACCACCCGACGCCGGGTTTGCGCCTGACAGTTTGCTGACGGAGACAATTGTTTCGAGCGTCTCCCAGCCGATCGGATGAGTATAATCCGCAATTCATGACCGAATTACTTGCCGCCGCCAATAATCTGATCGTCGCAGCGGTCAGCATCATTGGGGCCATCACAGCCGCCCTCGTGGGCGGTATCACCATTTGGACATTCCGAGACATTCGATCGCGCACGCGCGATATTCTGGCCCAGATTCTCGCCACAGTCATGGTCGGCGTCGTCCCGATTGCCGGCTTGGTCGTCTATTTCCTGCTCCGCCCGCGCGAGACGCTGTCCGAAGCTTATGTGCGGGCCCTCGAGGAAGAATCGCTCTTGACCAGTATCGAGAGCCAGGAGTTCTGCCCGACCTGCGGGCGCCGGGTCGACGCCGACATGCATTTCTGCCCGTCGTGTCACGACACACTACGCAAGGGCTGCCCCAATTGTGGCCGGGCATTGCATTTGGCCTGGGATCTCTGTCCCTACTGCGGTTCCGAAACCGGAGCGCCCGTTGACGTGTCGCGCCCGGCCCGCAGGTCGGTTAACCAGCCCAGAACCGCACCGGCAGTCGCCGCCCGGACGCCGGCGTCGCCAAGGCCGGCTCAGGCCCCAAAGCCAGCGCTGCAGGCGCCCGGCGCCACGGGCACAACCAGCGGCATCGGCGCGTTGTTTGACCGCATTGGCGGCGCAGTGGAAGGCGTCCTCGACCGCACGCGAAACAACTCCGGGGCGGCGACACCCGAATCCGGCCAGGCTGAGCCACCGCCTGCGGCGCGGCGCGCCATACCGCGCAGCCAGCAGCCCGCCCCACCCCCCGACGACGCGCTGGAATAGACTGAATAATCTTGGGAGAAACAATGGGCCCCGGCTTCGCCGGGGCCCATTGTTTCTCCCAAGATTTCAGACTAGAAGCCGTCCTAAAAATGTCCTGCGAGATCGCAATCCCCGCGCTTCGCGCGGGGATTGCGATCTCGCCAATCATTTTAGGATGACTTCTAGACAGTTTGGATCTTCAGCACATTTGTCCGGCCCGCCCCGGCACCCACCGGCAGGCCTGCCGTGATGACAACCCGATCGCCAACCGTTGCGTAACCCCGTTCAAAGGCAGCCTGCGCGGCCGACAAAAAGAGCGTGTCAGCGTCCTTTGGCAGGGGCATGATGGCGGCATTGACTCCCCACATGAACGCCGTGTAAGCGTACGCGCGGGGGCTGTTGGTGAGAGTGAGGATCGCCACAGCGGGGCGATGCCGCGCCACCATTCGGGCCGTATGGCCCGATGAGGTTGTGCACACGATGGCTTTGGCGTCCACATCGGACGCAAGCTCAACGGCGGAGCAGGTGACCGAATCGGTCACAACGTCGATGACGCCGATCTCGGGCCCGCGCTGCGGTCGCAGATCCGTTGGGCCTGCCAGGCGCCGCGATTCGATCAGGTGCGCCTCGGCGTTCATGGCGATCCGCGACATCGCCCGAACCGCCTCGATGGGGTAGTCACCGGTGGCGCTTTCAGCCGAGAGCATCACCGCGTCGGTGCCATCCAACACCGCGTTGGCAACATCACTTGCCTCGGCCCGGGTGGGCGAGGATGCCTTGATCATGCTCTGCAACATCTGAGTTGCCGTGATGACGGGCTTGCCCGCGCTCTGACAGGCCTTGATGATGCGCTTCTGATAGAAGGGCACTTCCTCCGGCGCCGCTTCCACACCCAGGTCGCCCCGCGCGACCATGACGACATCCGAGACGCGGATGATGTGATCCAGGTCATCCAATGCCTCAGGCTTCTCGATCTTGGCCACCAGGAGCGGATCCGCGCCATGGGAATGGGCAAGCTCACGCAATTCGACCACATCATCGGCCCGGCGCACAAAGCTGAGGGCCAGCGCGTCAACCTTCTGCGCAATGGCAAACACCACATCGATCGCGTCCTTGGGCGTGATCGATGAGACTTTCACCCGGGCGCCGGGCGCGCTGACGCCCTTTCGAGAGGTGAGCGTGCCGCCGTAGACCACCCGGCAACGGATCGAGCCGGGGCCGGGCGCGTCAACAACTTCGAGCACCATCGCTCCGTCATCAATGAGCAGACGCTGGCCTGGCCCGCACGCTTCGATGACCTCGGGGTGCGGGAACGGAATGGCAATCTCGAACCCAGGCCCGCCTTCGCCGGCGACAACACGAACGATCTGGTCGCGGATCAATTCAATCCCGGTGGGCGGCAGGCCGCCCACCCGGAACTTGGGACCCTGCAGGTCGCCCATGATGGCCACATGGGCGCCTTCCTCGGCGGCCAGCCGGCGGACCAGCGCAATCCGGCGAGCATGGTCCTCATGGGTGCCGTGCGAGAAGTTCATCCGGGCGACGTCCATCCCGGTTCGAATCATCTCGCGCAGCACCTGTTCTGATTCACTGGCGGGGCCGATGGTGCAAACGATGCGTGTTCTCACATCTACAGAATATACGCGATTCCCAGCGCGCCCGGGCCCGCATGCGCGGATACCGCCGCGCCGGCTTCGGTAATGAAAGGCGCGCCAAGCTTAAGTTCTGCGCACACCTCCGCGGCCAGGGTCTTGACCGCATCTTCAGCGCGCACATGAAAGAATCCCACCATCGGCGCCGCGCTCGTTTTGATGTCCTTGATCGCCAGTTCCTTGAGGCGCGCAACGGCCTTTCCCATGGTCCGGACCTGCTCGACCGGCTCAAGCCGGCCCTCTTTGAGGGTCAGAATGGGCTTGACCTGCATCATTCCGCCGAACAACGCCTTCGCCCCGCCAATTCGACCACCCCGGCGCAGATTCTCCAGGGTCTCAAAGACGATGTAGAGGCGGGTGCGGGGAATGAGCGCCTCGATGTGGCTCTTGATCTGGGCAACGCTGGCCCCCTCGCCCGCCAGGCGAAGCGCCTCGCGCACAAACATGGCCTGGGCAGTGCTGATGAACTGGCTGTCGATCACGGCGTAGTCCGTGAGCATTTCCTTGGCCGCAATGCGGGCGGACTCAACCGTCACGCTCAGTCCGCGCGGCATGTGGATCGACACAACCCCGTCATTTTTTAACGGCGCATAGGCGGTCATGAAATCGTCGTAGGTCGCGCCCGATGTTGTCGGAAAGCGCGAATCGCTCTTCAAGCGGGCATGAAAATCGACGATTGAGATGTCGTATGTCTCGCGAAAGCTCTCATCTCCAAAGAGCACATACGAGGCCGGCATGGCAGCCACACCCCATTCCTTTGCCTGATCCAGGGTCAACCCCGAGCCGGTATCCGTGACGATTTTGACCATTGTGATAATCCCTCCCTGCAGAACATGAAAAGACGCAACGCTTTGATGGACCAACCCGCACCGCCTTCACGCGCGCCGGGCCCAAGAGCCGGTATTATAGGGAAGATGCGACAGAACCGCGCGTTGGCGGCCCTCCTGGCGGTGTATTTTGCCCTTGGCCTGGTCTACAGCGTCAGCACACCCATCCTGGAAGCCTCAGATGAGGTGCGCCATCTTGCCGTGATTGAGCACTACTGGCTTGGGAACGGGTTGCCCGTCCAGGACCCCGATAATCGCGGCTTCTACGAGCAGGAAGGCAGCCAACCTCCGCTTTTCTACCTTTCCATGGCGGCCCTGTCCAAGGGATTTGATTTGTCCGACTTTCGGGACCGAGCGACCTTCAACCCGCACGGCAGGCTTGGGCGAGCCGACACCAGCACGAACTGGAACATGGTTCTGCACACCGAAGCCGAGAATTTCCCGTGGAGCCGCACAACGCTGTTTGTTCACGTCGTTCGGCTCATCGGGGTGCTGTTTGGGCTTGGGACGGTCTGGGCGACTCACGGCATCGCCGCGGGCCTTGTCGAAGCGCTTGGCGCGCGCGCCCGCGCGCTGACGGCCGCGCCGATGCTCGCCGCCGCGCTGGTTGGGCTCAACCCGATGTTCCTGTTCATCAGCGCATCGATCAACAACGACACGCTGGCCACGCTGTTCTCCTCGCTGTCGCTGCTTCTGGCGGTGCGCGCCTTGCGCAGCGGCCTGAGCGCGCGCATGGCCGTCGCGCTCGGATTGTGCCTGGGCGGCGCGGCCCTGGCCAAATCCTCTGGGTTGGCGCTCAGCGCGGTCGTGCCGGCGGTGCTCGGGCTTTCGGCCCTGGCTCGACGCGCGCAGCGCGATCCACTGCCAAAAGCGCTTGCCGCGCCCGTCCTGGCGCTGGTCATTGCGCTGGCGGTCGCCGGTTGGTTCTACCTCAGGAACCAGATTCTGTATGGGGATTTCACCGGCACGCAGACGATGTCGATCATCGCCGGACCGCGCGACCGCATCCCAACCGTCTTTGAGCTCATCAGCGAGTATGAAGGATTTGCCCGCTCGTATATCGGCTTGTTCGGCGCAGTCAATATCCCAATGACCGAGATCGCCTACGCGCTCTTCAACACCCTGCTCGCATGCGCCGGCGCGGGACTGGCCCTGCTCGCCTGGCGCTGGCGCGCCTCGGCCCGTGGCGTTCGAGCTGCGCTGCAAGAGCCCTCGACTCTGCCAGCCGGGATGCTTGTTGTCGTCATCCTCGTCGCACTCGCCGCGCTGGCGCGCTGGACGTCACTGACCATGGCAAGCCAGGGCCGTCTGATCTTCCCGACGATCGGCGCGGTCTCGACCCTGATTGCGGTTGGAACCTTGACCTTCGTCGGCGCGCTGTCGACCCGCGCCAGTCGGTTCGCGGCCTACGCCATCGGGGGCGGGCTGGGCATACTGGCGATCGCAAGCCCATTCGCCTACATCCTGCCGGCCTATGCTCCTCCGCCGCGCGTGGCAGGCGAGCAGGCCCTTCCCGCCGGAATGACGCGCACCGAACTGCGATATGGCGATTCGGAGGGGCCAGCCCTGCGCTGGATCGGTTTCGAAGCCCGGCCCGCGCGGGTCAAAGACGGCGATCGCCTATCGCTGACGCTTTATTGGCAGGGGCTCCGGCGCATGCAGCGCGACTACAGCGTGGCCGTAAAGCTGTTCGGATCCGGCGCCATCAGTGACACGCTCCAGGCAGGCGGAATCGACATGACCCCCGGTCGAGGCATGTTACAGACCAGCCGCTGGACGCCGGGAGACATCATTGTGGAGCAACTGGAACTCCTGATCGACCCGCGGACGGGCCTGCCCAATCTGGCGGAACTCGCCCTGGATGTGAGCTGGTATGACTTCGATGTCGACGCGCGCCGTCAGACCCTTCTGAAAACCTATGACGGCGCCGGGCGCGAGACCGGGCGTCAGCGTTACGCCGCAACCGGCTACGCGTCACTTTCTCCAACGGTTATACCCGAGACTCAGCAGTGGCTGGCCAGCGTCCGGGTCGGCGACGCGATCAGCGTGACCCAGACCGGGCGCGCGCTGCGGATCGCGACGACCTGGTATGTGACACGGGACTTCAGCGAAGACATGACGGTGTTCATGCAAGTGGCCGACCCGCGCGGTCAGCAAGTAGCCCAGGCGGATGGCCCGCCGGCCGGCGGACGCTTCCCAACCCGCTGGTGGCGCGCCGGCGACATCATCGTGGATACCCGCGATATCAGCCTGCCGGATGGGCTTGCGCCTGGCCCCTACACCTTGCGCTTTGGCCTATACCGCCCGAGCGGGGACTTTGCCCGAATGGCCGCGTTCAGCGCGCCCGGTTCAGCCCTGACGGATTCAGCGCTCAAGGCCGAGCTGACCCTGCGCTAGAAGTCATCCTAAAATGATTGGCGATCTCGCAATCCCCGCGCGAAGTGCGGGGATTGCGAGATCGCAGGACATTTTTAGGACGGCTTCTAGGAACCATTCGCAAATGCGTTGCCGGAGGCAGTGTGCCCCGGGCTGCGCGCGGGGCACATTGCCTCTGGAGATGACGGCGTGGTTCCCCGAGCGTGTGAATCGCGGTCGGACGCGAGTTATGTATGGATATTTGCATAATAACGCGGCGGGTCGTATGATCGCCCCCATGCATACAGAGCGGCTCTCGGATGATGTCTACGTCTTCACCAGCGAGCTTTACTACCAGGTCACGGCAAGTCTTATTGTTTCAGGCACCATCGGTGTCCTGATCGACACACTGCCGTTCCCCGAAGAAACGGTTCAGATCGCGCAACTCGTCAATCGGCTGTGCCCGGATGGCGTCCGATACATCATTTACACCCAGCACCAGGCGGATCATGTGTATGGGGCTGCTTTCTTTCCCCGCGCCGAGGTCATCAGCCACACCCTGTGCCGAGAACTGATGATCGCCCACGGGTTTGAAGCGCTCGAACAAGCCAAGACTCAGTCGCCGTCGCTGAACCTTGTCCGCCTGCGCCTGCCCACCATCACCTTTGACAAGGGCAATTTCGCGCTGCGCTTGCCGGGCAAGACGCTGGAACTTCTGCGCCTTCCGGGCCACACGCCGGACTCAATTGCGGTCCTCTTCCAGGAAGAGAAGCTGCTGTTTGCCGGCGACACCATCATGGCCCTTCCCACTGTCAGCGATCCTGGGGCCGACGTTGCTGCGATTCGCCAGGCCATCGAGCTCGTCGCGGGCATGCAGCTCGATTGCATCGTGCAGGGGCACGGCGAGATCATCCTGCGCGGCGAAATCAAGGAAAACATGCGGCGGGGCAACCATTACCTCGAAACCCTGGTCGCCAAAGTCGAAAAACTGGTCGAGACCGGCGCGCCGCGCGAAGAGGCCGCCCGCCTGCCCATTGAGCAGTGCGGGATGCCGCGGGTGTTGCTCAACGGGGCCGTCACCCAGCTGCATACCGCAAATGTGCTTGCGCTCTATGACCGCTTGATGCTGTCCCGCCCGCCGGTCAAGGCGGTTGAACCGCCCAAGGTTCAGCCGGCTGCGCGTCCGGTGAAGCCCGTGGCCAAGGCTGCGGCCGCAGCAGCCAAGACCGAAGGCAAGAAGAGTGGCGCCGCGGGCGCCGCGCCATCCAAAACGCCGGCAGGCAAAGGCAAGCCCGCCCGGAAGACAGCGGCAAAGGCCGAGCCCGCCAAGTCCAAAGCGTCGGCAACGAGCAAACCTCATGGCGGGAAGCCAGCTGCCAAACCCACTGGCAGGCCAAAGACACCCGGAAAAGCAAAATGAGCGTGATTCAGGCCGCGTTGATCGCGCTGTTCTATGCGTTCGCGCGTTCATCGTTCTCGGCCGGGTTGGGAAATTCCGTTTTTGCCCAGCCGCTGGTCGGGGGCGCCATCGCCGGCCTGATCCTTGGCGATCCCGCGCGCGGCGCCGCGCTTGGGGCCGGCCTGAACCTGGCGACCCTCGGCCTATCCGCTCTGCGCGTGCGAGTCGCGCCGGACATCGGCCTGATGGGCTACGTCGGCGTGCCCGTCTTGATGCTGGCCGGAATCCGGACCGAGTCACCCCAGACTCTGGCCATCCTGAGCGGACTGGCCGGACTGGGATTCGCGCTCAACTTCCTGGCAGGCGCTTTCAACACCGTCCTGGCCCACTGGGCGGATTTTTTCGCCGAACGCGGTGATGCCCGAATCGTCACCTTTGTCAACATATTCCCCAGCCAGATCTGGCTCTTTCTGATCTCATTCTT
>Ga0073902_10001619_pt1 | contig 12123 bp, 9 predicted proteins | sample KloWWTmeKNB19Kit_FD_66667 | JGI IMG/M metagenome (GOLD analysis project Ga0073902, IMG submission 66667) | Active sludge microbial communities from Klosterneuburg, Austria, studying microevolution and ecology of nitrifiers - Klosterneuburg... | ecosystem: Engineered > WWTP > Aerobic digester >...
TGGTTTTTGTCACCTATCACTATGCACGCGGAGATTCTCACCGGGGTTGTAGAGGATTTCATTATGATACTGATGCGGCCAGAAGCGCAGCTATTAAACTAAAAGATCAATTTATACGTGTCTATGGCAAAGGCGCAGTGGTTCCTATCGTCTGCGGCATTGAAACCGATCTTGACGCGCTGATCTTACATGGTGAAGATGATCGCTCAGCAGTTGATTTAGCTAAAATCAACCAATCTTCACAACTGGAACTCGAGGAATTACTCTACTCATTGTATCCATCAATGCCTGAAAGGATTGTGCGGGATCTGATCCCATTGGTTCGTGGCAATATCAAGCATGTTGCTGAAATCCGTGCCGCCAACAGACCTATTGAAGATGCTGAGCACAAAGAGTGGGTATTAGGCGTAGGCCGTGGTTTTGACTGGCTGCATGCCATTAATACCGCATTTATCGTTGGACCTTTTGATCCGAATCTGTCCGTTGCGATTGAAACCGCAGCCAAGTTACTCAAAGGAAACATCGATGATGGCCGGGTCGATCCCAATGGCATCGTCCTGCTGACCTCAGCGGCTTTCAGAGACAAAGGCGGTCCTGAATATCTTCTGGCCAGAGAAAAAGCCATATTCCTTAGCAAGTTTGCTCACGACATTATCAAGGATCGAGTACCGGATTTGGTACCTCATTTACAGATCCTCACTGGATTCACTGACTTGGATACCAGAAAATTTGAAGTCATAGAGCGGGTGGATGCTGTGCCAGCTAAGAAAGTCAAAACTGCGTAATTTATCCTGAAGCATCGTTGATTAGTTAAGGATTAAATTGCACCAAACCTGACCGATATTATTCGGTCAGGTTCTTAAACACCGATTGATAAACTCTGAGTAATGTCGCTGAATAAATATTTTAGTTATTGTTATAAAATGTGTTTTTTCCTGTTACTTACCAGTAATCAGTTATGACTCACACTAATGACTTCAATGAACCACCGCCATCTTCAGATCCCAATCGAACAGAAATAGATTCGCCCCCATCAAATCCGCCACCATCGCCTCCTCCCTCCACTCCTCATCTGACTGAGCGTGCTGCTTTCCAGACTCAATATGCAATTCGCGACATACAAGCCGGCATAATCACTGGCGCAATGGCAATACCATTGACGGTCGGTATTGCAATGATGTCTGATTACCCCATCAAGGTGGCACTTGCAACCGTTGTTTTTGCATGCTTTGTTGGCTGGGTTAATGCCTGGATTAAGCCGGGTAATTATATTGGCGCACCCGGTGTAGCGGCAGGTCTAGCGCCGGTTCTGGCGATGGGCGTCGCCAGTTTTGGCATGGAAAATATGGCCTTTGTTATTTTCCTCACCGCATTTATTCAAGCCATCATTTGGAAGTTCAATCTACAGAAATATATCTTGATTGCAGTACCGAATTATCTGGTTGAGGGCTTGCTGGCAGGTGTCGGTTTAAAGATTGCCCTCAACTTTTTTACAATGACTTATGAAATACCAGCCAGTATGGAATCAGAAGCATTTTGGAACATTGCACGCATACAAATGTGCCTGATCTCGTTGGTTGGTTTCATAAGTTTCATTTATTTATTCACCAAGTTCCAAAGCACACAACCCGCTGTCCCATACTTCGTTTTGATTACCGCAAGTGCCATTCTGGCTCAATTTATCAGCATGCCCATGTTGCATATCGAGGATGTTCCATTGCACTTGGCGTTACCGCTTCCTCATTTTAATGATGCATGGACCTGGATATCGGTCATTGGATTTGCATCGATGCTGGCCATTATTGATGTCATTGAGCAGGTGATGAGTAATGCCGCCATCCAGAAAATAGACCCATTGCAAAGAAAATGCAACACTAACAATAGCTTGCTCGCCATTTGGATCGCCAATATGGGATCAAGCTTTTTTGGTGGGATGACGAATCTGGATGGAGTGGCCAAAAGCACAACCAATAAACTGGCTGGCGCCTATACGAAATTTTCTGTGTTGATTATTGGCATGGTTATTCTGTTCTTTGTACTGAATGCTCAATTCTTGGAATATCTGCCAAAATTTTCTTTAGCAGCCATAATGATTTTTACCGGCTGGAAAATGATGATGGGATTATTACATGTTGCGCATAATGGTCAGTATGCAATGATACTGGCAACATTGTGCGCCTTACTGGTATATAAATTGGGCATCTTTGAAGGACTATTAATTTCGTTGGTCTTTCATGGACTGATTAATTTTATCGTTTTTTATCAAGTGCAAAATATTAAAAGCAAAGAGATCATCAAAAGATATTTAAAGCGATTTGCGGGTGATGGTGGGGTTGATTAATACTGTGCACAACAATATCCAGATTCATTAAGTCACGATGACTTTGATTTCGTCAGCAGCGTAGGCAACATACGAATAGCCTCTGCATTACTTTCCGAAAATACTATATCGGCTGCTTGCTGCCAGGGCAGCCACCGATATCTTAAGTGTTCCTTTGGCGCCACGGTTACTGGCTTTAATTCCGGTAGGCACAATCCGAAAACATGCTCAGTATTATGCGTCACTTCAGGCGCATAGCGCCATCGCCATTCTTGATAAATTTCATATTGATTTTGCATCTGCCAATCACTCAGTGCGTAGCTTTCCGCATCCAAGCCCGTTTCCTCAAACACCTCGCGGATTGCCGTCTGCCGGAGTACTTCTCCTTGATTCTGGCTACCTGTCACGGATTGCCAATAACCCGGATGATCAGCTCGCTCCAGCAGTAAAACCTGTAAATCCGCCGTGTAAATGACAACCAGAACAGAAACCGGTGCTTTGTACATTAGAACAATTGATGTTCGATTAACCAGGCTTGATTTCAGTCTGGCGCAAGCGAATATTCAATTCTTTCAATTGTTTCTCGTCTACCGTGCTGGGCGCGTGAGTAAGCAGGCACTGAGCACGCTGCGTTTTAGGAAAGGCAATCACGTCACGAATCGATTCTGAGCCTGTCATCATGGTCAAAATACGATCCAGACCAAATGCAATTCCACCATGAGGCGGTGCGCCATACTGCAAGGCCTCTAACAGAAAACCAAATTTTTCTTGGGCTTCCTGCTGCGAAATATTTAAAGCGCTAAATACCTTGGATTGAATATCCTGGCGATGAATCCTCACCGACCCGCCGCCAATTTCGGAGCCATTCAGAACCATGTCATAAGCTTTGGAAATTGCATTGCCTGGATCTGTTTCCAGCAAATCTTCATGCCCATCGGCTGGAGAAGTAAAAGGATGATGCAAGGCTTGCCAGCGATTTTCTTCTTCATCGCGCTCAAACATGGGAAAATCAACCACCCATAATGGCTTCCAGCCGGATTCTGCATGACCATGCTGGTGACCAATTTTGATACGTAACGCACCTAAGGATTCATTAACGATTTTAGCTTTATCTGCACCAAAGAATATCAAATCACCATCCTTTGCACTTGTTCGTGCAAGAATGGTGTTAATGGTTTCCTCAGGTAGGAATTTAAGGATTGGTGATTGCAATCCTTCCAGACCTCCTGCCAGGTTATTGACTTTGATATAAGCCAAGCCTTTTGCGCCATAAATAGCCACAAAATTCGTATAGTCATCAATCTCTTTGCGCGATAACTCTCCCCCTCTAGGTACGCATAAAGCGGCTACCCGACCATTCGGCTTCTCGGCTGCTTCACGAAACACTTTGAAAGGCACTTCCTTCATGATGTCGGTCAGCTCTGTAAATTCCAGCGGAACGCGCAAATCGGGTTTATCAGAACCATACTTGAACATGGCATCCGCATAGGTCAAACGAGGAAATGGATTGGGCAGATCTACGTTATTTACGGTCTTAAACAGACCGCGGATCATTTCTTCCATCAATGACATAATTTCATCGGCAGACAGAAAAGAAGTTTCAATATCAATCTGAGTAAACTCTGGTTGTCTGTCAGCGCGCAAATCTTCATCACGAAAACAACGTGTTATCTGATAGTAGCGGTCAAACCCTGCCACCATCAAGAGTTGCTTGAATAATTGTGGCGATTGAGGCAACGCAAAAAAATGACCTGCATTGACTCGCGAAGGCACCAGATAGTCGCGTGCGCCTTCAGGCGTCGACTTGGTCAACATCGGCGTTTCAATATCCAAAAACCCATGTTGATCAAGAAACATGCGCACAGCCATTGCAACCCGATGCCGCAAACGCAGATTGGATTGCATCACTGGTCGACGCAAATCCAGGTAGCGATGCTCCAGTCGCACCGCTTCGCTGATATTGTCATCGTCCATCAGAAAAGGCGGTGTCAATGAAGTATTCAATACCTCGATGCTAGCCACCAAAATCTCGATCTCGCCGCTGAACAAAGCCGCATTGATCGTGCCTTCAGGACGCTTTCTGACTTTACCCGTGATAGTCAGCACAAACTCATTACGTACTTTCTCTGCTGTCTGAAAGGTTTCCACATTATCTGGATCGCATACAATCTGAACCAAGCCTTCACGGTCACGCAAATCAATAAATATGACACCGCCATGATCCCTGCGCCGATGCACCCAGCCGCAAAGTGTCACTGTTTTATCAAGATATTCCGTATTAATGGCGCCACAGTAGTTTGTACGCATAGTTCTGTTCAATAGTTGAGAGATGAGGTTATGATTTTTATGTGTTGATCACGAAGATCGGAACTGAGTGATAGCCATTTTTAGGTTGCTACTCATATCACGACTAAGGAGCGCTTTCATCGCATATTCGTTATTTCATTAATCTGCCGCAGGCGTCGAAGCACTTTCTTTGCTGGCGACCGTATCCGCAGCAACCGGTGTGGCTGATGCACTATCTGTTGCAGTCGATTTGGTATCAGTTTGTTTTGTTTTGTTATTTCTAAAATCAGTCACATACCAACCGCCGCCTTTTAATTGAAATCCTGCAGCAGATATCAGCTTTGTATAATTGCTACTCCCGCAAACCGGACAAGCCGCAATGGGTGCATCACTAATCTTTTGCAAGTGTTCTTTCTCGGCACCACATGAATTGCAAAGATATTCATAAATAGGCATAGAGGCCTCCAACAATCCAATATGAGAAATCGCGAATTATACCTTAACCAGGCTTATTTTAAGCATCTAATACGACCTTTAGATGGAGGATCGTGTTCTAGGCGCTACCATGAATAGTGATTATTTTCAGAAAAATTCAGAATATGACTTATGTTGCGCAAGCTTATTATTCCCAGAAAGTTTTTTATCGGTGATCAGTTTGAATAATCTTCAATAGAGAATTATTAACTAACAATGCGCATGGATTGCAGCATAACAATAGAGAGATTTAATTTGAATAAATCATATCAGCGAAAATGAGCCTGAATCGAGCAAACAACTAGCATTGACAAGAGCGGAGAGGACATTGCCTCTCCGTACAACAAGATTAACTTAATACACTAACATCATCCCAACCAATCATACCGGCTTGTATACCGACTAGCGTAATGGATACATCAGAACCAAAATTGACAATAAAATCATCACCATCATGATAAGCATTGGTAACGTAACTAGACAAATGCTCCCTTGAGGTCAAGCCAAGACCCGTATCAAACACCAACATATCACCTTGCTGCGAACTAAAATCTTCGATTCGTAAATGATCTGCTTCGCGGAAAATAAAATCATCTGCTCCATGCCCACCTGAGCAATGTTCCCCTCCTCGCACAGCGATATAATCATCGCCACTGGTATGAGAATAATGGATATTGTCAGTAATTCTTGGCCCATTGCCATTACCTGATGCATTTGGTGAAACCTGCCATTGTTCAGAAACACGGAAGAAAATTCCATCACCGTCAGCATCCGAATAGCGCGTTATTTCGGTTCCGAAAGGTTTAATTTCTTTACGTACAACATCATTGCCATCCACAGTATAAGATTTCGTTCCATGATCATCCAATGATTTAGGTTTCAACACACCGTCTTTCAATTCATAAACAGCGGTTACCTGATTATTGGCAATTTCAAACTTAAAAGCTTTGTGATTTCCGGAAAAATTATCATCACCTCCAAAATCATCATTGCGACGGCCTCCATGATCGTCACTGCGTCTGTCATCATTAAAATCGCGATTGCCTGAACTCATTTTATTTCTCCTGATAGTCAATAAAAATAATTGGAAAGTATTTGCTGCACAGCATGTTCTTCATAGTGTTTCGCTCACAATCAATTCCTCTGAGCGAATAAATCTATTAAATCAGAAGAATTACCTAACACGCGGATTCATGCAGTTGTTGGTTACTTAATGCAGTAAGAAACATTATACGTGTGAATATTTCCCACGTCAATTATTTTGCGGGAAATATTTACACGTATATACAGAAACTTCTATTTGTGAAAATATTTATTTAAATACATATACCTAAATAAAAATGAAACCGATAATTTTGCCACTATTCTTTGTTATAAGTACTCATGTATAGTCGTACTTCTGACTACCACATGCCAATCAAATTAGATTCTTGAGAAATAGGCAGCGAATCTTCTAATTTTGCGTAATTATTTCAAAGCTACTGTGCGATTGATTGCACTCTATAAGTTTTCAGTGAACACCCTTCAATTCTTTAAAAGCGCATCAAAAAACCACCGACAAGCATGGATACAATAGAACAAAAACTAGAAGCCCGTTTAGGCCGCATACATACTCGACAACGACTCGGAATTGAAGCAGCACATGGACACCGTGTATTGGGTCAGGGGTTAAATTTTTTCCATCCCGAAAACTGGTATTCGACACATGCATTGATTCGGTTTGCAATCCAACTGGTGGGCATGTATGAACGTGGCCAAAGGAATGCACGCAACTTACAGGTAAAGAAAAATTCGATTCATCTCCCGCATTTACCTGACGAATTTCATGATTTCAGAATTCTGCATTTAACCGATTTGCACGTCGATATGGATGATCGAAATCTAAATGCTTTGATTCAAACTGTAGCAAATTTACACTACGATATTTGTGTACTAACGGGAGATTATCGCGCCCAAACGCATGGCGAGATTGATAGTGCAGTTGCCGGTATGCAACAACTCGTTACGATGTTAAAACAACCCATCTATGGCGTCCTAGGAAATCATGATTCGATACGTATGTTGCCGGCTTTGGAATCCATGGGAATCATCATGCTGATGAATGAAGTGACGATCCTAGAAAAAGACGATGCACAGATTTTTCTGGCTGGCGTTGATGATCCTCATTATTTTCGAGTAGACAATCTTGAGAAAGCGGCGCGAGATATTCCAGAACAGGCAGTCTCTCTACTACTCTCCCATACACCGGAAATCTATCGTCAGGCAGCACACGCTGATTTTGACGTCATGTTTTGTGGCCATACCCACGGCGGTCAAATTTGTCTTCCCGGTGGAATTCCTCTAACGCTGGATTCTAATTGTCCACGCTATTTGGGTGCTGGCAAGTGGCGGTATCACCAAATGCAGGGTTATACATCTGTAGGCGCAGGCACCTCAATAGTGAACGCCCGATTTAACTGCTTGCCGGAAGTGACTATTCACCACTTATTAAAAGCTCAATAAGGTGTTTTGCGAATTCTGAGTAGATATAGCACACGCGAAATAATCAGTTCACCAATCAGAAATGCCAAGACAATCCAGAAAATCTGCTCATGGCTGATCGCCAATAAATCCTGACACCCTAGCAGCGGAAACAATGATTCTGGAATCTGATCAAGACCCAGCGCCATTGAACTGGGAAGCAAGCTTAAACGCCGCTTGATGAAGCTTGAGAACATATCACCAGCCATAGATAGCATGCCAAATAGCAGACTGGTCTGCAGAGGGACGGCAAAAACACTACCGATAACAACGGACATCAATAGTGCAGAAACAAGACCTCTAAAGGTTTTTGAAGTGCCCAGAATAGGCCGACCATCTACAAACAACTGATTACAATCAATGGGATAATTAAATCTATTACCTGCGAATTTTGCCAGAAGAATAGGCGCCCCATTCACTCCCATGAGCCAGAATAACAAGATGACTTCCTGCGGCAATTCTTCCATTAGATACAAATCTGGCAAAAAACGGCTATTGGCATTAAATCACCATTGAGGACTATCAATAATTTTATCCGAAGCACTTTTCTTTTAATTTGGGACCAAACTGTTGTTGGCATTGGAGGCTAACAAACATCTGCCCCAAGGAAAACCAAATACTGATCAAACAGAGTAACTTTACCGGCCTGCGCTAATCACCAGCGGACTTTCTGCAATGAAGCTGATTTTGCAGCTTATCTGCCAGTTTATTCAAAGTATTTTTCATTAATTTTGCTACAGGTCTTTCCACCGCAACATGAATCAGAAATGCCAGCAGCAGCATGCCAATGACAAGACTCCAGAATAAAACATGCACATTAATTTGGGTATAGGCTACGTTATAAATCATAAAACCAAGTTCTTGATGCAATAGATATAACGGATAAGTTATCGCACCCAACCATAGCCAGTTTGCACGCCCGATCACACCTGTTTGCCTGCATGAGACCATACCCATGATGACAAAAAATGTACTGACAATCGCGGCAATGACCAAGGGATTCAAATCATTCCTGATACGAATCTCAATCTCATACATGTCAACTGTCGATTGATAGAGGACGCATAACCAAGCTGCAACTATTACCAAACAACGAATCCGGGTCATTCCTCGGGACCAGATAAAGAAAAATGTCGCTCCGGCTATAAAATGGGCGGAATAATCATCCAGTAATACAAAATTTAAATGAAATACCGGGTAAATGACCAGTGCAATCGTCACCACCAACCAAAAAATAAATAATGTTTCGATTTGCTGAACTTTGCCCAATAGCAGCACAATTGCCACCAATGCATAAAACTTGAGTTCCACAAACAAGGACCAATAGGCATTATCAATCGACTCCACATCCATGAAGTCGCTTAGCATCGACATATTGACCAGGTATTGACTGAAGGTTGCCACGTAATCCGGTGATCCGATTGTCAGAATAGCGACAAACGTGATGGTGCAGCATATCCAAAAAGCCGGATAAAGGCGCACTAGCCTGGATAACACAAAATGCCTTAAGCTCCCACTGAAAGCAGTCATTAGAATGACAAATCCACTGATCATGAAAAATAAATCAACACCCAGATAACCATATCTGAATAGGGAAGATAGTAATGGATAGGGTGCGATCGTTTGAGCATTCACCACGAAACCATTCAGTGAATAATGATGAAAAACAACTGCCAACGCAGCAAGAAATCTCATCAAATCGAGCTCGTTAACTCTGCCAATATTAGCGTAACGTGCGATCACATTATTCAACCTTACTTGAGATTACGCTGAAGTTTAAAATGGTGTTCCGGGATAGAACAACAATGACAGCCCATAATTTGGAATTCTAAATCATTGTTCAAAGTATCATACCTCCTTTTTAGGATAGGGTATGTCAACTCCTCCCAAAACACCGTACACTTTTTGAAAGTGACATCCAATCGATTGGTCAGATCATCAATCAATCACAAACTTAACCAGCACATCCTTGGCAAAGCTGTCCGATGCGATAGGGGTCAGATGCCCGTAATCGTGTGTAGTAATGCCCTCCGCAACATTATCACCGTAATAAATCAAGCAACCTTCCGCCCGACAAAAATAGTCAATCATACTCACATACTTCAAATGTGGCATAGACAAAGTTTCTGATTTCAAACGCTCGTCAAGCACAAGAAAACCCTTATCTAACCCCGATAAAGCATAGCGTGGAGTGTTAGATATAAACCTTGAAGCTATTACGGACGGTAAATTTGGCAACCAATGAGGAGTTGGGCCAGTGAATATTACTTTCTGAACACCGATATTGAGTAAAGCACGAGATAACTTGTCCATATCTGCTGAATTATGTTTCAGATTCTGCCCTACTATCACCACTCTTGGTTTTAGTTTTTTTATTGCGCCAAGAGCTAGCCAGTTTGAATGTTCGCAATAATTGATGTTGCTTTGCACGCCATCAAGCTTTGCGATACAACCAGCGCTAGCGACCTGTAACAACTCAAAATCATTCGGCAGATGCTTACGAAGTCCGTAATTTAATTGTTGTGCGTGAGAATCGCCCCATATAAAAACCAACTTATCGCTACTGGCTTGACTTTCATAACAACTTTTCGATATTGAATCATGTGGAACGTTGGTTGGATTACCAGAACGATACTTTGGAATATCATAGAAGTTACAATCCGCACGATATTTCTGAAGCAAACCATTCTTTTCAGTATATTGCCACGCAGGTATTTCATTTTCGAAGAAATCAAGAAAACGACTTTGCTCCGCATTGATTTGCCCAAGATTTCCATTTTTATAATGACCAAGCATCCCCATTGAGCAAAACGCAACAGTCCCGATCAAGGATAAGCCAAAGACTTTTTTTCGATCAACAAACTTCTTGTCACGAAACGGTTTTTCAATGTATTGCCAACTTAAAAAAGCGAACAAAATTGAAATGCCACTCAAAGCAAGAAACCACAATTTATCGTGCTCAGTAAGCCCATTGTGCCTAGCAAACGCAAACAGTGGTTGATGCCAAAGATATGCGCTGTAACTTATCAAGCTTACGCCGACGAATACTTGGTTGCCTACAAACTTACCTACGGTTGTTTGTTGTGTAGCAAACAAAATAATCAGCACAGTCCCAATAGTTGGCACTAATGCGTACAGCCCAGGAAAAGGTGTTGTTTTGCTGTAGGAAAAAACAGCAAAGAGAATTAAAGCCACGCCTAACCATCCACCAACCTCACTTAAGCCTTTACTAAACTCTGTACCATTGGCTTTAAACAAATAGAAGGCTGCGAACACGCCAATCAGCAATTCCCATCCTCGTGTCGGCAGAAGAAAGAAGGCTGCGGTCGTTTTAGCGCAAGCACCCCACTGCGCTATAGCAAAACTAGTAACCAATACAGTTGCTAACAAAATCAATAACCAGCGCTTACCTAGCCGCCAAGTCAGCATCAAGAACAGTGGGAAGATAACGAAATACTGCTCCTCTACTGCCAAGCTCCACGTATGTAAAAGCGGTTTAAGTTCGGCTGCCGTATCGAAGTATCCACTCTCACGCAAAAACAGAAAGTTGGATGCGAACACCGAAACGGCAACTAGACTTTGCGAAAAGTCTTTCATATCGCTTGGCAATAACCATAACCAAGCGAAAGGGATACAGACAAACATTACGAGGAACAACGCTGGCAGAATGCGCCTAGCACGTCGTTCGTAAAAATTAACGATTGAGAACTTATCTTGCTCTAGCTCAGCAAGAATGATGGTAGCAATCAGATAGCCGCTGATTACAAAGAACACATCCACGCCCACAAAGCCGCCACTAAACGTCTCAAAGCCGGCGTGAAAAAGTATCGCTGGCAGCACAGCAAGCGCTCTAAGTCCGTCTATCTCTCGTCTGTAATCCATATAAATGCAATGTTTGTTTGGGACTCTGTCGTGTTGCCGAAGGACGCTTTGCTAGGGCTTTTGGCTTCGAGACTACCGACTTAAAAGGTGTACATGACTATTTCTTCAGTGACATATGACGTTTAGAGTGACTACGTTTTTGAACAGCTAAAGCTTTACGTGGCTTTAATGGAAACGCCCAACTAAATCAACGACTTAATTGGGCGCATATCACTTTTCTGTGCAAGCTTTAAATATATATGAATCAATAACTTATGATATAATTTCTACTCCCACTCAATTATCAAGTGGCTTTGAAAAGTCTCGCAAATACAGGGTTATTTGCAGCGCTTGAAATCTGATACCGACAGCGTAACCGTTGAAAAAAACCCCTGAATTTCGCAATTACAAGACATCAAGTCTGTGCTGCAGCGTTGTTAATTTATTATGCCATAGGCAAGTAAATTGTGGCTATCAACCCGAACAATAAGCCTACCTGCAGGATATTCAAGTCTCGTCGTCAGCGCGAGCAATGAGTGAAGCAGGAAGAAGATTTAACGTTCATGATGTGTTCATCTGAATTGATGCATAGTGACAGGCATCAATTTGCAAAATGAGGTCTAATCATGATCAATAAATGGGTCATCGGGGGATTGGGTATT
>Ga0073902_10001623_pt1 | contig 12108 bp, 7 predicted proteins | sample KloWWTmeKNB19Kit_FD_66667 | JGI IMG/M metagenome (GOLD analysis project Ga0073902, IMG submission 66667) | Active sludge microbial communities from Klosterneuburg, Austria, studying microevolution and ecology of nitrifiers - Klosterneuburg... | ecosystem: Engineered > WWTP > Aerobic digester >...
GATGGAAAAAAATTCAACAAAACGGTTTCTAAAAAAGAAAAGAAAAAAGAAGAAGTAGTTGAAACAGAAATTAGTGAAGAGTCGGAACAACTTTCGGAAGAGTTGCGTTTAAAAGAATCGATGGAATTGTTTTATTCGCAATCCAATTTTAAAGTTATTTATGAATTTCCAAAGCCAGTAAAAAAAGTTTCTATAGAAAATGCACTTTATAGCGAAGATAGAAAAACTATTACTATAGAATATTCTCTAAAGGATTATATGGAAAATCCAGACAAGCTAAATTTAGACGTAGAATTTGAATAATGAACAAAATAATTCACCTACAAGATTTAGGAAATAAAGATTACAAAGAAACTTGGGATTATCAAGAACAACTTTTCAAGGAAATTGTTGATTTGAAAATCCAAAAGAGGAATAATCCAGAAATTGTTTCGCCAAACTATTTTTTGTTTGTAGAACATCCGCATGTTTATACCTTAGGAAAAAGCGGTGATGTTTCAAATCTTCTTTTATCAGAGAAACAATTAGAAGCAAAAGGAGCTGCATTTTATAAAATAAATCGTGGTGGCGATATAACTTATCATGGTCCAGGACAAATAGTAGGTTATCCAATATTAGATTTAGAAAATTTCTTTACAGATATTCATAAATATTTGCGCTTTCTTGAAGAAGTCATAATTTTAACTCTGGCAGAATATAATATTATAGGAGTAAGGAGTGAAGGCGAAACGGGCGTTTGGCTAGATGTTGGAACTCCATTCGCTCGAAAAATTTGTGCAATGGGAGTCAGAGCTAGTCGTTGGGTTACTATGCATGGTTTTGCGCTAAATGTCAATTCTGATTTAGGTTATTTCGATAATATAATTCCATGTGGAATAAAAGGAAAAGCGGTTACTTCTTTAAATGTTGAACTTGGAGTTGAGAAAATAAATGAATTAGAAGTTAAAGAAAAAATTCTGAACCATTTTTCAAACTTGTTTCAATCTACATTTATTTAAACTCTAAGAGGTCTAAAAGGATATCTTCAATTGTTCAGGCAATAATCGGAATGACATTCTGTGATATTTTGTTGCGCCATATTTTCTGATTGCTTCTCGATGCTCTTTGGTTGGATAACCTTTATTTTGTTTCCAATTATACATCGGAAATTCTTCGTGAATTTTATTCATATAATCATCTCTATAGGTTTTAGCCAAAACTGAAGCTGCTGCAATACTCATGTATTTGCTGTCACCTTTAATTATGGTTGAATAAGGAATGTTGTTTATCGGTTTAAATCTATTACCATCAACTATTATATATAAAGGAGTAGGATTAAGTTTTAAAACGCATTCTTGCATAGCTTTAATTGAAGCGTTAAGAATATTGATTTCGTCAATGATTTTTGGTTCCAGATGGGTAATTGAATACGACACAGCACTTTCTTCCAATATTGGTCTTAGTTTTTCTCTTACTTTTTCTGAGAGTTGTTTTGAGTCATTTAATAGATCTAGTTCAAATCCATCTGGAAGTAATATTGCAGCAGCAGTGACAGGACCAGCAAGACAACCACGACCAGCTTCATCTGTTCCACATTCTATGCTAAACTTTGAGAAATTAGATAATAACATATAATTTTTTATAAAAATATAAAAACTGACGCAACCTATTACTAAATATTGTATCAAATTAAAAGTTATTCGTAAAACATGAAATATCTATTCAAACACAATTGTGTTAAAAAAATATTATTCCGAAGTAATATTTGTTTTTTTAAGAAATAATTAAGAAGTTTGCGAAATAACTAACTCAAATAAAAATAATATGAGATCGAAGTTCAAATGGATTTTTACGCTATTGTTGGCGTTTTCAATGCAGCTTTCCTTCGCACAAGAGAAAACTGTAACTGGTGTTGTTGCTGATAAACTTGGGCCACTACCTGGTGCTAATGTTATCGTTAAAGGTTCGACAACAGGTGTGCAAACTGATTTTGATGGAAAATATTCTATCAAAGCAAAAAAAGGAGATGTAATCTTAGTTTCTTTTACTGGTTACAATCCAAAATCAATAACTGTTGGCGATGCTAATAGTTATAAAATTGTACTTGATGAAGGTATGATATTAGATGAAGTTGTAGTTGTAGCTTATGGTGTGCAGAAAAAAGAAGCCATAACGGGTTCGATTACCGAAATTAAATCTGATGTAGTTACAAAAATAACTGCAGGAAACGTTACTCAAGGATTGGTTGGAAAATCGGCTGGAGTACAAGTTTTTAATGGAAGTGGATTGCCAGGAGATGCTCCAACAATCAGAATTAGAGGTATAGGTTCTCTATCAGCTAATTTGAATCCTCTTTATGTAGTTGATGGTGTTCCTTTTAATGGGGATGTTAACTCTATCAATGCACAAGATATTGAGTCTATGTCGGTTTTGAAAGATGCTTCTGCCGCTGCTCTTTATGGAAGTAGAGGAGCAAATGGAGTTATTATCATAACTACAAAAAAAGGAAGTAAATTTAAAAATTCATCTGTTACTTTAGATACTAGATCTGGATTTGCTTCAAGAGCAACGCCTGATTATAAGTTCATAAAAGATGAAGGTAAATATTATGAAGCGTATTATCAAGGTTTGAAAAATGCTTATATGTTTACAGGAAATAATCTTGATTCAAATGCTGCTGCTGCTTTAGCTAATGCAAATTTAATTACAGGTGATCAAGGTCTGAAATATAATTCTTTTAATGTAGCTAATGATCAATTGATTAATCCTGCTACAGGGCAATTTAATCCAGCGGCTTCATTAAAATATAATGAAAGTTGGGATGATTACTTGTTTGGTGATGGTTTCTTTACTCAAACTAGCATGAGTGTTTCAGGTGGAAATGAGAATACTAATCATTATTTTTCTGCGGGATATGAAAAAAATGACGGATATGTTGTTAATTCTGGTTTTGAAAAAATAACATCAAGATTAAAGATTGATAGTAAAGTTAATGAAACTTTTACTTTAGGTGCAAATATTGGTTATACTTCAATTCGTCAAGATTATTTAGATGGTTACACAGGTGGTAATACATATAGTAGTCCGTTTTATTGGGTAAGAGCAGTAGCTCCGATATATCCAGTGAGAGCATATGATGCAGCTGGTAATCCAATTATAAATAGTTTAGGTGTACATATTTTTGACGATGGAACTGGTGCAAATGGACAATCGCCTGTAAGACCTTTTGGGTCTTTACAGCATCCATATGCTACGGCAGTTAATGATATAAAGAAATACACAACTGATAACCTTTATGCTTCGGGATATTTTGATTTCAAAATTTTAGATGGTCTAGTTTTTACTTATACAGCAACTGGAGAGTTGTTTAATGTTAACGATTCTAGTATGGATACTCCATTATATGGAGACGCGGTTAATGTAGGAGGTCGTGTTAGTTATACCAATCAAAGAACTTTTGCGTTTACTCAACAACAATTGCTTAAATATGCAAAAAAATTCGGAAAACATAGTTTAGACGTTCTTGCGGGTCATGAATCTTTGGATAGAAGATTAAATGGTGTTTCTGCTGAAAGGTCTAAGTTATTACTGCCTGATAGTCCTTATGTTAATCAAGCTGCTTTAAATCAATCAAACGGTGGTTATGGTTCTTCTTATGCTCTAGAATCTTATTTAAGTAGAGTTGCATATGATTATGACAACAAATATTACATTAATGCAAGTGCAAGACGTGATGGTTCATCAAGATTTGCACCATCTGAAAGATGGGGTAATTTTTATGGATTAGGTGTTGCATGGAGAGTTTCACAAGAATCTTTCCTTAAGAATGTTTCCTGGATTGATGAACTTAAGTTAAAGGCGAGTCTTGGTCAGCAAGGTAATGATGATTTAGGGTATGAATTGCCTTATTTAACTCAATATTTTGTTAATTATACTACTGACTCTACTTTGCCAATTTCATATATTTCTGGTGATTATTTAGGAAATAAGAAAATTACTTGGGAGACAACAACAAATTATAACTTTGGTTTTAATGCTAGTTTCTTCAATAGAAGATTGAATATTGAATCTGAGTATTTTGTTAGAGATATTACAGACATGTTGTTTGATAAACCTTTGCCTCCTTCTACAGGATTCCAAGTTACTCCAACAAATATTGGAGATATGCAAAATAAAGGTATTGAACTTACAATAGATGCTGAAGTTGTTAAAACTAATGATTTATCTATTACTTTAAATCTTAATGCTACAAGTTATAAAAACAGTATTTCTGAAATGCCTGATAACCCTACAGATACTGACCGTGTTATTGCTGGGAATTTTATTAGAGAAGAGGGTGGAGGTGCATTCGATTATTACATGAGAGAATTTGCTGGTGTTAATCCTGCAAATGGTGCTGCTTTATTTTGGACAAATGTTGATGATTTAGATCCTACAGCAGGTAGAATTTTAACTGAAAACTTTGGTGAAGCTGATTTGTATAGAATTGGTAAATCTGCATTGCCAGATGTTTATGGTGGTTTTGGTCTTAATGTTGAATATAAAGGATTTGATTTGGGCGTTAATTTTGCTTATCAAGTAGGCGGTTATGCTACTGATGGTGTTTGGTTAGGTGGTCTTGCTGTTTCTCCTGGAGGTGGAATTCATAGTGATTATTACAACACTTGGACACCTACTAATACAAATGCTTCTTTACCAAGATTAGATGTTGATGATCCATTAAACTATTATGGGAATTCAACTTTAAATTTAATCAAATCTGATTATTTAAGTATTCAAGATGTTTCTGTTGGTTATAATTTTAACTCAAGCATGGTTGAAAAATTAGGTTTAAGTAAATTGCGTATTTATGGTTTGGCAGATAACGTATTTTTATGGTCAAAGAGACAAGGATTTGATCCTCGTCAAAGTGGTGTAACAGGTGCTTCTTCAAACAATTATTCGCTTTTGAGAACAATATCTTTTGGAATTAATTTACAATTTTAAAAATTTTATACTATGAAAAAAAACAAATTTTTGCTGTTTGCACTTTTTTTAATTGTGTTTTCAGCTTGTTCGGATGATTACGTTGAGAGAGACTTTACAAATGCTGTTTCTGAAGAGCAGTTAGCAGCTATTGCAAATTCTAGTCCTGAAGCAGCTCTGTCAATTGCTGCTGGTGTAGAAGGTGGTAATAATTTCTTTTTGAATGATTTTAATACTGCTGGTAATGGTAACATTCATGATGATTTTGGTCACATGGCTGTTAATTTAGGTACTGATTTGATGAGTAATGACATGGTTCAAGTTCTTTCTCATTGGTTTGTGAACTATTATAATTATACTGCTAGAAATGAAAATTCTATTAGAACTGATATGGTTTGGAAGTTTTATTACAAAGTTATTTATAATATGAATGATGCTTTAAAGCTTGTTCCTTCTACTGTTATTGCTCCTGAGTTAAAACATATTAGAGGTCGTTTATTAGCTGTAAGAGGTTATGCTTATTTTCAGTTAATACGTATATATGGTAATGGTGATCTTGGTATTCCAATTTACACTACAACTGAAGCTTTGGGAGAAAGACAACCTACAGCAGATGTTAAAGCACTTATTCTAGCAGATTTTGAAGAAGCTTATTCTTTACTTGAAGGTTACTCAAGAGATGCTAAGACTGCTGTAGATAAAAATGTTGCTGCAGGATTTTTAGCTAGATATCATTTAGAATATGGTAATTATTCTCAAGCTGCTACTTATGCTCAAGCTGCAAGAAGCGGTTATAGCCCAATGTCATCTTCTGATTTAGCTGATGGTTTCAATAAAATTGGAAATGCGGAATGGATGTGGGGTGCTGATATTAATACGGCTACTTCAACAGTTTATGCTTCTTTCTTTTCTCAAATTGGTAGTTTAAATCCAGGTTATGCCGGGTTGTTAAATGTTTATAAATCTGCAGATAGAAGAATTTTTGACAACATTTCTGCTACTGATGCTAGAAAAGATTGGTTTGTTGACGCGGGTAATCCTTATGGTCTTCCTAAATATGCAAACATCAAATTTATTGATGATACCGATTTTGAAGGTGATTACGTATTCATGAGAGCTGCTGAAATGTATTTAATTGAAGCAGAAGCAAAAGCTCTTGGTGGTGATGAAGCAGGTGCTAAACAAGTTTTATTACAATTAATATCTACAAGAGACTCTGGTTATGCTTTATCATCTAATACTGGTGCAGCACTATTATCTGAGATTCGTTTTCATAGAAAATTAGAATTATGGGGTGAAGGTTTTGCTTACTTTGATATGAAAAGATGGAATGTTGAATTAAATAGAAATTATACTGGAACTAATCATGCTTCTTACGGTTTGTTTAATTATCCAGCTGGTTCTCCTAAGTTTGTTTTCCAAATTCCTATTAGTGAAGTAAATGCAAATATTAGTTTAGGAGTACAAAATCCTTTCGAATAACTAAAATAAGTTAATTTATTATGAAAAAAATATATGTAATATTAAGTGTTTTGACATTGTCATTACTTACTTTTAATTGTAGTGAGCATGACCCAAGTGTTGATGCACCAAAATCATTGAGTTTCCTTAGAGCAGCTGAGTTAGTTAGTTTTAATCCAGACACTCCAGTTTTTCCTTTAACTGTTTATTCTACTCAAACTTCTAATGAGGACAGAGTTGTAAGTTTAACAATTTTACAAGGAAATAATCCTTTAACTAATGCGCCTTATACAACTGCATTAGATGGAGATTTCACTGTCGCTACTTCTGTTGTGATACCAGCTGGTGAATTGTCAGGTTCTACTAATATAACCTTTAACCCTGACAATATAGCTCTAGGAGTTTCTAGAAAAGTAGCTTTTGAAATTGTTTCTCCTGATGAGTCTTATTTCTTAAATAAAACAGCTAACATAACTACCATTACTTATTCTCCTTTATGTCCTTTTAATTTGATTAGTTTTGATCTTATTTTGGATAGATATGGTGATGAGATAAGTTGGCAAATAACTGATGCTGGTGGAAATGTTGTTGCAGCTGATGGACCATTTGAAAATTCTGGTGTAAATGCATTACAAGCCGTTAAAAATTATAAGTACTGTTTACCTGACGGTGATTATGTTTTCGAGATTTATGATATTTATGGTGATGGATTGTTTACATCTGCTGCTGTTCAAGGTTCTTACAAGATATCTTTAGATGGTACAGTATTGTTTCAAGGTGGTGGTAACTTTGGAGCTTCTAGTGCTCATCCATTCACTTTATAATAATTTGAATAAAAATTTTAAAAGGAGGTTGCACGTGCAACCTCCTTTTATTTTTATGTTAAATATTTAAATTTTCTTGATTTAATTTTTAAATTTGTTACCCATAAAATTTTATAATATGAATAATAAATACCTTGTTTATTTTCTCTTTTCAGTTTTCGTTTGTTCTTCTCAGACTAAAGATGAAGTTAAGAAAATTTTAAACTCCTATGATCTAAATGAACTAAAAGGGTTGTATTTAGAATCAAAGTCAAGTGATTTGAAAAAAGAGAGTTTGATAAACAACTTTCTTTTAAATAACCCAACTTTGAAAAGACACTTTACTTCAAAAGGTAAAGATTTTGAAATTGTTAATATTGTTGATGGTTTGCCAATTTATATAACAACTGATAATGCTTCTGCAGCTACGGCAACAAAAACAAAATCATTGCATTCTGGTGGAGATTTAAATATCAATATTGAAGGTCAAAACATGTATGTTGGAGTTTGGGATGGTGGATATGCTCTAGTTAATCATGTTGAATACATGGATGACAATTCAGTTTCAAGGGTTACAACACCTCAAAATTCACTGCCTAATCCTCCTACAAGTGACCATGCAACACATGTAATGGGAACTATAATTGCAAAAGGTGTTAGTGCTACAGCTAAAGGTATGGCGCCAAAAGCAACTGCTGTTTCTTATAACTGGACAAATGATTTGACAACAGTTACTAATGAAGTTACAACTAATGCTCTTTTAATATCAAATCACTCTTATGGAGTTCCTGTTATTAATGATTCCGGACAAGCTCAAGCTTCTTGGATTATGGGTTGTTATGATTCTCAAGCAAGATCTTGGGATCAACTTGCATATTCGGCTCCATATTATCTTATGGTAGCTTCTGCTGGAAATTCTGGAGGAGATACATACTCAGGTGGTTTAGCTGAAGGTTATGATAAGCTGACTCAAGAAAAGAATGCAAAAAACAATCTTGTTATTGCTAACTCAAATCCTTTTGTTTTGCCAAACGGAAACGTTAATCTTTTTCCAATAAATTCATCGAGTAGCCAAGGTCCAGCTGATGACGGTAGAATTAAGCCAGATCTTGCAGGTGATGGAACTAATTTGATTTCATCATATAATACGAATACAACTTCCTATGCAACGCTTACAGGAACATCTATGGCTTCTCCAAATGTAGCTGGTTCTCTTTTGCTTTTGCAACAATATTATAATGAATTAAATCAAAATTTCATGCGTGCTTCTACTCTTAAAGGTCTAGCTTGTCATACTGCTAGAGATGGAGGAACTACTGGTCCAGATGCTAAATTTGGTTGGGGTTTATTGGATACAAAAAAAGCTGCTCAAGTCATTTCAAAAGATAACTTAAACACAGCAATTATTTCAGAAATAACACTAAATCAAGGTGAGCAGTATACGTTTCAAGTAGGAGTTACCGCTGAGGAAAAGCTTGAGGCATCAATCTCTTGGACAGATCCAGCTGGTCTTCAAAAAGACGGAATATTGAATTCTCCTGTACCAGTTTTAGTTAATGATTTAGATTTAAGAATTACAAAAGATGCTAATGTTTATTTTCCTTACAAGCTTCAATTGTCTAATGTAGCTGCTGCTGCAATTACTGGAGATAATATTGTTGATAATATTGAAAAAGTTGACGTAGCAAATCCTTCTGGTATATATACAGTAACGGTGTCTCATAAAGGTAATTTATCTTCTGGATCTCAAACTTTTAGCTTAGTTGTTACTGGTTCGAATTTTCAAAACCTTAGTACTAATAGTAATGATTTCGATAATATTGTTATTTATCCAAACCCTGCTAATGATGTTTTAAATTTCAATGGTAGTCAACTATCAGATGTTGATTTTATTAGAATAAACGAAATATCAGGTAAAGAAGTCTATAGAAGTAATGCGTTAGAAATCAACTCTATTGATGTTTCATCGTTGGCTAAAGGTGTTTATTTTCTAACTTTTGAAGGAAATCAAAAATCGGTGACTAAAAAATTCATAAAAAAATAGTATTAAATACTTTTTTGCAAAACCATCCTTATTTTTAAGGATGGTTTTTTTATGATTTTATTACAAATAGTTTTATGTATTTTTGTCTTGAAATTTATGCAAATGAGAAACATAATTATAATCGTCTTTTCCCTTTTTTCTTTCTTTAGCTTTTCACAAGTTAAGAGTATTGCAAATTCAAATGAAAATGATGCTACTAAAAAAAGTCCACAAATCAAAATCAAAAAAGCTGCATTCGATCAATATCGAATTGTCAATCGTCAAAAAGACACAACCTACGTCGATACATCTTTAACCATTAAAAAAGAATACGAGTACAATTATCTTCGAAAAGATATTTTTGGACTTTTACCTTTTGCTAATGAAGGACAAACATATACAACTTTGGATTATGGTTATAAAAAGCAATCTTCGTTTCCAGAAATTGGTTTTTCAGGAAAGCATTTCAATTATATGCAAGTTGAGGATATTAACTATTATTCTGTTGCAACACCAATAACGGAATTATATTTTAAAACCGTTATGCAGCAAGGACAATCATTAGATGCTTTAATAGCTGTTAATACTTCCGAAAGATTTAATGTATCTGTAGCTTTTAAAGGATTGCGTTCTCTTGGAAAATATATCAATCAGTTATCAAGCACAGGAAATTTCCGCCTTACTACAAGTTACAACACTTTAAACAAAAGATATTTTTTAAACTTCCATTTCACAGGACAAGATTTTCTTAACGGTGAAAATGGAGGAATAACTACCATTGAAGACTTTGAAGGAGAAAATCCAGACTTTGATAATCGTGCTCGACTAGAGGTTTACCTGACAGATGCTAAAAGTTTCATGAAAGGAAAAAGATATTTCTTTGATCATAATTTTAGAATTAATTCAAAATCTTCAAGCAATAATCTCTTCATAACACATCAATTCAATTACGAAACCAAGTTCTTCGAATACAATCAACGCACAGTTCCATCTACTATTGGAACAACAAGTGTAAATCGTTTTGGAGAATCGTACCTAACTACAGGTATCAACGACCATACGCGCTACAACCGAATGTATAATAAAGTTGGAGCAATTTATGAAAACACAACACTTGGAAAGTTTCAGTTTTTTGCCGAAGATTATAGATATAACTATTTTTATAACAAAACCTTAATACTAGACTCAGGAATTGTTCCAAGCAAATTATCTGACGAAATCAATACCATTGGAGGACAATACGAATACAGAAAAAACAAATGGAACGGAATATTTCAATACTCAAATTCCATTTCCAATCAACCAATGACAAATCTTGATGCGCAACTAACATACAAACTCAACGAAAAAAACGAGTTTCATTTTCAGTATCAAATGCTAAATAAAATACCAGACCATATCTATAATTTGTATCAAAGTAGCTACGTGCAATATAACTGGGCAAATGATTTTAACAACGAAAAAATAAACAACCTTCAAGCAACCGCAAAAACACAATGGTTTGATGCTACTCTAAAAATAAGCTCCATCAACGATTACCTTTATTTTAGTAACGATGCAATAAATCCACAACAACAAATTATTTCCCCAAAACAATACGACAAAACCATCAATTACCTTTCCATAAAAGCCAGTCGCGAATTCAAATGGTGGAAACTAGCACTAGACAACACTATTTTATATCAAAAAGTTGGCCAACAGGATGATATTCTAAATGTGCCACAAATCACAACAAGAAACTCACTTTACTTCACTAATTTCTTCTTTAAAAAAGCATTATTCCTGCAATCAGGTTTCACGCTTAACTATTTTACAAAGTATTACATGAACGACTACAATCCAGTCGTGACCGAAGCTTTCGTCCAAACAGACACAAAAATTGGCAATTTTCCAATGATAGATTTCTTTATAAACGCACGAATTCGTCAAACAAGAATTTTCCTCAAAGCCGAACATTTCAACACGCTTTTCTCGCCAAACAAATACTATACAGCACCAAATTATCCCTATCGCGACTTTATGATACGTTTCGGATTAGTGTGGACTTTCTTCCAATAGGAACGAATCGCTTGGGTTTTTCAATAAACGAAATTCCTGCTGTCCGTTTCTATCGTCCCAAAAGACGATACCACTTCCATCAGGGTTAAACGATAAACTATCCGAATTTTTGTAGACGATATTTTTATCAATATCTTTGACAAAATTTAATGTTCTTTTTCTAAATAAAATTAGCAAAATCAACGAATTCACAACAAAATGAAATACGCAGAAAATATATTAGGAACTATTGGAAACACACCATTAGTAAAACTAAACAAAGTCGTTCAAGGAATTGATGCCTTAGTCTTGGCAAAAGTAGAAACCTTCAATCCAGGAAATTCAGTAAAAGACCGAATGGCACTAAAAATGGTCGAAGATGCCGAAGCCGATGGACGATTAAAACCAGGCGGAACAATCATCGAAGGAACATCTGGAAACACTGGAATGGGTTTAGCATTGGCAGCAATCGTAAAAGGTTACAAATGTATTTTTGTAATTACCGACAAACAATCCAAAGAAAAAATGGATATTCTTCGAGCCGTTGGCGCAAAAGTTATCGTTTGTCCAACCGATGTTGAACCAACCGACGAACGTTCATACTATTCCGTTTCAAAAAGATTAGGAACCGAAATTCCAAATTCTTGGTACGTAAATCAATACGACAATCCATCAAACGCAACAGCTCATTACGAACAAACTGGTCCAGAAATCTGGGAACAAACCGAAGGTAAAATTACGCATTTTGTAGTTGGAGTTGGAACAGGCGGAACAATTTCTGGTGTTGCAAAATATCTAAAAGAGAAAAATCCAAACATCAAAATTTGGGGAATTGATACG
>Ga0073902_10001624_pt1 | contig 12093 bp, 9 predicted proteins | sample KloWWTmeKNB19Kit_FD_66667 | JGI IMG/M metagenome (GOLD analysis project Ga0073902, IMG submission 66667) | Active sludge microbial communities from Klosterneuburg, Austria, studying microevolution and ecology of nitrifiers - Klosterneuburg... | ecosystem: Engineered > WWTP > Aerobic digester >...
AACTTCTTGACCGTATTTATAGCCGTATCAAATCCTACCCGTGCTTTCAGGTTCCCTATATGAAAAGCAAATGCTTCCATCAGGGTATGTGCCGGTTTATCCCTTTGAAATATCAGGTCTCGTATTGCTTGTGGGGTTACAGGAATTGCCTTCTTTATAAAATCGTTGTAGTGATTCAATGCAGATGTGCGTAATGTCAGTAGTAAGTCGTTTATCTGTTTAACCAGAGGTGTAGTGCCCTTAATTCTTTGCCTGTCTTTATCCCAAAGCTTTGGCTCTATAAATTGATTGGTCGTAAACGATATTCTTTTGCCACTGGCTGTAATTCTCATCATTATGGGACATTGCCCACTGTTATTGATACGGGACTTGTATATCCAGAATAGAATAATCATAGCTCTTTGATTTTAAGGGGGTTAATGCCCAAAAAGGTATCAGTTGTTCATACCCAGACTGAGGTATCACCTAAAAGGGCTGAAATGTGGTGTGGTAAAGGGTTTCACTGCCAAAGGATTCATGGTGATTTTTTCCATGTGTTACCTTTCGTGTTACCTCTGGAAATTGAAGTGAAGGGGAGATTAGGGAGGTCTATAAAGCAGAAAAGTCCAAACCCTGTTTAGGATATGAACTTTTACTGTAGATGGTACGGGAGAGCAGACTTGAACTGCCGACCTTCGGGTTATGAATCCGATGCTCTAACCAGCTGAGCTACCCCCGCAAAGGGGCGGCAAAAATAGCCATTTCAGCCTAAAGAGTGAAATGAATTTGCAATCAAAAACTCACTTCTTTATAAATATAAAATCTCCGCCCACATGTCCGGCTAACTCTAATGTTCCATAGCGTGGCTCTGTCTTTGTCTCCGTCATCACCGCTTCTATGATCTGGTTGATAAACATTTTCTGTGCGGTAAGATATTTCTCTTTGTTTTCACTTAAAGCTTTGACTAAGTATTTCATGAATACACTTTTGTCCGGCACTTCCGTATCATTTCCGGAGGTGATAGCAACCCGGCTTATTTTCTGATTCATTTGCTGCATCGCAATAGGGATCTCTGTATTCAAACCCCTGGTTTTAAAAACGGAACCGGAGAAACAGGCATCCGTAATTAATAACGTATGCCGTGCAGGAACCCTTGCTATCATATCAAGTACCTCTTTATTGGAAAGCCAGCTATTAGGGTTTTGCAATTTTGCATCAGTAAGCATCCAATAACCCTTTTTTTCCTTTTCATTCCAGATACCATGACCAGCATAAAAGATAACGAGATTATCTTCTGGTTGAATGACCTCATATATTTCTAAAAATTTTTTCCTAAAATCGGAGACCTCAGGGTTAAACAAAGTAAAAAGATTTTCATCGCTGAAGCTGTAATTATTTTTTAGTATCAACTTTAACTTCACCGCATCCGGAATCGGATCCTGAAGTGAGGGGATATTTATGTCATCGTAATTCTGGCAACCAATCAGCAAAGCATAGTTCTTACCTTCTTTTGCAGAAGGGGCATTAAGTGCTAAAACAGTAGCGGGTCTTTCAATGTCAAAAACCTGTTCGCCGGTATTGCCTGAAAAATCAGTGGCAGCCACGGTTACTTTATTAACTCCTTCTTTGAGTGCAACACTGCCCCAAAAAGTTCCACCTTCCTGGGAATACACTTTTTCACCGTTAATAGTTACAAATTTCAAACCGGCGGGATCAGCGGCAATTCCTTTTATCATTACATCGTTTCCAGCTGCTTTTACAATCAGGCCTCTTGCTAAGGCTGGTTCGGTAATTGTTATTTGTGGTGGAGCCTTGTCTGTTTTTCTTTCGCTGATGATACGGCCTTCAAGGCGGGCAAGGCCAGTTATAGCAACTTCGTAATCCGGCTTATAAACTAAAGCGGCTTCATAATCCTTTTTTGCTTTATCGAATTCTTTTAGTCCTTCGTAGGCTTCTGCTCTTTTACAGTAATACTTAAATTTATCAGGTGCTATATAGATATTTTTTAAACCAAGGTAGGTGGTAAACTCACTTATTGCCTGACTATAATTACCCTTCCCTAAGAAAACCAGCCCTCTAAGATTACTAGTTTGCTTTTCGGACACCATGAGATGTTTAGTATGCTCCGAAATGGCAGCTTCCGCTTTAATATAATCTCCAGTGATTATATAAATAAGGGGTAATGTTTCCTTTGCAATATATTTTGATCCCCAAAAATCTCCATTCCCCTTTTTCAAATCTTCCAATTCTGTAATAGCCTTTTGATACTCTCCGTTAAGAATATTCAGAAGAATCTCTGTTTTGGCTACACCGAATTTAGCACTATTACCCAAACTTTTTTTCATAGACTGGGAGATATCATTCATTTGCTGAAGACTCTTTTTGTCTTCAAGACTGAACGCCACCAACGATGCGGCCATAAGAATTGATGCAGATGCTCCTTCGGGTTTTTTACCCCGATAAAGTTCCAGGTATTTCAAAGCAGTTTCCAGTCCAATTTGAATATCCCCAGATTGAAAATTAGAATTTACCATATTAAGGTAAAGATCAATCATATCCAGCCCTACTCCTGTATGTTCTACAGCTTTCCATAACTTATTTGCCCCCTTTATATCTCCCGTTTTCATTAGCTCATTTCCATAATCGATATTATAGGAAACCTTTGTCTTAAAAATAAAGGGAATTATATCTTTTGTAGTATTATACTTATAATTATGAGTAGTGAAAAAAACTCCGCCTCCCTCAACATCGATAATAACTTTTTCAAACTTTTTATAAGCATTAATAATAGAATCATAAATGATATTTATACTTTTTATATCATTTATTTTCTTCTTATACTCAAATAGATCTCCAAATTCATCTAATAATGGATAGACGGGATAAACTGAAAGTGACTGCAAGTAAAGGCTCTCTGCTTTATCAATATTTTTCTTTTTTAACTCATCCTTTGCCTCTTTAGCATATTTTTTAGCAGATTGAGAAAGTAGTTTGTAGTTCGCTATTTCTTCTTTACTCTGTCCAAAACTTAGATTCTGAATATATAAAATCAAATAGACAAAGAATAGAAATCGCATTTTAGATTGGTTTTGTTTAACCATCTAATTTATGCTATTAAATATAAAAAAGATGGTTCTATGCAAATAAAAAAGCCTCCCCTTACGGGGAGGCCTGTCCGGAAACCGTCCTTTTGAACAATTACTTTTTTGCTACATCAAATTTTCTGAAAATTGATTTTACACTGTTTTGTATTTCTTTTGAAGTCAGGTTTCTGCTATTCACTTCATCAGTAGTCCAGCCCTGCCAAACTGTTTTATCCGTTTTAGCATCGATCATAGAAATGGTAACGGTGCCTTCCCGGATGGTCCGCTCATCTCTTTCATAGCCTGCTAACTGTGACGGATAATAAATGGTGGCGTAACGGCGGGTATAAGGATTATACACTAACCGGGAACCAGGTCTGGTGTAAACAGGACTGGAAGTTTCCCTTGTTCCCCTTTCCACCAGCACATCATAACTCAATAATATATCCGGCCTGTTCTTTACCTCTCTCCAGCCGGCTGATTTTTCCAGCTCCTTGTTTACGGCATCCCGTATCCGCTGTTCCGTAAGATCATTATTTTTATTACGGTCATTCCTTCCTTCGCCATCTCTATCAACCCAGGCAAAAGTTCTGTAACGGCCCAGGTCAACAGTATCGTCTTTTTCAATATGCGCTGTGGTGCCGCAACTTGCCAGTACGAGGATGAAAGTTGAAAACATTCCCCACAGTTTCAGGTTCTTCATAATTTATGTTGTTTAAGTGTGATAAATTTTATACCACTCTATAAACGGCAATTATGATGCTGCGATTACTAAAGAGATGTGAAAGTCTTGTAGTTATGTCGGGAAATTGTCAGGATAAGCCAATCTCGTAATGTTGCTCGGGAATTTCTACTTCTGCGAACCCTTTTTTAACAAGACGGCGTTTAAAATCCTGCTGCACATCATACTCTCCATGAACAAGAAATAATTTTTTAACTTCTTTCATATCCTGGCAGGCCAGCCATTGAGAAAGGTCTTCATAATCTCCATGGGCACTCATGCTGCGGATGGCTCCTATTTCTGCATGCACTTCATGCTTTACACCGTAGATACCCACTTCTTTTTCTCCGGCCATCAGCCTGCCGCCCAATGAACGGGGTTCGCAATAACCGGTAAACAGGATGGTGTTGCGGCTGTTCTCAATATTGTTACTGATATGATGTTTGACTCTTCCACCGTCTGCCATGCCACTGGCAGAAATGATGACTAACGGACCATCCATAAAATTCAATTGTTTGGATTGGTCAACCGTTTTAATGAACCGCAGCCCTTTAAATCCAAACGGGTCGCTATCCGTCTTCATAATCTTCTGGATCGTCTTATTAAAATACTCCGGGTATTTCTGCATGATCATCGTTGCTTCCATACTTAAGGGACTGTCCACATAATAATTGAGGTCGGGCAGACGATTCTCCAGTTCTAATTGATTGAGAGAATATAAAAGTTCCTGTGTGCGGCCCACACTGAATGCCGGCATAATCAGCTTTCCCTTTTTTTGCAGACAGGCTTTTTCAATCCAGCGTAACAACATATCTGGTGTTGTTGTATTATCATCATGCAGGCTGTTGCCATAAGTTGATTCAAGAAGAATATAATCTGCCTGGGGAAAAGTGTCAGGCGATTTTAAAATAGCATCCCGGTAACGGCCTACATCACCACTGAATGTCAGCCTGGTTTCTTTTCCATTTTCATTCACTATAATATTCACACAGGCACTGCCTATGATATGACCCGCATCGGTGTACATCGCTTTCACACCATCTGTTACTTCAAACCATTCGTTATAATGCCGCTCGGTTAAATGAGTGGTGGCTTTTTTTGCCTCTTCAATAGTATATAAAGGTTTCAGGTAAGGAAGCCCTTCTGCTGCACGGCGTTTATTGGTGTAGCGGATATCATCCTCCTGTATTTCCGCTGAGTCTTCCAATAATACAGTCGTGAGGTCTTTTGTAGCAGGTGTACAAAATATTCTGCCGGTAAACCCACCTGACACCAACCTTGGGATAAGACCGCTATGGTCAATATGTGCATGTGAAAGGATCATCACATCCACCTCCTTTGGCTCAAATCCAAAATTGCGATTAAGGAGATCTGTCTCTTTACCCAAACCCTGGAACATACCACAGTCCAACAGGATTTTTTTACCGTTTTTTAATGTCAGTAAATGTTTTGAACCGGTAACAGTTCTGGCTGCGCCATGAAATGCAATTTTCATTTATCTCCTCCGCCTCCTGAAAGGGGAACTTAGCTGTTCCACCCGGGAGTTTTTTTTAAATTGTTTGTAAATTATTTTTTACTCTTTGCTTTAAAAGACCAGGTGATATAAAATTCTGCTACTACCTCACCTTCTTTATTTCTTCCGACTGATTTTGCCCGTAGCGTTTTTGCTTCTCCGGTCGCTATTGCTTCTGCTATTGTATTCCTGAATAATTCTCCATCACCACAAACAAAGTTGGTACGGCCTGTTGCTTTTTTAAAATACTCTGATTCCACTTTTACAACCAGCATGGAAACAGGCGGATCGATCTTATACAAATAGGCCATTGCCAATGCCCCGGTACTCATTTCAGCGGCCATACTAAGACAGGCAAAATAGGTGGAACGAAAAGGGTTTTGTGACATCCACTTGTAAGGCACAGAAACCTTACACCTTATCTCATCCATTTCCCTCACCCTTACACCAGCAAAATAAGCTGCCGGCAATTTGGTAAACAGAAACATCCTGAACTTAACAGGATGCTTCAGCATTTTAATAAAAGCAGCAACGTTTGGATTCATTTATTCTTCTTTGTATTGTGCGGGATCAAATGCCTTCGGTCCCCAATCAGTGAAGAAAGCAGTCACCTTTTCTTTGTCATAACTTTTTCCTGATTCAAGGTACCATGATGACTGGGTATGGAGTAAATCGCCTTTTCCATTTAAGATTAAAAAAACAGGAAAGCCAAACCGCTGTGGAAATTGGTACTTTGCCAGTATATCAGTGTTTTTGTTTTCCTTGCTATAATTAAGGTGATACACAACATAATTAGCATTCGCCAAAGAGTCTATAGATTTATCACCGGTAACAAAAGCATTGAACCTTGCACACCAGATACACCAGTTACCTCCTATTTGAATCAGTACATGTTTGCCGGCTTCCTTTGCCTGCTTTACTCTTGATTCAATTTCCTTTTTGGCATTATCCTCTGGCCTATACAGGTTAAATTTTGTCATGTCCTGCGATGAAGCCGCTAATCCACCTACCATCACCAATAACGTCAATATTAATTTCTTCATTTTCTTTCAATCATTTAGATACTATAATTTATAACCACTATTGTTTATCAATGGTAACCACACAAGCTACTGCTTTATTACTGTTTGCATCTACTTTGAAGTAAATGGTGCCATCATTCGTATTGTTAAATCTGGCAGAACTAATCAAAATACTCCGCAACGCTTCGTTTACTTTACCAAGATAGTCGGAACGACTGCTGCGGCTGATAGCCTGGTTCAGTGCATTGTAATCTAATTCATCCTTACTCACCACGATAGCAATCTGGTCGCTGTTTCCGATATTATCTGCTTCAAAAGATTGTGCCTTGGGGAAAAGCCGGTACCCGGTGATGCCACAATAAGGCGAATGTTTTGAAACCGTCTCACCTGTTTTCAGATAAGGGAATAATACAAAACTGGTATTGTTTGTATCTCTGCCAAAAACATAGATATAACATTCCGTTGCATTCTCAATTGACATTTTGAAACGGGTGCCAATCTTTATTGGCGAAGTGGTTTGAAACATATTTCCGGCTGTTACCCGCAGCGGAATATTTTTTCCTCCCTCATTATTGACTAATCCAATCTTACACTCCAATGGAATATTAGCGACATTGCTTCTTTTAGGCAAGGGGTCAATTCCATATGCTTCTCTTACATACGTTTTAAAATCGCTATACCTGATCCAGGCTACACCATTCTTTCCCCACTCCGGCCCCCAGCTATTCATTATCTGGAAAGCCCCGCCAAATTTTCTGTCATCATAACCAATCACACTCATAGCATGTCCGCCCATTCCCATTTGTGATTCATCCATTCCCTGTGGTGTCCACAACTCTTGCCCTATCATATCCTGCATAAAACTCTGACCCACCATCATACCAATTGCTACCGGTGCATTTTTTGCCAGGTGTTCCTTTATACCTCTTACACTAATCTCATTAATATTATCTCCGTTAGTGATTCTTGTAAATCCATGGATCACATTTTCACGGCCCCGCTGCACATCAGAAGAAGATGGTTCTTTTTCACAATCCTGGTCATTATAAGGATATTGACTCAATGGCATTCCGCCATTAGCCTTCATTGCCTCCATGGCCCTTTGTAAATATGAACCCTGGCAACCTTCCAGCCGGATCTGGTTATATAAATAGGAAGGACTGAAAACTATTTGATTGGGGTCCTGACCCGTAGCGGCTGCAGTTAAAATAGTTTGAGACGCATAAGCACAACTCCATGCCACACAGCTACCCTGTTGCCCCTGGTTTCCACGATTAGGTGCAAATTTCAATAAGGAGACAGCCTCCGGCAATGGATTTTTACCAGCATCATCTTCAAGGCCTTCATAGACGGAAGCTTTATTAAATTCGGCAGGATTAAAACTATACCCGCTGCTGGAAAACTGTTTGATGATATCAGCAGGATTGCAGCCACTACTTTTGTTTAATAAAAAAAAGGCTCCCGCACCTATCACCAGCAACAGGATAATTCCCTTCCCTTTGAAAAGGCCCAGCAACATAGGGAGAAGCGACATTAAACCACCACCACCACCCGGAAGATTGGGTCCCCGACCACCACCTCCACCATCATCATCCTGTTGGTTAGGATCTACCGGATCATCAGTCATTCTAATTGGCATAATAAGAAAATTTAATTATGAGAAAAGTTCCACTAACAATGGATATTAAAAGTAAGAAGATCAGATGAAAGTAGACCGGTAATGGTGACATACCATAACAATTATTTTTCCCCTTTTTGCAACGATTGTGACGAAGAATCGTCAACTTTGGGAATTATCTTTAATTATTTCTATGAAACAAATTCTGACTACCGCTTTTTTTATACTTTGTATTTCTTCCATTGCTTTGGCGCAAAAAACTACCGGCAAATTACTGTTTGAACAGGGACAGACACTTGAGATTACCCTTCAATCAAAAACAACCATATCGCAACAAGCGATGGGCCAGGCTATTGATTTTAATGTGGATGCCAGCGGCACTCATGCCTATAAAGTAACCAACACGACAGAAGATAACCATACATTAAATCATACTGTAAAACGAATTACCTTTTCATTTGATGGGATGGGTCAAAAACAATCTTTTGATTCTGACAAGCCAAAAGACCTGAACGGGCAGTTTGGCAAACCCATTAAAGAAATGCTGGACAAAAAGTATGATATGATTATAGACCCGGCTGGAAATGTAAAGATGGCGATGCCAGAGAGTTTTACTTCGGCACAGGCAGATAGCAGGATGGCTATTATAACCAGTATGATGAAAGAAGTTGTTGACATTGTGCAACCACCTCAAAAAGGAAAAGCCAGCTTTTTTAAAGTACTTCCGGGCAATGAAGCCGGTAAAGGCGATGCCTGGACCACTTCTTATATTGCTAATGGCGGAAAAGTGGATGCAGCTTATGTGATTGGTGATATAAACGATTCTACCATTGTGGTAGATTTCGCTGAAAATTCAGTTACTGTAACCAAAGCTGAAATGATGGGCAGCGAAACGACTACGACAATGAATAATAAGTCAACTGGTAAAATTATTCTGGACCGTGTAACAGGTATTATGCGGGAAAAAACAATCAATACAGAATCAAACGGAAATACAGAAGCATCGTTTGGCACATTGCCGGTTACATCAAAAACGACAACTGTTATTATTGTGAAACCAGTTCAATAAAAAAACCTTCCGGTGAGGGAAGGCTTTCTATTATTGTATCAGTAATTAATTCTATGGTTTGGGCTCTTTTCGCTGAACCAGCACAATGGAGTGTTTTTTACTTCCTGTTTCCGTTTCAATTTCTACCACATAATTGCCGGAAGAAAGATTGCTTACATCAATGGTATGTTTATTATCACTATTAATTCTGGCGGTGTAAACTATTTCACCCAATGAGTTAATCAATCTTACTATCCCTTTGCGGTATGATTCAGGAAACTCAACATTCAATTGATCTTTTACGGGGTTAGGATATACAACAAAGGACCCGCTGCTTTTAATTTCTACTTTTACAATGGCAGAATAGCTAAACTTTCCATCCACATCCACTTGTTTTAACCGGTAATAATTTACAGGAAGAGGGTCATCATCTATTTGAATGTAAGTGCCGCCATTTATTCCTTTTGTATTTTGAGTAGCTATTGAAACCCATTCTCCTCTTACATTTTGTCTTTCGATATCAAAACGGCTATTGTCTGTTTCAAAATCGGTTACCCAGTTTAGCTGCACCCGGCGCCCAATATCTCTTCCGGTAAATGACAGCCAGCGAACAGGAAGAAATATACAACCATTGGGGAGGGTGTAGGTGGTGGTTACACTCTGGCAATCCGGATTAGTAATGGTTAATGTTTGTAAGGTACCTGCTAAAGTAGCAGGCCAAACAATATTAAATGTGATCTGTGTGGGGTTAACAAAAACAAGATTGGTGATAGATGCACCGGTTCCGGTAGTTGTAACCGCAAGGCGGTTTGTGTAACCTGTTCCGGGATCATAAAATTCTGAATTGTTAACAGAAGTACCGTTTAGCGTAACTGATACAGATCTGTTTGCACCGCTTGGGCTTCCACATCCCAATGCACCTGGAGAAGTGGGGCTCGCAGGTGGAGGGGCTCGCAGTTGAATGGCTCTCAATCCCCAACTATCAGTCCCATTAGCATATTCCTGAAAAGTCCACATCGTCATATCATCCAGCGGATCCACACCTGTTTGTGAATAATCACCCCATCTGTTTGGGTTACCGGTATCGAATGCTGGATTATAAGAAGTGCTGGAAGCAGTAGCTAATACCGGTGCCTGGGTAGTTCCCAAAGCATCAGTTCTGTAACGACCCGCCACACCACAATCAGCAAAGTTGATTGCAGAAGCAGAGCTAAATCCGATAACAGCATGCCCTTGTCCGCTGGCAGCTATAGAAGGGAACCAATAGCCTCTTGGGTTAGCAGCGGCATTATCAAAAACGGTTCCTGATTGTACCAAAGCCGGTGTAGCCCCAAGGTTATTTAATTCATACCATCTTGTTCCATTTCTTCTTCCCGCACCAGAGGTGGCTGCCACTCCGGCTGAAGTAACGGCGATAGCATGGGCTGTCCATAATGAACTGGCTCCGGTAATTTTATTCTTTCGGACCATAGCAGCAAAAAGCCTGTCATCATTTGCATCCATATTTTGTGCAGCACCACTTGAAACCTGACTGAGTGGAAAACTGGTAGTAATTCCTGCTGTAATCGGAATCATAGCAGAAGCTACAGGTGTTCCGCCGGGATTAGTTATCCGGTGAAAATCCAACTGGCTGAATACGGCATTATCAACGCCAATTATATAGCCTACCGTGGCTGTTGGATCATCATTATCTACACCCTGTGGAGTATAAATGCCAGCAGATGCAGTACCTAACTGATGAAAGGCTGTAGTAACAATGGGGCCAGCCCCGAGAATAGAACTTTTTCTTACAACAAAAACTGATGCACCTGTGTAGGCTGTGCCTGCTGCATTAAACATGCGGCCGCCAATATACAAGGCATTGGCATCAACTCCCAATGAAGGATAATCAAAAAAACCACCTGCATACGGAGAGGGTGGAACAGGTAACAAAGCATCAAATACGAAAAAGAAAAAAGTAAAACTGGCAGCACCGGCAACAGTGGCTCCGCTGCTTACGGCTATTACACAACGGTTGGGTGCAGTACGAAGATCTATAGCTACTATAAACCAGCGTTGCAATACCCTGTCGAACCGAACATGCGGATCACTTACACCAAATGCACCAGCTACAGATGAAAAAAACACATCTAAATCCAGGTCTACTACTGGTGCAGCCAATGGTGTGTTGGAAGTAGTGCCTACTGTTGTTTGTGCAGCACCACAAACTGTATTTCTATTATAGAATTTTATTCTTCCGTTTGCCACTACACAAACCTGCGTAGAGCCAATATCTCCCATACTATCAGGAGGTACTGCACCTGCTTCAGACAAAACAACCCCCAAAAAATTTGAGTGAATGGCCTGAGTGGCAGCAGTTCTGTTTATCAAATTCAAATTTGTATTGTCTTTTACTGGCCAGGAAGAGGCTTTTATTGCATTGGACAATTCCTGTTTGGTTCTATGATATTCTAATTCCCTATGCAGCTTAATCGTTTTTGGCAACCTATCTTTCTCCTCAGACAATCGCTGTAAATCTGAGATAGCAACTGTTACTCCCAGCGCACCTGTCGTTGGAATACCAACTATTTCATTACCAGACTGGGCAAAAGACTTAAGATTGATTGATAATAGAAGCAGAAAAACTCCAAGAGTCTTAATTGGAAAGGTTTTGGTAAGCATAAATGGCAGTTTTATTCCTTATGAAATTACCAAAAAAAAAGTACTGCCAATTCCGGACTAAAAAAATGTGTATAACCTTATAAATCTGTTATCTGATTTTTAAGCAAGTCATTTATATCATCCCGTTTACGGATAAGATATGCCTGATTGTCACTTATCATTACTTCCGCCGGCTTAAACCTTGAGTTATAATTGGAAGCCATTTCAAAACCATAAGCACCGGCATTGTGAATAGCTAAATAATCTCCTTCCCGGATTTCATTCAGGCTTCTGTCCGCTGCGAATGTATCTGTTTCGCAAATATTTCCGGTTATGGTGTACACTTTCTGTTCACCAGTTGGGTTGGATATGTTTTCAATATGATGATACGCATCATACATCATCGGCCGTATTAAATGATTCAGTCCGCTGTCAATTGCAACAAAAACGATCGGCCCGGTATCTTTTA
>Ga0073902_10001625_pt1 | contig 12089 bp, 8 predicted proteins | sample KloWWTmeKNB19Kit_FD_66667 | JGI IMG/M metagenome (GOLD analysis project Ga0073902, IMG submission 66667) | Active sludge microbial communities from Klosterneuburg, Austria, studying microevolution and ecology of nitrifiers - Klosterneuburg... | ecosystem: Engineered > WWTP > Aerobic digester >...
TCGTGGTCGCCGCCGAGCCCGGCGGCATGGCCTGGCTGGTCGGCGGCAACGTCCAGCAGGCGGTCACCTTGCGCATGCTGCGCCTGGACGAACGCGGATACCTCATGAACCTGCCGTTGCGCACCGGTGCCGATGCCAAGTGCAGCCCGGATGCGCCGGGCCAGTGCAACCTCAACCGTCAGGACTGGGTGGCCCTGCTCAAGCTGCGCACCGACGCAAGGGACTCGATGCTCGCAACGGCGCGCGGTTGAGCGGCGGCCGCTATCCCGTGTTCTGGATTCCCGCCGCGATGCCGTTGACCGTGCTCACCAGTGCCTGCAGCAGCGCGTCGTCCTCGCGACCGGCGGTGCGCCAGCGGTGCAGCAGATCGACCTGCAGCAGGCTGATCGGATCGACGTAGGGATTGCGCAGTCGGATCGACAAACGCAGGCGATAGTCGCCATCCAGCATCTGCGCGGTGTTCTTGATGGCGAGGATCGCGGCGCGCGCGCGTTCGAATTCCTCCGCAATGCCGGGGAACATGCTGCCGTGCAGGTCGCCGGCCAGCTGCGAATAGCGCTCGAAGATCGCGAGGTCGGATTTCGCCATCAGCATTTCGACATCGTCGATCATCGCCGCGAAGAACGGCCAATCGCGTGCCATCTCGCGCATCGCGGCCAGTCCGTACTCGTGGATGCCGAGTTCCAGTGCATGACCGATGCCGTACCAGCCGGTCAGGCCGGAGCGGTTCTGCGACCACGCGAACACCCACGGAATCGCACGCAGGTTGGAGATGCCGCCATCGCGGCGACGCGAGGGCCGCGAGCCGATCTGCAGGCGCTCGATCACGTCGATCGGGGTGGCCGCGCGGAAGTACGCGGGAAAGTCCGGATGCTCGTGCACCAGCGCGCGGTAGTGCGCACGCGAGGCATCGGCCAGCACCTTCGCCAGCTCGCGCCACTGTTCCTCGCGCGGGTCGTGCGGGCGCGGGCGCAGGGTGGCGCGCAGCACCGCACCGGTGGTCTGTTCGAGATTGCGCAAGGCCAGCGCACGGATCCCGTACTTGCGATGGATCACTTCGCCCTGTTCGGTGACGCGCAATCGACCATTCATGGTGGCGCGTGGGGCAGCCAGAATCGCGGCGCTCGTTTTGCCGCCACCGCGACTCGCAGAGCCGCCTCGGCCATGGAAGAAATCGAGTTCTACCGCGTGCGCCGATGCGATATCGAGCAACTGCGTCTGTGCACATTGCAACACCCAGCGCGCCGCCAGCAGGCCGCCGTCCTTGGCCGAGTCGGAATAGCCAAGCATCACGAATTGGCGGTTGCCGCGCGCAGCGAGATGATCGCGATAGACCGGATCGGCGAGCATGCGCTCCAGCGTCTGCGGTGCCTGTTGCAGATCTTCGATGGTTTCGAACAGCGGTGTGATATCCAGTGGTACTTGGTTGTCGCCATCGACCAGCAGGCCGGCGCGCGCGAGTGCGATCACCGAAAGTACATCGCTGGCACTCGCCGCCATGCTGATGATGTAAAGCCCGATCGCATCGCGGCCATAACGACGACGAACGTCAGCAACCGTGGAAAATACGCGGCGCACGCGATCGAGAAACGGATCATCGAGCGTCGCGTTGGCGATCGCCGTGCCACGCGCAAGTTCGGTAATTCGTGCGGCAGGATCGGGATGCCCTGCGAGTTGTGAATCAGCTGCCATCAGCACACGACGGTGAACACGCGCGTCTTGGCGCAAGTCGAGCCGCGCCAGATGGAAGCCGAAAGTACGCACGCGCCAAAGCATGCGCCGCAGCGCATAGCCACCGGCATGGTCGCCCTTGTGTGCGCGCAGGCTGTCGCGAATGATGTCGAGGTCAGCGATGAACTCGGCATCATCGCGATAGGCATGTTCACCGCCGTTCGCGCTCGCCGCGATGCGCGCACGCATCAGCCACAACAGCACGCGATAAGGCATGTCGCGATGGCGCGCGTTGATCAGTGCTGCGACTTCCGGCATGGTCGCGAGATAGTGGTCGCGCCGCGCATGGACCTCGGTCGAAAACCCGCATAGACCTTCGCTCTGACTGAGCAGACCGGCGATGCGTTTCAGATCACCGGCGTATCGCGCGAGGATGGCGCGACGATGTCGTGCCAATGCCGCGGCAATCGTTTCCGGCCCAACATTCGGGTTGCCGTCCATGTCGCCGCCGACCCAAGATGCGAAGCGCAGTATCGTCGGGATGGCTGGCGACACGCCGAACTTGCGCTCGAAGCCATCGACTAGAACTTCGTAGAAAACCGGCAGCGTGCGGTAGATCGGCTCGACCAGATAGTGCACGGTGTGTTCGAGTTCGTCGCTGACGTCGGGCTTGACCGTCGCCAGTGTCGCGGTTTGCCAACCTGCAGTGAGTGCGGTGCGCATCCGCGCCCAGTCGGATGCGGATTCGCCCGGCGTGCGCAGGCCGCTGATCTCGGCCAGCAGACAGCGCACGATTTCCTCTTCCTTTTGCAGCAGCGACTGCCGCACCGCCTCGGTCGGATGCGCGGTGAATACCGGTTCGATATCAAGCCTGGCCATCTGCGCGAGGATGGCGTCGGCGCTGTATCCGGACTGTTTCAGCGTTGCCAGGGTTTCGTGCAAGCCACCAGGTTGATCACCGCCTTCGTTGATCTGGTAGTGGCGGCGACGGCGGATTCGGTGCACGCGCTCGGCGACATTCACCACTTGGAAATAGGTCGCGAACGCACGCGCAAGCCGCTCGGCGTGGCGCGGGCTATGGTCACGCAATGCCCGCGCGTAGTCTTCGATCGGACCAGCCTGTTCGCGACGCCGGATCGCACCAGTACGCAGGTGCTCGATCTCGACCAGAAAATCGGCGCCGAGTTGTTCGGCAAGCATGTCGCCAACCAGAGCACCGAGTCGGCGCACATCGTCTTTCAAGCCTTGGTCGACTTCGGAAAACTCGACCTCGCGTAGCCGTTCCGGTTCCATCGGTCGTTCGCCCATGTTGCGTTGCGGATGAGCGAATCATGCCCGAGTGGCGAACACACGGGAATGCAGGCAGGTTCTGCGCTTTAACTAGGCTCGTCCAGCGAATTCGCCGGTGGTCGTGCTGACCAGAATCTTTTCGCCGTTGACAACATATTCCGGCACCATGATCTCGATACCAGTGTTGAGCTTGGCCGGCTTTGGACGCTTGGTCGCGGTTGCACCTTTCAGTTCTGGTGCAGTTTCGACCACCTGCAGCGTCACGTTCGGTGGCAGTTGCAAGCCGACCGGTAACTCATCGAGCAAGCGTACGAAGCATTCTTCCAAGCCTTCGGTGATGTAGCCGGCGTTCTCGCCGACGAGATCCGGGTCGAGCGTATACGGCGTGAAGTCTTCGATATCGAGGAAGACGAACGCCTCGCCATCCATGTACGAGAAGGTCACCGCGCGGCGCGACAATTCGACTTCTGGCAGGTCGTCATCGGCACGTAGACTAAGGTCGAGCTTGACGTTACCCGGCACCGAATACATCGAGAAACGATAGGTGGTGTTACCACCGCGGCCGGTGGGCGCGCTGCGCTCGACGTCTTTGATCTGCCAAATGCGACCATCGTGTTCGACGGCGGTACCGCGCTTCATGTCATAGGCTTTCATCAAATCGTCCTCACGATTACTTGGGTTGCAGACGAATCGCGCCATCGACGCGGATGACGCTGCCATTGAGATAGCGGTTCTGCAGGATGAAGGCGACCGCGTCGGCGAATTCGTCTGGCTTGCCAAGACGTGACGGGTAGGGCACCTGTGCGCACAGTGAGTCGTAAACGGCCTGCGGCATGCCATCAACCATTGGCGTGTGGAATACGCCCGGCGCCACCGTCATCACGCGAACGCCGATGCGGGCGAACTCGCGTGCCATTGGCAGCGCCATCGCGACAATGCCGCCTTTGGACGCGGAATATGCGGCCTGGCCGATCTGGCCTTCGAATGCCGCGATCGATGCGGTATTGATGATCACGCCGCGTTCGCCGTCGTCGCCCGGTGTATTTGCCTGCATCAGGTTCGCGGCGGCTTTGGCGACATTGAACGAACCGATCAAGTTGACGCGCACCGTGGTCTCGAATTGCGACAGCGGTATCGGGCCGTCCTTGCCGAGCACGCGGCCGGCACCGAGGATGCCGGCGCAACTGATGACTGCATTCAGTCCGCCCATCGTCGTCTTCGCCTCCGCGAGCACATTGACGGCATCGGATTCCGAGGTCACGTCGAGCGCAGCGAAACGCGCACGTTCGCCAAGCTCCATCGCGGCCGCCTGACCTTTCTCGGCATTGACATCAAGTAGGGTGACCGATGCACCGTGCGCGATCAGGTGACGAGCCACGGCCAAGCCGAGCCCGGACGCACCACCGGTGATGGCAGCCTGAGTCTGGTGAAGTTGCATGGAGATCTCCAAAAGGGGCGCGGATTGTAACCGAGCGCCGAGTTCGGACGATCAGAGCGTCAGTCGGTAGAACGCGTGGTCGCCGATCAGTGCGACCTGTTCACCGTGTGCCGCCCACGCTGGCGTCACTCGTTGATAGGCGAAAAAATGGTCGGCCGCCGGTACCACGCTGCCATGTTCGCCACTAATGGCCCATCGCGTCATTGTTGTTCCAGCGATGCGCCAAGCACGGTTCCATGCGCCGATATTGCGCAATTGAAAGCGCGGCGACACGATACTCAGCGCGAATTGCTTCGGCGCCATCAAGACGCCGCACAGATTCTCGGGTGGTTTGCTGGCGCGACGACGCAACGCGACTTCGGCGATTGCGACCTGACCGAGCACAGGCTGGTCGCGCGCTTCAAGGTAAAGTGTTGCGGTGAGACAGGTCTGGTCTGCAATCGGTTGCGGCAACCAGTTAGCGATCATCAACAGAGTAGCTAGTGTCATGCGTTTCTCCAGCACACGCGCCGACGCCTTAGAGCGACCGATGCCTGCACATTCGTTCGCCATCCTCATTGCCACGACTAGAGTCACAACACTAGCGATGAACACCGCGTTCATGTTCGCAATGGCTGCGGGCGTCGTGCTGAGTGGTTGCGCGAGCATTCCCGAACCGGTGTCCGACCCGGCGCTGGTCTCAGTAATGGCCGATGCCCGGATCGAGCGCGAGGACCGGCAATCCGAGGTGGCGGCGGATATTCGCTGCATCGTCGTCGCCAATCAGTTTGGCGATATCCATCTGCGCGCCGGCATCGCCGAACGCATCGCCTATCACGCGGTGATACAGCGCATCGACATCGATTTGCCACGACCCGAAATAGAGACGCTAACGCAAAACAATTGTGCGCTCCTGCAGGTCCGCATCGAAGGCCAGCATTCAGATTCTCAGCAACCGTGGAATGTACGGCGCGCCCGCGTCGATATCGCGATCGCTGTGCCCCCCGGCGTCGTGGTCGACGCGCACAGCGATGTCGGTTCGATCGATGCGAAGAAGCTCGACAACACGATTCATGCGCGCACCCTTGATGGCGACATTCAGCTTTCCGGTTCCGGCGATGTATTCGCGCAATCGGTGTCTGGTGCCATTGCGCTGACTGCACGTGGCGAACGCCCTGATCGTCGCTGGCAGGCGACAACCGTCACCGGTGTCATCCACGCCTTCGTCGAAGCGCAGGTGGCGTCACTCACGGCGTCGACCTGCGGCGTGATTCGGAACCAGTTTGTGTCGGCGGTGATCGGCGCAAGCGCCAATGGTTGTCATGCCTCGTATTTGGGGCAGTCCGACGCGCCGAACGTGGTGTTGCGCAGTGAGCACGGCGACATCGAGGTGTTCCGGCTCGAACCGTAATTGTGAGACGACGCTACACTTCGCCGTTTGCAAGGCGACTGGTATCAGGGTGGCAAATGCGTAGCGGATGTTGGGTTGGTTCGGGAATGGTGGCGGCGGTGGTGGCGTTGATCGCTTCGACATGCGTTCACGCTGGTACATCCTACAAGCCAGTGCATTCGCAGCGCGCGGACGGTGTTGAACTGCGCCGTGGTGCGGTCTGGGTCAGCGAACTGATTACGCCGGACTTCGTGCATGTCGCCTTCGGCGCTCAGACACCGGTGACGCCATGGCAGCCGGGCGATCCTATTCGCGACATTCCGCGCCAGTTTTTCGGTCCGCCCGCTCGACCGATACCGATTCCGGTGAACCCGGTATCGGCGGTGGACGCGTTGGCGCAGCTGCAAATGCGCGTTGGTGCGATGCGTGCTCCGGAGGCCTTCAATACACCTCTGGTCAATGTGCTCGGACTCGGCAATACCGGCATTCAACCGCCCGACCCAACCGGCGACATCGGCACCAGCCACTACCTGCAGTCCGTCAATGGCAGTGGCGGCAGCGTGTATCGCATCTTCGACAAAACCGGCGCCGCAGTGAGCGGCACCTTGAGCATGGAAGTGCTGGCAGCGGGCGGCGCATGTGCGAACGGTTACGGTGATCCGATCATCCTGTTCGACGAATTGGCCAACCGCTGGCTGCTGACAGAATTTTCGACGAATGCTGGCCGTAGCCTGTGCGTCTACATCAGCCAGTTCGCAGACCCCGCCATTGCACAAACCTGGACGCGCTATGTCGTGCAGGCACCGCAGTTTCCAGATTACCCAAAGTATGGGGTGTGGCCGGATGCGTATTACGTCGGTACCAACGAGCCGGCGACCGGTGCTGAAATTTACGCGTTCGACCGGAACAAAATGCTGGCGGGATTGCCGATTGCGACGCAGCGTTTTGTCGCGCCGGAACTTCCGGGATTCGGCTTTCAAGTACTGCAACCGGTTGACCTCGACGGTATAAACCTACCGCCCAGTGGTGCGCCCGGGGTATTCGTGCGCCATCGTGACGACGAAGTACATGATCCGGGCGCGAATGATGCCAATGGCGACCGACTGGAATTGTTCGAACTCGATATCGACTGGACCACACCGGCCAATTCGACGCTGGCCGGTCCGATCGGCGTGCCGGTCGCGGAGTTCAGCTCCGACATCAATGGACTTTCTTCGTTCAATGCATTCGCGCAACCCTCGGGCCAGAAACTCGATCCGCTGCGCGAACAAGTGATGTTCCGCCCGGCCTATCGTTCCTACGGCAGTTTCGAGCAAGTCGTCGGCAACCTGACCACCGACATCGACGGTGCCGATACCGGCGGCGTGCGCTGGTTTGAACTGCGTCGCACCGGCGGTGTGACGGCGCCTTGGCAGTTGTATCAGGAAGGCACTGTGGCGCTGGGCGATTTTGTCGACCGCTGGATGGGCGCGATCGCGGTCGACCAAAACGGCAATATCGGATTGGGCTACAGCGCAGTGCGCGACAGCAGCCACGCGGTGCCGAACAACACCGGCGTGCCGGCTGGATTGCGTTTTATTGGTCGACTAGACGGCGACCCGGTGGATGTCATGACCACCGGCGAAGGTAGTTTCATCGCCGGTACTGGGTCGCAGCCCGGCGAACGCTGGGGCGACTACCACGCGATGAATGTCGATCCGGCCGATGGCTGTACGTTTTGGTTCACTGGTGAGTACGTCAGTGGCGGTAGCTGGACCACGCGCATTGCCGGCACGCGCCATGACCGCTGCGGTGCGCCGCAATTCATGCTGAATTCGGCTGATATCCAGCTGTCGGCCTGCCTGTTGAATTTGCCGCAGACGGTCAACATCGACCTCGATGCACTCGCACAAAATGGGTTCATCGGCAGTGTCAATCTTCAGTTCGGCACGCTGCCGACTGGCGTGAGCGGCAGCTTCGCGCCATCGACGCTTGTCGTTCCGGGTACGAGTATCGGCAGCATGAACATCAGTGCGGGTGCTTCGGCCGGCAGTTTTTTGATTCCGCTGATCGCAACGTCGGGAGCATTGACCAAAGAGTTTGATGTGCGCTTGTCACTCAAGGCGGGTGACATTCAACTGTTGTCGCCGGGTGATGCGATGCTCGATGTCGTTCCCACACCAACTTTCTCGTGGAGCGCCACCGGCAGTACCACACAATTTTTGCTCCAGGTTGCCACCGACAATGGCTTCACCAACATCGTCTACTCGGCGACTGTGGCCGAACTGAGTCACGTGCCTACGACGGCGTTGTCCTTCAACACCGAGTACTACTGGCGCGTGCAGCAGGTGAATGGGGATTGCGGCGCTGGCACTTGGTCTTCCGTTCGCACGTTGACGACGCGGCCTGACCCCGCACAATGCCCGGTCGGCACAGCCACCACGACGGTGTTCAGCGACACCATCGAACCGGAGCAGGTCGGATGGACGGTTGCGGAGTTGCCGGCGCAGGGCCAACCCGGTTGGTCGGTGACGACCACCCGTCCAGCCAGCCCGACACATTCCTGGTTTGGCAACGACAGCGCGACCTCGACCGAGCAACGGCTCGACACGCCGTCACTGGTGATCCCTGTTGGCGCGACCAGCACCATCCTGCAGTTTTCGCACGCCTATAACATTGAGCAGAACAGTCCTGCAGATTGCTGGGATGGTGCGACGCTTGATCTATCGACCAACAACGGCAGCAGCTTTGCACCACTGCCAAATGCCAGCCTTCGTATGGATGGCTATACGCGCACCATCAATTCGATGGCCATCGACAATCCGTTGGGCGTCGGGCGATCGGTCTGGTGTGGTTCGGCACTGACGCAGCATCCGGTTGTCGCCCAGCTCGGCAACCAGGGCGGCAACACTTTGAAACTAAGGTTCCGTCTCGGTACTGATGGTGCGATAGCGACTGAGGGCTGGTACGTCGATGATGTCGTCGTCAAGGCGTGCACGCCATTGCCGCCCACGACCACGAGCTTGAGTTCGAGCAATGATCCGAGCGTATTCGGGCAGGGCACGATGCTGACGGCGACGGTGTCTGGTGGCTCCGGTACAGCCACCGGCAGTGTCACCTTCCACGATGGCGCATCGGTACTCGGAACGACAGTGTTGAGCGGTGGCGTCGCCACACTTGCTTTGACTTCCTTGAGCGTCGGAAGCCATGCACTGTCTGCAGTGTATTCGGGTGATTCGGTCTATGGCGGCAGCAGTGGCAACGACGCCCACACCGTGAACAAGGCCGATACCAGTGTGGCGATCACCGACACCCCGGATCCGGCCTTCCAGGGCAGTCCGGTCACGATCAGCGCCACGTTGCTGCCGCAGGCGCCGGGCGCGGGCGTTGCAAGTGGCAGCATCATCGTCAGCGCCACTCATTCCGCCGGTTGCGTGATCGTCTTGCCGGCGACAAGCTGCGATCTCACGTTCACAACGGCCGGTGCGCAGACCGTCGACGCCAATTATTCAGGTGACGGCAACTTCAATGCTGCGACCGCGCCGCAGATCGACCATCAATCGGATCAGTCGGCGATCTTTGGGGACGGCTTCGAGACCTGAACCGGATGGGTTATTCCATTTGCGCTTTGGCATGGGCGATGTCGAGTGCTTCCATGGCATCGTGTGGCTTGAGCTTGATCGCCTTCGCATAAAGTGCGGCGGCCTCATCCTCTTTCTTGTCGCCGTGGATCAGCATCAGTGCGTTGGCATATTCGATCAATGCGATCGGTGATTCGGGCGTGAGCTTGATCGCCAACTTGCAGTGCTCGTCGGTCGATGCGGCCTTGGCGCCATAGGTCAAGCTGGCGATCATGCCGCCAATCTTGCCAACGATTTCGGCGTGATAGAGACCAAGTGCCGTGTGCGCTTCCGCATGCTTGGGGGCGATCTTCAGCGTTGCATCAAGGCTTTCCTTGACCTTGCTGGCCAGCCCCTGCGACAGCGCCTTCGCGATCGAGATGAGTTGGCTGTAGCGACCGAGCCCAAAGGCACGAAAGTAATGACTGTTGGCTTCCTTCGGCAGCGCCGCCATGGCCAGTTCGGCGCGTTGGCCAACATCCTCGAAACGCTTCAACTTTTCCTTTTCGTCGTCGATGAGATAGACCGCATGGATGCCAATCGACTTGTTGGCCAGCACCGCGCCAAGAGCGCCGAGCGCATTCCCGAGCTCGAAAGCATGCTGGAATTCGCCGGCGTGATAGGCGCTCCAGCCTTCCTGAAGTTGCGCTGCGATATTCCCGGCATCTGCCGTCTTGCCAAGCTTGGCATTGCCCTTGATCAGCTTGCCGACATGCGCATCATCTGGAAACGGTTCTTGGTCGCCAAGGTGTAGCTTGGCCCAGTGTTTGTGCAACTTGTCGCCGCTGTAATCAAAGGCCTTGTTTGCGTGTGGAAACGCTGCCCATTTCTTCGCTGCCATCGTGTTCTCCCATGGATTGCGTGAGCATCCTGCAATCCTGCCTGTCCGACAAGCTGCTTGGTCGCCTGTCATCCCACAGCTACCTCACCATCGACTACATTAGGAGTTGATCCCAGTCGGAATTCACAATGTCCAAATGCATTGCCGTCGCCGCTTTTGCGATGTTTTTCTTCGCATCGGCGCAGGCCGACGTACCGCGTGTCGCCACGCAGCTGTTGTCGCACCATGCCACTGCCGCGCAGACCGGCAACGGTCAGAGCGATAGTGGCGTTGGCATCTCTGCGGACGGTCGTTTCCTGATATTTCGGTCGCTGGCCACTGATCTGGTTGCAGGCATCGTCGATGACAATGCCGCCTCGGACGTTTTTTTGTATGACCGACGTAGTGGCCGCAACGAATTGATATCGCAACGCCACGATGATGCGCTGCGCTCGGCCTCTGGTAACTCGTATCCGATCGCGTTATCCGATGATGGGCGCTTCGTGCTGTTTGCGTCAGAAGCGCCAGACATCATGCCGATGATCGATGGCAATGGTTCAAGTCTCAGCGGTCGCGACTTGTTTCTGCGCGATCGTGATAACGGCACGGTACGTCTGCTGACACGCAAGAATTCTGCGCCTGGTTTGACGTCGGCAAACGCTGGTCTGGTCAACGCCGTGACCATGACCGAAGATGGCGCGTTCGTTGGATTCATGAGTGGCGCGACCGACATTATTCCTGGCATTGCCAATCCGATGTCGCGTACGCAAATCTATGTCTATTCACGCACCGACGATTCGATCCAGATGCTGACGACGAAGGCGGGTGATCCGGCGGCCGCAAGTAATAGCCTGAATCCATCGATCCAGCGCATCAGTGACGATGGGCAATGGTGGCTGCTCATCAGTGACGGCAGCGACTTGGTCGGCGGCGTTACTTCGCCAATTGGGTGGGGCAACCTGTTTCTATTCAAGCGCGACGGCAGCACGCGATTGCTGCTATCTCGTCTCGGCAGCAACCCGAATGCCGGTTGCGCGGCGTACGTGCGTCATGCAGACATGAACTCAGACGCAACTCGCATCGTCTTCGATTCCGAGTGTTCGGCGCATATCAGCGGTGTCACCGACACGAACGGAGTGGGCGACATCTTTCGCTTCGATCGCCCGGCAAACACGATCACCCTGCTGTCACATGCCGATGGCAATACCGCACAGACGGCAAACGGCGCTAGCACTTCTCCCAAGCTTGATATGAACGGCAACGTGGTTTTCAACTCGACCGCTTCCAACTTTGTGCCCGCAGGCGTCGATGAAAACGGTGAATCAGATGTCTACTTGCGGACGACGGAGCCGACGATGGAGCTGATATCGGTCAGCGCGGCAGCGCCCGTGGCTGGCAACGGCGAATCGTTTGCCGCTCGCGATCCAATCAGTGATGACGGCCGTTATGTGACCTGGATCGGTGATGCCAGTGATCTCGATGACGAGGTGACGGACGATAATGCTGTGCGCGACGTATTCGTGCGTGATCGGGTGCGCGGCAAGACTGAACTGGTGTCGGTGCGTGGCACGCTGCCGCTACGCAGCGGCGGTGGTTTGTCCGCACTTGGAACGGCAATGACCGCGGACGGTACCGCCTTCGTCTTTGGTTCGTTCGCCACCGAGCTTTCGGCTGATCACGTCGATGCGAACAACGTGCCGGACGCCTACGTTGCTTATTTTGGTGCATTGTTCTCGGACGGCTTCGAATGAGGACGACAGACATTGGTCGTTGCCACGGCGTAGTGTGATTGCTCCAGCATCGGCGCGGATTATGCGTTGTGAATGCGAAGCGCGGATCAGTGGCCAAGGTGGTCGCGGCGCGGCGCTACAGTTGTCGGAGAATGCCCATGCGTACCCAATC
>Ga0073902_10001629_pt1 | contig 12061 bp, 11 predicted proteins | sample KloWWTmeKNB19Kit_FD_66667 | JGI IMG/M metagenome (GOLD analysis project Ga0073902, IMG submission 66667) | Active sludge microbial communities from Klosterneuburg, Austria, studying microevolution and ecology of nitrifiers - Klosterneuburg... | ecosystem: Engineered > WWTP > Aerobic digester >...
CGTGCAGCTTGGTAGCCTGTGAAATACGGTAAAGCACAGCCCCTACTCCAAACGTGTTTGCTGTGCTTTGCAGTACAGGTTTTCTCTTAATCACCGTAGAAAGCGTTGCGATATCCGGCATGGCCGTCGAATGACGAGTAACTGCTACCGTACGCGGCCTTGCCCATAGTGACTTCTTCCTGTTTGCGGGGTTCGATTCCGAGGAAGGCGCGATCGTAAGCCTCATGACCAGACCAAATTGATTTGTCGGTTGGGGTTCCATAGGCGGCTTTGCCCATCGCTGCGCCGGAACTATCACCGGTTTGGCTGGATACTTTTCCTCCTAAGGCACGGTCGTAGGCATCGTGCGGTCCTTCTGCTGCAATGACAACTCCACCAAAGGTTAGAAGGCCGGTAAAGGCAAGAGCAGCGGTAAAAGTCTTTGTTTTCATGATCACTCTCCGTTAGGGATAACAAAAATCAATTCTTGAAGTACAGCTTTGCGGGACCTTGTCACTAGATGCCTATCGGCAGCGCCCGCAACGACACCGATTACCCAAGCCCATTCACGATCTTTCCACGCCCCTTCTCATTCGTGTGATCTTTAATGTCCTACTGATTTGATAGGAAATTTTCCAGAATAATTCAAGTGAAAATCAGTTAGTGACACCAGGTATACGCATCGCCTCAGGAGTCGGATGCAGGCTGTCGACAAAATGAGTACTTGCGGCACCATTTCCCAAACAGGCGCACCAACCGTCTGACGGTCCTGCAAGGAAGCCAAATTCTATTTGCTGCGGTCATCGACCTGAGGCGAAGTGGCGTTTCTTGACGACGAAATAGCTTAGGGCGCCGTGATCCGAAACTTCGATATCATTGGCGAAGCCTGCCATTACATCGAATTCCATTTCCCTGAATTCGCACAGGCACACCCGGAATCACCACTGGCGCCAGGTCGCTAGGACCTAAAAATGACAGCCTTGCACCCGGTCTCAGCAAGGACTGGATTTTTCTCGATGCTGCGATGTCTAGCAGTTGTTGTGTCGCTAGCAACCTGGAAGATATCGCCATCATTTTCTTCTTGCCGTGCCATCACCACGGGGAGCACCATGCCAGCCGCCCATAAGACCGCCCGCATCATCGAACCGCAACGCAGCATCCTCGTCTTCCAGGGAGGCGGTGCCCTCGGGGCTTACCAGGCAGGCGTCTTCGAGGCATTCGAGGCTAGCGGTCGGCAGCCGGACTGGGTTGTCGGCACATCGATCGGCGCAATCAACGCCGCGTTGATTGCCGGCAACCCGCCGAAAAGACGCCTCGAATGTATCAAGACTTTCTGGGATCGCATGTCGCGACCGGAGACTGGCATTGCCGCCGGCTGGTCGCTACCCGAAGCCGGTCTGATGCTGGGCGAGAGCTTTGGCAGCACGCTGCGCAGCCTGCAGACGATGGCCTTCGGCCTACCTGGCTTTTTCGAGCCCAGAGGCAATGCCGCATTCGCCTTCGGACTGGCTACCGACCCTACCGAGGCCAGCTTCTATAACGTTGCCCCGTTACGCGAGACGTTGCTCGAACTGGTCGATTTCGACTACCTCGCCGATTCGCCGGTGCGCCTCTCGGTCGGTGCGGTCGATGTCGAAAGCGCTCAGATCCACTATTTCGACTCGCACCAATGCCGCCTGGGCGCCGAGCATATCCTCGCCAGCGGCGCCCTGCCACCGGCCTTCCCGCCGGTCCAGATCGATGGCCGTCTGTATTGGGATGGTGGTATCTACTCGAACACTCCGCTGGACTGGATACTCCACCAACCACGCATCCACTCGCTCTGCCTTTTCGCGACGCTTTGGCAACAGGTCGATCACCCACCCCAAACGCTGAGTGATGTCCTGCGGCGCAGCAAGGAGATCCAATATTCGAGCCGGGCCGAATCGCTGATTGCGATTGAGCAGGAACTTCATCAACTGCGCCATGCTGTTAACCTGCTTAGCTATGAGTTGGCCGACTTGAACGCTCAGTCGCCGTTGCGCGATCTAGCCTGTCTGGGTTGTGGCAGCGTATTCCATCTGGTCTACCTTCAGGCACCCCGCCTGCACGGTGAGGACCACAACAAAGATATCGAGTTTGGGTCCGGACGGGTCGCTGAACGATGGGCGGCGGGGCTTGCCGACACTCGACGGGCTTTGCACGAGAAACCTTGGGAAAGAGAAAAAGTGGCGCGGTCAGAAGGCATCGTAGTGCACGATTATTCGTCTGCCAGTGCAACCTAGACTTCAATTTTGCAATTGGGCTACACAAAATTTTGCACACGCCTACTACTGGCCACCACCATAGGGCCGGGTGATAATTTCCAAGAGATGCCCGTTCGGATCCCGGAAATAAACACCTCGGCCGCCGTCGTGTCGGTTGATCTCGCCCAGCCGACGTTGGCCCGGGTCTGCCCAGTAATCGACGCGCCGCTCTCGGATGCGACCAAAAATCTCGTCAAACTCGGCTTCGGTGATCAGGAAGGCGTAGTGCATCGGCGTGACGTCACCCTCGGCTTCGTCAAAGTCGAGGCTCACGCCGTTTGCAGTCTGCACCACGAGGAACGGCCCGAAGCGCGTCGCAGCAGGGAGCCCGAGAATTTCAGTGAAGAATCTTGCCGAATTCTCCTGATTGCGCGCCATGACGATGAGGTGATTGAGCTGCACTGCCATACTACCTCTGCTTTCTTGCACAAGGAGCTTTCATCTCATTAATTCGGCTAAATGACTAACTTTGGTCCGTTAATACACAATTACCGCGTTAATGGACTATATTTAGTCTAATTATTGACTGTGTGCCGCATAGGACTAAAATTAGTGCCTTGTTTATGCATTCGCAATTTAATGGACTAAAAATAGACCATCATGGACCTTTACCAGCTGACTAATGACGAAGTTGCGCAGCGCATCGCTGCCGCAGCCAAGGCGTGGCGAATCGCTCCGAAGGGGGCAGGAATGTCACAGACGGCATTATCACAACTTAGCGGGATTGGAACCACTCCCCTAAAGCGTTTTGAAAAAACGGGCGCGATTACGTTGCGAAACCTAATCGCAATATTAAGAGCAATGCACCTTCTGGAAAGTCTCGACACCATCATCCCGGACCCGGACGCTCCGAGTCCGCTGGATATTTTGGCGGAAGAACAGAAGAAGGCAAAGCAGGCGCGGAAACGTGCGCCAAAACAGCATAAGGACTAACTATGCCCATCGTCAAAGCCGTACAGGTAATCTTCGGCACTGCGATGGACATTAAGGTCTACTTCGCGTGAAAGAAAGTCTTTGTGCCGCGCAATGAATGCCTCGTCATCGCTGACCAGAAAGACGAACAGTTTGTTATTCATAAGGAGTCCCCGAATCGTCCCGGCTTTGAGCGGACACCTGCGAGCCGGTTGAAATACTGTTGTGCGCACTGTACCGGAGAACCACCATATGCAGGAACCACGGTGGCGCAACAAACATTAACGCTATGGGTATCTATTCCCATCGCGGGCATTCAAGCCATGCTAAATTTTGGAAATGCGATCAGGTTTTGTGCGGGTCGCCACGACAATTCGGCCGCGACCTTGATGTTTGGCGCTATACATTGCCAGATCGGCGGCATGCAGAAGTTCAGTAACGTCGGTCCCATGTTCAGGCCATGTGGCAATACCAATGCTTCCGCCTGACCTGATTTCAGTGCCGGCCAATGCGATCGGAAATGCCAGAGCAGACAAAATTTTCTCCGCCACATGCGTAACGTTGTCTAGGTCCATGGACTCACAAATCACAACGAACTCGTCTCCGCCGAAGCGGGCCACGGTATCGCTGGTCCGCACATTCGCCAGCAAGCGATGAGAAATCTCGCAAAGCAGTCGATCACCGACGTTATGACCAAAAGTATCATTCACTGCCTTGAACCCATCAAGATCAATCAGTAGAACCGCAACTTTGGACTGTTCACGACGTGCACGCTGCATGGCATGCTCAAGTCTGTCGAACAATAAATTGCGATTGGCTAACCCGGTCAACGGGTCATGCTGGGCGAGGTTGGTCATCCGCGCCTCACTCTCCTGCAAAAGCTGGTTGGCCGCGGCCAACGCACGGGTGCGTCCGGCAACTCTTGCTTCGAGTAGGCGTTCGGATTCTTTGAGACCCTCGACTCGGGTCTTTTCACTCTGCAGGGCGAGGAGTGTTGCCGCATCTTTTTCACGACGCAAGTGCTGAATACGATCGGCTAGTGCAAAGGAGAGCAAGAGAATCTCAATCGCTGAGCCGATTTGAATACCGTTGGCGCTGATGAAGTTGGTGGGAATCAATGCCATATTGCGTAGACCCATGAGGGCTACGCCAGCCAACAATATTAACCAGGCAATCAGAAAAAAACGTGCACCGGCATTTCCTGCCCGCAAACTGATCAGGCCACAGAAAACAGCAGTCATCGAAAATCCGATACCGACCACGGATGTAGCTACTGCAGTTGGCCGATAAGGCAAAAACAATGGCGCCAGCGCAACCAGCGCGAAGGCTGTAACGAACCCGATAAGCACGCGGTTGAGACGTGGATGCTCTTCATTTGTACGGAGAAACTGTCGGGTAAACCAGGCGCCAAACATCCCGGCCAGCGCAAATGAAGTATTCAATGAGATGCGCTGCCAGGTGAGTGCTTCGGGCCATACGAACTGGTAGCCAATACCGTTCAGGGAAAGTTGGGCCGCGGCCATTGCCACCACAAAGGCAACGTAAGTCAGATACACCGATTCGCGCAGACTGGCCCAGAGCAGCAGGTTATAAAGACCGAGCGCGAGCAGCATGCCAAGGTAAAGCGCGTGCGTGGTGTAGACTATTTGGTCATTTTTCGCCAGAGCCTCTGCACGCCAGAGGAACAGCGGTACCGTCAGCGTGCCTGCGGAACGCACCCGCAAATAAATGACGTTATCTTGTCCGGGAACGAAACGGATCGGAAAGACGAAGTTCCGATGTTGTAATGGTCTGGCGGCATGAGGAAGCAAATCGCCACCCAGTTGCACCAAAAATCGTCCAGGTGCGACAGGATCGGTTGTATAGACCTCGATCTCGTCAAGGGTAGGGAAAGCGACTTCGACTAGGCCATCAGTCGGCCCAACTTGTGGAAATGCTGGCAGACGAAGGCGAAGCCACCACGCGGAAGCAGAATAACCAAAATTGACACTCCCAGGACCTGCAAAGAGGACGAACCGGTCGGCCTTCTCTGGGCGTGCGACTTCATTGATGTCAAACAGCCCGTCCTTGTCTTCGAATATTTCCACCTTATCGGATAGGTCTAACCCACGTTCGTCAACGTGACGTTCACGGGCTCCACTCATTGGTGCTGCGGCGAACAGAACCAGCCAGAGCAGAAATCCGAACAGTACGCGGGAAAAAGGCATAAAAACCCTGATAAGCGACCTCTCCGCCAATCTAATTTGTTGAGATTGTCAGGGATAAATTGAGTGTATCAAGCAACACGGGATAGACCATGAGTATATATTGTCCGGAGCAACGGCCGTAATCGCTGCTCAGTCGACGTTGAAACCTATGCATTGCTGAAATTCGCTTTTGATTGCGACCGTCTTCATTTCCGGCTGCTGGACCGCCGTCCATATTGCCCGTGCATCCGCCGCATCCGTCTTGTTGCGCAGAACGAAGGGACGAACTGCCTTGGCCGGCAGCAAACGGACTTCATGCCCCAAGGCGATTAGTTGTCTTACCTAGGCTACCTCCTCGTTATTGACGGCCAAGTCGGGACTGGCATCCACTGAGGTTCCCTCGGTTTTTCGTCTGCCAAAGGGTGAATTTCATGCTACCAGTTTTTGCTGATGCTGCTCTCTGATCCAGTTTTCCAGGAACTGAATCGGCGATCTGTAACCGAGGGTCGAATGCTGCCGCTTCCGGTTGTAGAAGACCTCGATGTATTCGAAGCTGGCGGCCTTCATGTCGGCATGAGTGGCATAGCGAATGCCATGCACCCGCTCGTTTTTGAAGCTGTTGAACCAGCTCTCCGTCGGCGCGTTATCCCAGCAGTTCCCTTTCCGGCTCATCGAGCAGGTCATGCCGAATGCCTTGAGCTTGTCCTGAAAGGCGTGGCTGGCGTACTGGCTGCCGCGGTCGGAGTGATGCAGCAGCCCCGGCGCCGGGCGCTTCCTGAACCAGGCCATGGTCAAGCGCGTCGGTCACGATGTCCGCCGTCATGCGCGGTTTCAGCGACCAACCGACGACTTCACGGTTGAACAGGTCGAGCACGATGGCCAGGTACAGCCAGCCTTCATCCGTCCACAGGTACGTGATGTCCGACGTCCAGACCTGATTCGGCGCCGTCGGTGTGAAGTTTCTGGCGAGGCTGATGCTGACATCAAGCACGTCGCACATCTCGGACAACGCAAATGCCTGGCCTTGCTTGGCAATCCAGGCGTACTTCACAGAACATCCCTTGCGAAGTACGCCGTCGCTTTTTTTAGGATTTCGTTCTCCCGCTTGAGCCGGAGATTCTCGGCGCGCAGCCTTGAAAGCTCCATTTCCTCGGCCGTCACGACTCTGCCGCCGGCACCGTTGAGCTTGCCTTCCGCTGCTGCCTTGATCCAGTTGCGCAGGGTCTGGTCGCTCAGCCCGAGTTCCCTGCAAACCATGCCTACGCTTTGCCCGTCCTTGACGCGCTTGACCGCCAGTTCCTTGAACTCGGCCGTGTATGCCTGCTTCGCTATCTTCATTTCCTGCCTTCCAAAAGTGACGCTAATTTTAGGTCATCCTTGGCAGACGAAATTTCGGGGGAAGCTCACTTGATAAGCCATATCAAAGATCAGCCTAAAATGAACAGAAAAGCGAGGTATTTCTCTTCGCTGCCCGGATAAATCGACCCCTTTCCCTGTTTGCCGAGTTAGGCGGTTATCGCGCCGTGTACGACATACCAAAACATGAAACAAAAATCTGGATCGGCGAGACCGACGATCTTTGACGACGTTGAATCGCTGCATTTATCCAGTTCCAGCTTCCGGCAGTGCCAATCCGTTATGCAGAAAAGACGCCAACAGCCAAAACGCCCATAGTAGCTACAACTACAATGGACATATTGAATCCAACCACACGGATATGGCAATGAAAGTCATGACCGCCCGCGGCGCCAAGAACCACTTCGGCAATTTCCTCGACTCGGCCCGCCGGGAGCCGGTCGTCGTGACCAAAAACGACCGGCCGGTCGGCATCATGATCTCCATCGAGGACGCCAAGGACACTCTCTTCGCCGATTTCTTCATCGACAAGGAATCCGGATACGAGGAATGGCTGTTCGGGAAGGTATCGAAAACCATGGACCGCGTAGCCTCCGGAACGACTGCGCTGTACAAGCACGTTGACGCGATAGCCCTCTTGAAAGGCCGCTTGGAAGCCCGTCTCCGTAAATCCGCGTAACCATGCGGACTCTTTGGACCGACGAGGCCTTGGGCGAAAGTCCGCTTCAAAGTTCCGCCGATGACCGTTTAGGGCACCGAGCACTCATTCGCCGCCGAAGGAAGCCGCCCTTCAGGTGACACCCAGGGCTTCCTGCTGTTGGCAGTTTGTGCAATACAATCGACATGATGCAAGGTCAGCTACCGATTTTCACGCATGTGCCAGATTCGCAATATGTAGATGTTGCTTTCCTGAAGTTCATAGCGCATCTCGTAGTGACCCACTAATAGCCGGCGAACTTCCCGAGGCTCGAACTCTTCGAGCCTTTCGCCCATGCGTGGGTTGTCCAGCAAATTGGTCGGGGCTGCCGTCAGCGATTGAACCGTGTGCGCTGCTGCTGACCGGTTTACCGGCGCCAGAAATTCATACAATCGCGCCACTTTGCCTTTTGGGGCGAGCACCTCGGTTTTTACCGGGCGTATCACCCAATAGCACGGCCTGGCGGCACTAAAGCCAGCATGCCGAGTAGCGAACCACGCCTTGGGGCCGCCGGAACATCGCTTCAGGCCTGGCAGCAGAAGCTCAAATCCCCATAGCGGGATTGCCTGCGATAAGCCCCTCGGTTCACCCCGCGGTTTCCTCCCTAGGGGCTTCTCCAACGCCGGCCCTTCGGCACCATCACATCCGGAATCGCTTGCGCGTAGGGGCCGGCATCGGACAACCCTTAACCTTGACGGCAAGACGCCCGATACGGCTTACTTCAGCCTCAGAGAGCCGCCGCTCACCGCGGCGGCTTAAACCCCGGCAGAAATATCGCTTAAGAAAACCGGAAATCTGTCCAACTGCGCGGGTCCACCTCCACTTTAACTTTGCAAACTGCCGTCGTCGCCCAGCGCGCTTCGCTCTCAGCCGTTGTACTTCATCCACACTCCTAAGGATGCAAGGATTGGGCCTGTGTACGGGATACTGCCATCAGCGTAGGTCGCCCCGAAGAACGCACAGACTTCCTCTCCAGGCTTGGCTTCAAAGGAAAATGGGTATTCGTTGCTAGAGCGGCCTATCTCCTTAATGGGCGAATCGGATCCGTCGAAGAAAAAACAAAGAGAGTTGAGCCGAACCGGGTGCACACCCTCGGCGTCGAAAAGTGTCGTAGCGTCACCTGATATCCTGGTAATCCGGCTATTTGGACCGATGTGAATGCCTTCCGACCATGGACTGACGACACCATGCACAGGAAGGGAGATTCTTTCGGAACCATAACCGTAGACGGCCTGGATCCCGCAGATGTACCAGTTCTCACCGGAGAATGAGGCGACCTTCTGGCGGTAGACATTGATCTCCGACAAGGAAAGGCTGAGTCTCTTCATGGCATCATCGAACGCTAACTCGGGTAAGGCGAGGTGAGTCGCGCCGACGATTTGGCGTTGGCTCGTTTCGGTCTTTCGGTATTTGGTCACCCAACTGGCGAATACACTGTCGACTTCTGCGAGTGGGTAACCCATCTTGGTCAGTTCGTAGCGGATATTGGTTTGCGAGATCGATGGGAATTGCTGTTTCAGCACCTGGACGGCTCGCGGCGCGGGCATCTCTGCCGTGCGGATAAGCTGCGCCACGAACTTCATGTCGGTTCCTACGGCTTCGCTGATGACAAAGCTTGCCGATTCACTCCAAGCCGTCTTGCATTCGCTGACCATCACGCGAACCCGTGCCGTGTATAGCCCATCATTCAGGGTGGAAATGTCGTGTCGAACCGATCGCGTATCCATGCCAGTCAAGATAAGCGGTTGCGGCAGCGCGCCGCGAATGAAGTTCGACTCGTAAATCGATGGGATAGCGTAGTATGGCTTATGCCAGAGGACCAGCGCATCCAGTTCCAGTTCGTAGCTTTGCGGGGCCTCGCCCGGTGGGTCGGCCCATTGCGCAACAAGCCATAAACTTTTCCAGCCATTCAAGTTGTGCTCAAGTTTGAGAACCAAGCCGCTCGGAACGTCATTGCGGGTCACCGGAACGTCGATTCGGTTTATCTGGACGATGACCGCAAGGCTCCAGGCGCTCTTGCTCCCTTCTACCGAGGCCCGAACGCGCACACTGTAGGCGCCCGCAGGCAGCGAGGAAGTGTCATCATCAACCGACGCGGTATCCAGGTCGATCCAAAGGAGCGGCTGTGGCAGGGCGGCACTCGTCAGCTCAAGTTCGTAGGTCCGCGGGGCCATGCCCGGGGAAGGCGTCCATCGTCCCGAGAGATTGCCGGCCTCGGCTCTGATATCCAAGCCGGTCGGCGGGTCGAGCACGAGAACGCTGGCCGGCTCGCTCCACGGGCCAGAACCACCATAGTTGCTACCATATTCCCCTAGCGCCTGCACCGAGACACGCCAGACGACGCCGTCGGGCAGTCCCTCGAGTTGGTCGACGTAGAGGACAAAGTTTTGCGGCACCGAAACGTTGACCGAGGGCTCGACCGAACTAATCGCGACCTTCCCGTCTCCGGCATCAATCTTCACATTGCTGTGGGAGACATTCCCGTAAGGGACGAAGGCCCACTCTGTATTGCTCCACGCGAGAGTGAGTCTTCCCGATGCGTACCCGATCTGCGTGATGGTGGGACGACATATCGGGGCCAGCGGGTATTGGATGTAGCTTGCCGCGCCGTCGATCGTGTGATCGTTTTCGCCGATCGTCCAGATTTTCACCTTGTGTTTCCCTGCAGGGAAATCATCCGGTGGCACCGTGATGACGACATCGTCACGCCCTTCCAGAAGCGGTTCCCGCCTGGCCCCATACGTCCGGGTAGAAGTATCCGCGCCGTCGAACGACAAACCAAAGGCTGAGGGGCGTGGACCCGTGTTATGCAAGGGGATCAGAGTGACGATCAGACTCCCGTCAACATATTGATGACTTGACCGTGAAGATGCCGGCGAGAGCCGGTTGAGAGCCTGCGTCGAAGTCGTCCATAAACCCGGCAGAGTCGAAACGCTCAAGGGTATCGTGCGGAAGCGGACGCGAACCTCGCCGGGCGGGAGATCGTCGCCGAAATTGAGTTCCGCGTAAATCGGCGTTAGCACCGCGGGTGAATCGACTGTCAACGTCGTTCCGACAGGCATCGACTGTCCGTCGAGAAGTTGCACGGCGAGCCGGACCCGGGTTGCGGAGCCGGGCCACTCGGCAGTGATGGATTCTGCGCCGACCAAGTACAGAAGCCGTGGCTGTCCGCTGTAGGCCTGGGGCCGTTGGAGCGTTGCGGCTGACCGCACCCAGTCGCCGGGGATCGCCTGCGTGGTCGTGCCACTGGAGCGCACCCGCACGCCGATCTGGCCGGCCGGCATGTTCTCGTCCAGGGGTATCTTTTTCACGAACGCGTTCGGCTCAATGGGCAGCACGTTGCCAAACGGCTCGTTGTCAGCCACAAGTTGCACCTCGTGCCTCTGCGTGGCGACCCCCGCGGTGAAACTCACCGCGATCTGGCCGGTGGCGTCGTCCCAGACCAGTTCGGGCTTGGTCGGTTGAGGATATTTGGTCAACTTGAAGGTCGATACCTGCCAGTCGCCGTCGATAACGGTAGGGTCCGTAGAACACAAACGCGCTGTCACCGTGTATGAGCCCGTCTGACCCGGAGCAAAGGGGTTGGGGATCTCGATGTCAGTATTAGGTCCCCGCCACGGCCCGCGATCGGATTCAACGAGATCAACTTCGTAGATGCCCCCTGCTTCTTCGGCCTTCTGGAGTTGGACGCGGACACTATTGCTCCTCTCGTCATAGAACCAGGCAGTCACCGTGGCCTTAACCCGTTTCGTGAGCACCTGCGGAGCGATCGCCCAGGCGCTAGGCAGGACCGTCTGATCAGTCGCAACTGCACGTACCCCCGCGCGTATCCGCCCGGCGGCGGGCACGTCCCCGACCGGGATTTCAGTTGGCCCTGCTCCTGCTGCCGGAACGATCCGCTGCTCCAGTAGCGTCGGACGGGTGCTCATGAGGAACAGCTTTACTTCATAATGGAGGTCCGTTGTCGACGGCGCTGGCGCAAACGTGAAGGAGGTAATACCTTCTTGTCTATGGGGGTACGTGAATGCGACATCCGCCGGGGCGGCAAGCCGAACGATGTCGCGCTTCACCCAGTCGCTGGCGATTGCCGCACCGTCACGCTTTGCCGCGCGCACTTCGACCTTAGCCAGCCCGTGGTAGACGTCGGGGAGCGATAGGTTTCCGATGCCGTCTGATGGAAACTCGACCTGTGACGAGGCACCGGTGTAAACCAACCGAGCGTAGTTAACGTCGGCGCCCGCGATGGCGTGCGCCACGTCGACCCCGACCACCGCGGTGAACGGTTCTATCACGGCGACTTCGTGCACCGACTTGATTACCGGCGGTGGCAGCTTAGCAATGGCATAAGTTGAGGGGAGCGACCAGTCACTCGGCGCGGTGTGGGCCGACAACGCCGCCTTGGGATGGGCCTTGGTTCGAACCTGGTAGCGGGCTACGGCCAGATTGTTCGGTACGACGAACCGGGCGGCTGTCGCGGAGGGATTTTCAAGCCCTAGGTCCTGCGTGCCGTCGATCCCGTCGGCGACGAGCCGAAGGGCAAATTCAGTCGCGGCCGCATCGCCCGTCCAGGTCCAACTTACCGACAAGCGATCATCGGCATAGGTCAGCTTCACCACGACTGGCGGCGCGAGTTTGACGACAGGATT
>Ga0073902_10001633_pt1 | contig 12048 bp, 7 predicted proteins | sample KloWWTmeKNB19Kit_FD_66667 | JGI IMG/M metagenome (GOLD analysis project Ga0073902, IMG submission 66667) | Active sludge microbial communities from Klosterneuburg, Austria, studying microevolution and ecology of nitrifiers - Klosterneuburg... | ecosystem: Engineered > WWTP > Aerobic digester >...
CGGGCAGCCGGGTCGGGCGCTGAAAACACGTCGCTGATCACGGCGGGCAGATCGGCACCCGCCGTGATCAGCGACGGCGCGTTGTCGAGGGTAATGCCACCGATCGCCGCCACCGGCAGGCCGAACTCGGCCTTGGCGCGGGTCAGCATTTCAAGGGGGGCGAGCGGCGCCAGGGGCTTGGTGGACGAGGGGAACATGGCCCCGAAGGCCAGGTAATCCACCCCCGCCGCCGCCGCTGCGGCAGCCCGCCACCACTCGCCATAGCAGCTCGCCCCGAGGATGCGGGACGCCCCCAGGGCTCGCCGGGCCCCGGCCAGATCGCCATCATCGCGGCCCAGGTGGGCCCCGTCGGCGTCGATTTCCAGGGCCAGGGCCAGGTCATCGTTGATCACCAGGGGGATGCCGGACTGACGGCACAGGGCCAGCAGCTGTACTGCCTGCAACCGGCGCAGGTCAGCATCGACCAGCTTGCTGCGGTACTGGACGATGGCCGGACGGGCCGGGAGCACCTGGGCCACCGCATCCAGCAGCGCCCCGGTGTCGGCCTGGTCCGGCGTCACGATATACAAACCACGCAATGTCATAAGTCAGGCGTCCGTTTCGGCCGGCGGACAGGCCCAGAAGAATCGGTTGGGAATGTGCTGACCCATGCCCGGCCGAAAGGCATGAGCCAGGGAATGCCAGGTGAAGTCCTGGGCCTCGTAGACCGCCTGGGGCATGTCGAGGCCGTGGGCCAGAGCCGCCGCCACCGCCGATGCCAGCGTGCACCCGGAGCCGTGATAGCTTCCACCCAGACGCTCCCAGGTGTCGGCCCGGACCACTCCGCCACTGCCGTAAAGGGTGTTGACAACCTGCGGCGTCTGGGCGTGGGAACCGGTGATGAGCACATACTCGCAGCCCATCTCCATCAGCACGGCTGCGCAGTCCGACTGGGTGCGCCCCTCGGGATCGTCCCGCACGCCGGCGCGGCAGGCGGCAAGCCGGCGGGCCTCCATGGTATTCGGGGTGATGACCGTCGCCTGGGGAAGAATGAGCTCGCAGAGCATCTCGAGCATCGCGTCCGAGGCCAGCTCGTCACCCCGGCCCGAGGCCACCACCGGATCGACGATGACCGGGATGTGCGGATAGTCGGCGATGATCTCGGCGATCACTGCGATGTTGTCGGCGCTGCCCAGCACCCCAAGCTTGAAGGCCTGGACCGGCATATCCTCAAGGACAGCACGGGCTTGCTCAGCGACAAAATCAGCATCGATCGGCAGTACGTCCTCCACGCCCGCCGTATCCTGGACGGTGAGTGCGGTGATGACGGTAAGGGCATGACAGCCCATACCTGCCAAGGTCATGATGTCAGCCTGGATGCCGGCGCCACCGGTAGGGTCGGCTGCGGCGAAAACGAGAACCAGCGGGGGATTGGGATCGTTGCGGTTTATAGTCATTAGGAGAGCCAAGGACGCACAAATTTAACTGCGACTGCGCTACCATTCACGATCCAAAAGATTCTAGCCGAAATCATCGCAACGCACCCCCATGGCAAATCCCCACTACCGGACCTGGATGTGTCTGATCTGCGGTTATATCTACGACGAAGAAACCGGCTCCCCTGAAGAGGGTATCGCTCCAGGCACCCGCTGGGAGGACATCCCCCCCAACTGGACCTGCCCCGAATGCGGCGCCCGCAAGGACGACTTCGAAATGGTCGCGATCTGACCGCCGTTCGTATTCAGGGCGCCCCAGGCACCACAACAATGCACGTCCGCAACGACATCGGCACGGACCCCGGAGGACCAAGGTGAATCTCAGCGGAATCAAGGTCATGGTCATCGATGACAGCAACACCATCCGCCGCAGCGCCGAGATCTTTCTCGCCCAGGCCGGATGCCAGGTGGTGCTGGCGGAGGACGGCTTCGACGCTCTCTCCAAGATCGCCGACCACGCCCCCGACCTGATCTTCGTGGACATCATGATGCCTCGCCTGGACGGCTATCAAACCTGTGCGCTGATCAAGAAAAACGCACGGCTCAAGTCCACACCCGTCATCATGCTGTCCTCCAAGGACGGTCTGTTCGACCGGGCCCGCGGGCGTCTTGCCGGCTCGGACGAGTACCTCACCAAGCCCTTCACGAAGGAAAGCCTGCTGCGCTCCGTGGCCTGCCACACCGGCGCCGCGCGCCAGGCCGCCGCCAACGACTGACCTCCCCGAGACGCGTCTCCATGCCGATCAAGAAAATCCTCGTCGTAGACGACTCCCCGACCGAAAGGCTCGCCTTGTCGGAAATGCTGGTGAAGAGCGGCTACCAGGTCGTCACCGCCGAAAGCGGCGATGAAGCCGTGATCAAGAGCAAGACGGAGCACCCCGACCTGATCCTGATGGATGTGGTCATGCCCGGCACCAACGGCTACCAGGCTACCCGCACCATCGTGCGCGACGAAGCCACCCGCAACATTCCTGTCATCATCTGCACCAGCAAGGGTCTCGAAACCGACAAGATCTGGGGCATGCGCCAGGGCGCCTTCGACTACATGGTCAAGCCCCTCGATCACGCCGTGCTGCTCGAGAAGATCCGGGCGTTCAGTTAGGGCGGCAGAGCATGGCAAAGCGGATCAGTCTCCACGAATTCCAGGCCGGGCTGGCCCGGCGCCTTGCTGAAGCACGGGACACCCGCGCCTCGGCCTTCCTGGGAATACAGGCCGGCAAGCGTCACTGGCTGGTTGACCTGACCGAAGCGGGCGAGATCCTCGCGGTTCCGCCACTGGCTCCGGTCCCACTCAGCGAGCACTGGTTCCGCGGCCTTGCCAGCGTGCGTGGCAACCTCTTCGGCGTGGTCGATTTCGCTGCCTTCCACGGTGACCAGACCATTTCGCCGGTCGGACACGCTCGTCTGCTGCTGGTCGGCGTACGCCACAACCTCAACTGTGCATTGCTCGTGACCCGCGCTCTGGGACTGCGCTCCCTCGAGGATTTCGAGCTCCTGCCCTCGTCCCCCGACGCAGACCAACCCTGGATCGGTGACCAGCTCCGGGACGCCCGGGGCACCGCCTGGACACGTCTGAAAGTAGCCGACCTGCTGAATAACCCGCGTTTTCTGGACGCAGCACAATCATGATCATGAAAATCCATTCGGGAGGAGCAGCGGGCCCCGTCCGCTGAAGAGGAACACCATGGCATTCAAGTTACCGGGTCTGTCGCGCGGCGGCAGCAAACCAGCACCCACCAACGTGGACACGATCCTTGAATCCGGCGAGACGGCCCAGGCCACAGCGCCCCTGCCCTTCCTGGCCGGCAAGAGTGCAGCGGATCAGCTACGCCTGCTGCGTATCCCCTTCCTGATCTTCGCGGCCCTGACCATCGGCTTTGTGCTTTACCAGATCCGTGTGAGCAGCTTCGGCACCGCCTACGTCACCGCCGCGGGCCAGATGCGCACCCTGTCCCAGCAGCTTGCCAAAGCCAGCCAGCTGGCTCTTCAGGGTGACTCCGCTGCATTCAATGAACTGAAAGGCAGCCGCGAGCAGTTCAACACCCTGCTGGGCGCCGTCACCAATGGCGGAGATGTGGACGGCACGGCCATTCCTGGCGGCAGCAGCGCGGTCGCGGACGAACTCGCCGTAGTCACCGAGCTGTGGCAGAAGACCGACAAGGACGCCGCCAACCTGATCGAGCAAGAGAAGAACCTGGCCAGCCTGGGCAAGGCGGTGAACACCATCAACACCAAGAATCCCCAGCTCCTCGAACTGTCCGAACAGGTTGCCGCCCTCAAGCTTCAGGGCGGCGCATCCGCCCGCGAGATCGCCGTGGCCAACCAGGTGGTGATGCTGACCCAGCGGATCGCCAAGAACGCCAACGCACTCCTCGTCGCCAACGCCATCGACCCGGAAGTGGCCTTCCTGCTCGGCAAGGACACCAACACCTTCCGCGACCTGATCGAACAACTCCAGAAGATGACCTCCGACGGCAGTGACGCCAAGGGAAAACTCGCAGAGCTCGAAAGCGTGGGCAAGGACAACCTGGCGTCCGTCACCGCGATACTGGGCAGTATCCAGCGCCTGGTCCAGGCAAAGCAGGCTGGCAACCAGATCTTCCAGAACTCCGGCCCCCTGCTCGAAAAGACCTCGGCTCTGGCCGAGGGCTATACCCGTGCCTACACCGGCTTCTTCACTTGGGTCAGCCTGGCCATCGTGCTGTGTGCCCTGGCCACCCTGGTAAGCCTCGTACTGATGGCCAAAACCTACAATGACGACATCGCCCGCCGCCGTCTTGCCGCCGAGCGCCTCAAGGAAGCGGCCGAGTTTGAACGCAACAATACGCAACAGGCCATCCTGCGCCTGATGAACGAGATGGGCGACCTGGCCGACGGTGACCTGACCGTGCGTGCCACCGTCACCGAAGACATCACCGGTGCCATCGCCGACTCGGTGAACTACACCATCGAAGAGCTCTCCGTGCTGGTGCGCCGTATCAACGACGCCGCCATCCGTGTGACTTCAGCCACCGAGTCCGCTCAGCAGACCTCTGATGAGCTGATTGCCGCCACCGAGCGTCAGGCCCAGGAGCTGCGCCTTGCCGGTGAAACCGCCCAGAGCATGGCCAGCTCCATGAGCGCAGCTTCCGAAGACGCCCTGCAGTCCGCCCAAGTGGCCCGCCGCTCACTGCAGGCTGCCCAGAAGGGTGCTGCCGCCGTGGAAGACACCATCAAGGGCATGAACGACATCCGCGAGAAGATCCAGGAGACCTCCAAGCGCATCAAACGTCTGGGTGAGTCGTCCCAGGAAATCGGCGAGATCGTCGAACTCATTTCGGACATTACCGAACAGACCAACGTGCTGGCCCTGAACGCCGCCATCCAGGCGGCCTCCGCCGGTGAAGCCGGCCGCGGCTTCTCGGTGGTGGCAGAAGAAGTGCAGCGCCTCGCCGAACGCTCAGCCGAAGCCACCAAGCAGATTGGTGCCATCGTGAAAACCATTCAGACCGACACCGGCGACGCCGTGGCCGCCATGGAGAACGCCACCCGTGACGTGGTTGACGGCGCCCACCTCTCCGAGACCGCCGGCCAGGAACTCGCCGAGATCGAACGTGTGTCGGCAGAAACCGCCGAGCTCATCGAGCGCATCTCGGTCAGTACCGAAGTACAGGCCAAGGCCGCAACCCAGGTGGCGGAAAAGATGAAAAACATTCTCGCCATCACCGATCGCACGACCACCGGCACCCAGCAAACGGCCGTTTCGATCGGCGAGCTGGCCGACCTGGCTGTCGAACTGAAGGGCTCGGTCTCCGGCTTCAAGGTCTGAGCCACGCGGCATCCCTCCCGGAACGGAAATCGACCAAGACCCACCGATGAGCTCTGCACATGAACTCGACCTCGGTCCTCTGACCTGGGTCAAAGGCGAGATCGACCTGGCCCTGGAACGGTCGGCGACGGCGCTTGCCGAAGCCGGCAGCGCCCCGGACCGTCTGGGCAGGATCAAATTCGCCCAGACCCACCTGCACCAAGCCCACGGCGCCCTTTCGATCGTGGGCCTGGACGGGCTGACCCAATTCTCGGAGCAAGTCGATCGCCTCCTCGGAGAGCTGGCCGGCGGCCAGGTCTCCTACACACCTGACGTCGCCCGCCTGGCAGCGCGCTGTATCGCGGCCATCGGCAACTATCTCGACGAACTGACCCGCGGCCAGCCCGATCAGGCACTGAGGCTCTTCGATCTTTACGTCGAACTGGCTATTGCCCGTGGGCAGGAAGCCCCCACCCCCGGTGAGCTGTTCTACCCGGACCTCTCCCAGCGTCCCGTCTTTGCCGGCCCTGCAGACACCAGCGAAGACCCGAAACGCCTGCGCACCTTGAGAGGGCGATTCGAGCGAGGTCTGCTCAAGTGGTTCCGCAATGGTCAGGACCCGGCCGGTCCCCAGGAAATGCGCGACGCCGTAGCCGGCATAGAAGGCCTGCAGGGCGTGCCCAACTCCCGTGCCTTCTGGTTTGCCGCTACCGCCTTCTTCGATGCACTGGGGCAGCTGGACGCTCCGGCCGACCCTGCAACAAAGCGGCTGTGCGGGCGCATTGATGCGCAGATGCGCCGGGTCATGGAAGGCTCCAGCATGGTCGCCGAGCGCCTGATGCGCGACGTGCTCTACCACGTAGCGAGCACATCGGCCCAGTCGCCCACAATCTCCGCCGTCCGTGGGGCCTATGCCCTTGAGCGGCTGATCCCTGCCGGCATGCGCCAGATCAGCGACACGCCCCAGGCGCCGCTGCTGCGCAAGCTCCGCGAAGGTTTTGCCGATGCCCGGGACGCCTGGACCCAGTTCTCCAAGGGCGGCGCGATCGGCCTGCCTCGCTTCCAGGAAGCCGTCGCCCCTCTGGCCGCGCAAGCTCGTGAGCTCAACCAGCCCGAGATCGCCGAGCTTGTCGAATCCCTGATCGACCTCGCCTTGTGGTTGCGTCAGGACCCTCTGCAGTTCAACGACACCATGTCCATGGACGTGGCGACCCTGATGCTGCTGGTGGACTCCCAGATCGACGCCCACGGGCAGGCCCAGCCCGAGGGCAGCACCCCGATCCAGACCCTGATCGACCGTCTGCAGGCTCACCAACGGGGTGAGCACCTGCCTCCACTGGCGATAATCGAGCCCGAATCCGAAGACCGGCAGGTCAGCCGCCAACTCGCCCACGAGATCCTCGCCAGTCTCGGTGAGGTCGAACAAAGCCTCGACAGCTTCTTCCGAGCCCCGACCCAGACCGACATACTGAACGCCGTGCGTGCCCCCCTCAAGCAGATTGAGGGGGCTCTGTCGGTCATGAACGAGGACGGCGCCGTACGCCTGTTGCAGGACGCCGCCGGCCGCATTGCGGCCCTGACCGCCCTCGGTACCGAAACCGACACCTCTGCCTTCGAAGAAATCGCCCATCGCCTCTCGGCCCTTGGCGTTTACATTGAGGCCTTGCAGCACGGCCCGGCCAACCTGGACCGCATCCTGCGCCCCGAGCAGCCGAGCGATGCTCCCACGGGTGCGAGCATCGAAGCCGAGCTCGACCAGCAGAAGCGCGATACGGCGGCCCTCGCCGCCGCACTGAAGGACAACCCGGACGACTTCGGACTGCGCACAGAACTGCAGCTCAACCTCGAGAACCTGCGCCAGGACGCCTCCCTCACCGCCAACACCGAGCTCGAGAAACAGGCCCGCCAGGCCCTCACCATGCTCGATGCCGGCGAACTGTTCAGCGAAGCCGTCCCCCTCTCGGCAAGCCCGGAGGCGCCGGCCCTGTCAGCCGAGGCAACCCGCCTGCTCGACGCCAGCGCCGCCGAGATCGACGCCGAACTGCTGGACATCTTCATTGAGGAGGCGGTCGACGTACGGGCCACCATTGCCCGCAATCTCGTTCTCCTCGACGAGAACCCCGACGATACGGATGTCCTCACCACCATCCGGCGCAGCTTCCACACCCTCAAGGGCAGCGGCCGCATGGTCGGCCTCAAGGACTTCGGCGAAGCCGCCTGGAGCGTCGAGCAGACCCTCAATCACTGGCTCCGCGTCGAACAGGCGGTCACCCCCGAACTCATCAACCTCATCGGCCAGGCGCTGGCCGAGTTTTCCGGCTGGGTCGAGCAACTCCAGTCAGGCTCTGGCACTCAGCGCGATGTCAGCGCACTGCTTGCGGAATCGGCACGGTTGCGCGGAGAGGGCGGCACGGAACGCCCAGCCACCCCGCCGGCGATGTCCGAGGCGCATGCTGCGCCAGAAGCCCCCATTGCACCGTTGCCCCCCCTGCCCGTCGATGCGCCCCTGACCATCGACATCCCGGAGTCCAACGACTATCAGCCGACCGAGAGCAGCCTCTTTGCCGTCCCCCTGATCGACGAAACCCAGGAGATGGACCTTGAGGGAACGCTCATCCTCTCCGAGTACGATCTTGCTGCGACCACCCTGAACCTGCCCCAGGCGATAGTCGAGGACGCTCCTGACGAGGCCTTCGATCTGAACTTCCCGGAGCTGTCATTCCACGACCAGCCGGGCAACGCACCAGCCGCAACGCCACCGGACGAACCCAAGCTCGACAAAACCGCCATCGATGCGCGGCCTCTCCAGGAAGATCTGGCTACGGAGCCCTTCGACCTGAGCTTCGATCTCCCCACCGAGGCAGCACAGCCGCCGGCAGAAGCTGCGCCGCTGTCCGACATTTCACCCGACGCACTGCCGCTGGCCACTGACGTCGAGCTCGTATCCATCGAGGCACTGGAGATCGCCGAGGACGAAATACCGGCTCCCGAAACCAGCCCGGTCCTCGTATCGGACGAAGCCCTCGAAGCGCTGGATAGCCTCGAAACAACCGCCCCCCCGGCCGTCGCCGAGGAGGCGTCTGAACCGCCCAAGCTCATCGACGCCTTCGAGGCCCCGGAGGCCCCGGATTCGATTGAGCTTGGCGAGCCATTCGAACTGATTGAAACTATCGACTCCCTTGAGTTGCTGGAAGATGTCTTCGAGCCCGAAGAGGTCCCGACACCTGCGGAGACCACCTCCACGGCTCCGCCCGAAATCAGGGAGAGCCTTGCCGACGAAGAGGTGATTGACGAGGCACCCGACCTCCTTGATCTTGCCGACCTGCCGGAAGACCTGCCCCTGGAGCAGGAAGACGACACGGATCCGGACGAGATCCGGCTGGGGAACGTCACCCTGTCCCGCCCCCTGTTCGACCTCTATCTTGCCGAAGCACGGCAGCATGTGGCCACCCTGCGCCATGAGCTGGCCCGGCTGTCTGTCAACCCCAGCCTGATTCCGACCGGCAGCGCCATTCGCGCCGCCCACACCCTAGCGGGTATTTCCGGCACTGCCCACTTCTCCGCACCCCAGCAACTCGCCAAGGCCCTCGAACTGGCCCAGCAGCGCCTCGCCGATCACGACCGGGCCCCCACCGCCCAGCAGGCCGGCACACTCAATGCCGCAGCCACGGCCCTGGAGAGCATGCTCGTCCAGTTGGCCAGCCGCCAGCTGCCCGAGTCCGCACCCGAGCTCGCCGACGAGCTCGACGATATCCTCGTGTCCCATCTGGCCGAGGTCATCTCCCTGCACTCGGCGGCAGCACCCGAACCGCTCGTCGCCGTACCGGCCAGCCGCAGCGAAGCCGCCCCCCGCGCCCCCGAAGCCCCAGTGGCGGCCAGCGCGCCCCTGCGTGACGAGCTTGACCCGGAACTGCTGCCGATCTTCCTCGACGAAGGCAGCGAACTTCTCGACAACCTCGACACCGCGCTGCGCAACTGGCGCGAAGATCCGGCCGAAGGTGGCCATGCCAGCAGCGTCGCCCGCCTCCTCCACACCCTGAAGGGCAGCGCCCGGATGGTGGGTGCCATGAGCCTGGGGCAAAGCCTGCACGAACTCGAAACCCGGCTGGAGCGGGCTCGCACGCAGGAGCCCGGCGGCCAGGGCATCATCGACGATCTCGAAGCCTCCCTCGACCAGGCCCGCCAGGCCCTGGAGAACCTGCAACAACCGGCTCCGGCAGCCATCGCCAGCGGCGAGGCCCCTGCGGCAGCCGAAGACAGCACGCCAGCCCAGGTGGGCGATACCACCGCCCCGGGCACCCGGGTGCAGCTGCGGGTGGAAGCCACCCGGATCGACCAGTTCGTCAACGAGGCCGGCGAGATCAGCATCGCCCGGACCCGCATCGAAGGCGAACTGCGCACCCTGCGCCGCTCCCTCCTCGACCTTACCGAAAACGTCATCCGCCTGCGCAACCAGCTGCGCGAAGTGGAAATCCAGGCCGACACGCAGATGCAGTCACGACTCTCCCAGGTCGAGACCCAGCACACCGAGTTCGACCCCCTGGAAATGGACCGCTACACCCGCCTCCAGGAACTCACCCGGATGATGGCGGAGAGCGTCGGTGACGTGACCACCGTGCAGCAGAACCTGCTGCGCAACCTGGATGGCGCTGAAGTCGCGCTGCACGCCCAGTCCCGCATGGCGCGGGAACTTCAGCAGTCGCTGATGCACGTGCGCATGGTGCCCTTCGACAGCCTGGCCGAACGGCTCTACCGCCTGGTTCGCCAGACCGCCAAGGAGCTCGGCCGCCGCGCCAACCTGGACATCATCGGCGGGCAGATCGAAATCGACCGCAGCGTGCTCGACGCCATGACCGGCCCCCTCGGCCACCTGGTGCGCAACGCGGTGGCCCACGGCATCGAATCGCCGGAGCAACGCCGCGAGGCCGGCAAGCCCGAGATCGGCCAGATCAACCTGCGGGTCTCCCACGAAGGCAACGAAGTCGTCATGGAATTCCGCGACGACGGCGCCGGCCTGGACTTCCAGCGCATCCGTGCCCAGGCCATCGAAACCGGCCTGCTCGACCCCAACGAAGACGCTGACGACAAGCGCCTGACCAACCTGATCTTCGTTCCCGGCTTCACCACGGCGAGCCTGTCGAGCCTGGCCGGCCGGGGCGTGGGCATGGACGTGGTGAAGAGCGAGACGGCCGCGGTGGGCGGACGCATCAGCGTCGAGACCACCCCCGGCCAGGGCACGTGCTTCCGTATCCACCTGCCCCTCACCCTCGCCGTCACCCAGGCGCTGCTGGTGCGCTCCGGCAACCGCACCTTTGCCATTCCGTCGTCGATGGTGGCCCAGGTGCTCGAGCTCAAAGCCGCCGCCCTTGAAAAGCTGCGGGACGAACAGGGCACCGAATGGCTGGGCGAGCATTTCGGCTACCGCTATCTGCCGCGCCTGCTTGGCGATTTCGAATCCCGGCCCCAGATCGAACGCTTCAACTGGGTGCTGCTGCTGCGCGCCGGCAGCGAGACCGTGGCCCTCCACGTGGATGCCCTGCGTGGCAATCAGGAAGTCGTGGTCAAGAACGCCGGGCCCCAGTACGCCCGGATGGTTGGCTATTCCGGTGCCACCGTGCTTGGCGACGGCGAGATCGTTTTGATCCTCAACCCGGTCGCCCTGGCTGCCCGCAGCCCGGCGGGGGTCGACGATGGTGCCATCCTGCAGGCCGCCGCGCTGCCCAGCCAGCCCACGGTAATGGTGGTGGATGACTCACTCACCGTCCGCAAGATCACCGGCCGCCTGCTCGAACGGGAAGGCTACCGGGTGATCACCGCCAAGGACGGCGTGGACGCGCTCGAGCAGTTGCTGACCGTCCGCCCTGACGTAATCATCGCCGACATCGAAATGCCGCGCATGGATGGTTTCGACCTGACACGCAACATTCGCGCCGATGTGAAACTGAAGGTCGTGCCGATCATCATGATCACCTCGCGCACCGCCGAGAAGCACAAGCGCTACGCGGAAGAGATTGGCGTCAATCACTACCTCGGCAAGCCCTACGACGAGGATGTGCTGCTCGCCTTGATCCGGGGTTTTGCCCCCTTGACCGAGTCCTGAACGGCGGGAAAACCGCGCTTTCGTCCGGGGCACGGGCCGGCTTGGCTATAATCGGGTGTTTTCCAGCCCGACCGTCCCATGAATCTGCTCTTCGAAGAGGATGGTGCCTTCAAGACCGGCACCATCCTGACCGACAACGACGCCTCCCTGCAGGTGGAAACACCCTACGGCAAGCGCCTCAAACTGAAGAGCAAGGACGTGCTGATGCGTTTCGCCCAGCCGTCCGCGGGCGAACTGCTTGAGCGCGCGGAGACCGAAGCCGAAGGTTTCGATACCGAGTTCCTGTGGGAAGTCTGTGGTGACGACGAGTTCGTGTTCTCCGATTTCGCCAGGGAGTACTTCGGTCACGTCCCCAGCCCGGTCGAATCCACGGCCATTCTGCTGCGTCTCCACGCTGCCCCCATCTACTTCCACCGCAAGGGCCGCGGACGTTTCCGCAAGGCGCCTGCCGAGATCCTCCAGGCCGCTTTGGCCGGGCTCGAGAAGAAGCGCCTCCAGGCTGCCGCGGTCGAGCGCATGCGCGACGAACTCCTCGCGAGCCGCCTGCCCGAGGAACTCAAGCCCCTCGTCCGGCAACTGCTCTACAAGCCCGATCGCAACCGCCTGGAAACCAAGGCCCTGGAAGCCGCCTGTGCCGAAAGCGGCCAGTCACCGGCCCGCCTGCTGCTCGCCTGTGGCGCCCTGGC
>Ga0073902_10001638_pt1 | contig 12033 bp, 11 predicted proteins | sample KloWWTmeKNB19Kit_FD_66667 | JGI IMG/M metagenome (GOLD analysis project Ga0073902, IMG submission 66667) | Active sludge microbial communities from Klosterneuburg, Austria, studying microevolution and ecology of nitrifiers - Klosterneuburg... | ecosystem: Engineered > WWTP > Aerobic digester >...
ATGCGCGGCCCTGACTCCTCCCCGAACCGCCCGTGGCGCGCAGCAAGTCCAGTCATCGTTGGCTCAAGGAACACTTTTCCGACCCGTTCGTCAAACGCGCCCAGTCCGAAGGCGTGCGTTCGCGTGCGGCCTACAAACTGGAAGAACTGATCGAGCGTGATCGTCTGCTTCGGCCGGGCATGGTGGTGGTGGACCTCGGTGCCGCGCCGGGTGGATGGTCGCAGATGGTGCGGCGCGAACTCGGTCAGCACGGCGACGTCATCGCCCTCGATATCCTCGAGATGCCCAGCATCCCCGGCGTCGAGTTCCTGCAGGGCGACTTCCGCGAGGAAAGCGTGCTCAAAGCGTTCGAAGCGATGGTCGGCGGGCGTGCGGTGGATCTTGTCTTGTCCGACATGGCCCCCAATATGAGCGGCGTGGAGTCGGTGGATCAGGCGCGCTCGATGCATTTGTGCGAACTGGCCCGCGAGTTCGCCGAGGGACATCTGAAACCCGGTGGTACCTTCCTCGCGAAGATCTTTCAGGGTGTTGGGTTCGACGATTATTTACGGGACTTGCGCAAGCGTTACAGCAAAGTGACGATGCGCAAGCCAAAAGCGTCGCGGGCACGTAGCCCCGAGGTGTATGCGTTGTGCAGTGGCTTCCGTGCCGCTGCGGTGAAATGACCAAGGAGCAAGACCGTGTTGAACGACTGGGCGAAACAACTCCTGCTGTGGCTGGTGATCCTGGTGGTCCTGCTGTCGGTGTTCCAAAGCTTGAGCCAAAGTGGTGCTAGCCGCGATGAAGTGGCCTACTCGGAATTCTTGACTGAAGTCCGCAACGACGGCGTCGCTAAAGTCACGATTTCCGAAGACGGCAGCAGCATTGCCGGTGAGCGCAAGGGCGGCGGCAAGTTCACGACAATCGCACCGGTCCGCGATTTCGGCATGTTCGCCGATCTGATCAAGCACAAAGTCGAGATCGTGCAGAAGCCGGTGCCGAAGGACAGCTTCGTGCTGAGCTTTCTGTTGAATGCGCTGCCATTCCTGTTGTTCATCGGCGTGCTGTTCTATTTCATGCGCCAGATGCAGGGTGGTGGTGGCGGCCGTGGTGCGATGACCTTCGGTCGTTCGCGCGCGCGACTGCAGGGCGAGGATCAGGTCAAGATCACCTTCGCCGATGTCGCCGGTGTCGACGAGGCCAAGGACGAAGTCAAGGAACTGGTCGAGTTCCTGCGTGATCCCGGCAAGTTCCAGCGTCTCGGTGGCCGAATTCCGCGTGGCGTGCTGATGGTTGGTTCGCCCGGCACCGGCAAGACCCTGCTCGCCAAGGCCATCGCCGGCGAAGCCAAAGTGCCATTCTTCACCATCTCCGGTTCCGACTTCGTCGAGATGTTCGTCGGTGTCGGTGCCAGCCGCGTGCGCGACATGTTTGAGCAAGCGAAGAAACATGCGCCATGCATCATCTTCATTGATGAAATCGACGCCGTCGGTCGTCATCGTGGCGCCGGACTCGGTGGCGGACATGACGAACGCGAGCAGACCTTGAATCAGTTGCTGGTCGAGATGGACGGTTTCGAGGGCAACGAGGGCATTATCGTCATTGCGGCGACCAATCGCCCGGACGTGCTCGATCCGGCCTTGCTGCGTCCCGGTCGCTTCGATCGGCAGGTGGTGGTGCCATTGCCGGACCTGCGCGGTCGCGAGCAGATCATCAAGGTGCACATGCGCAAGGTACCGCTCGGTGATGATATCGACCCGTCGCGCATCGCACGCGGTACGCCAGGCTTCTCCGGTGCCGATCTCGCCAATCTCGTGAACGAAGCCGCGTTGTTCGCGGCGCGCGAGAACGCGAAGAACGTGCGCATGGAGCACTTCGAGCGCGCCAAGGACAAGATCATGATGGGCGCCGAGCGCAAGTCGATGGTGATGAGCGAGGATGAGCGGAAACTCACCGCTTATCACGAGGCAGGCCACGCGATTGTCGGGCGCATGGTTCCGGACCATGATCCGGTCTACAAGGTCTCGATCATTCCTCGTGGGCGTGCGTTGGGTGTGACCATGTATTTGCCCGAGCAGGATCGCTACAGCCATAGCAAACAGCATCTTGAGAGCCGCATGGCTTCGCTGTACGGCGGTCGTGTTGCCGAGGAAATTATCTTCGGTGCGGACAAGGTCACCACCGGCGCATCGAATGACATTCAGCGCGTGACCCAATTGGCACGCAACATGGTCACCAAGTACGGACTATCCGATGAACTCGGTCCGGTGGCCTACAGCGACGAAGAGGAGGAAGTGTTCCTCGGTCGTTCGGTGACGCAGCACAAGTCGATGTCTGACGACACCGTGCGGCGCATCGACGAAGTCGTGCGCACGATTCTCGATCGCGAATACCACCGTGCCAAACGAATTCTCACCGAACACCTCGTGCAATTGCACGCGATGGCGGATGCCTTGCTGGAGTGGGAAACCATCGATGGCGACCAGATCAACGACATCATGGAAGGGCGTAAACCCGGCCCGCCGCGTGACTGGGGCAAGCCCGATGGTGGAAAACCGACTACCCCCAGTGCCGATCCAGTCGAAGGTACGCCCGCACCTCAACCCTGACCCGGTTTCGGCGTGATGTCATCGAAGCCCGCCGCAAGGCGGGCTTCGCGTTATCGGGCCAGCAAAATGTCGGCCTGCGACATTTCGTAGGCGCGAACCCGCCGTCGCTGATGCGGCGTTGCGATCCGCACTCATGAAGCAACAAGGTCCGATCTCCAGAATGTGCAACGTCCGGTGCGGCACACGCCTCCGCCGGAACCCACATCCCACCTGGAGAATGACCATGAACTTGATCAAGTCGCTGTTTCTTGCCCTTGTCCTCAGCTTCGCCTCGTTCGGCGTATTTGCCGCACAGATCAACATCAATACCGCCAGCGCCGAACAATTGACCGCACTGAACGGCATCGGTGACGCCAAGGCGGCAGCCATCGTCGAATACCGCAAGTCCAATGGCCCGTTCAAGTCGGTCGATCAGCTCGTCGACGTGAAGGGCATTGGCCTGAAGTTGGTCGAAAAGAATCGCGACATGATCACCATTGGCGGCAAGTCCTGATCTCGATCGATCGCAGGAACGACGCCCGGATCCTTGCCGGGCGTTGTCGCGTGTCAGTGATAGAGCGTCGAGCGCGTTGTGCATAGACCCGAAGTCGGCTCAGCGCCTCTGTAGATGCGGGCTGACGTAGTCACCGACGAGGGTGCGAAAGGCGACGTTCATCCGGTTCCAGCCGTTGATCGCGATGATGGCCAAGGTCAAATCAACCAATGCCTTCTCGTCGAAGTGCTCGCGCACTTGGGCGTAGAGTGCGTCGGATACCTCATGCGTGGCGATTTGCGTGACCGCATCCGTCCAGGCCAATGCGGCACGCTCGTGTGGGCTGTAGCACGGCGCGTCGCGCCAGGCCGCGAGCAGGAACAGGCGCTGCTCGGTCTCGCCTCGGGCTCGCGCGTCCTTGGTGTGCATGTCGAGGCACCAACTGCAGCCGTTGATCTGCGATGCGCGCGTCTTGACCAACTCCAGTAGCGACTCTTCCAGACCGCTTTTGTGGATCTGCTGTTCGGTATGGATCATGGCCTGGAACGCGGCGGGTGACGCCAGCCTGTAGTCGAGTCGCTGATTCATCGGGGGCCTCCAGTAGTGTCTTCCGGATCCACGCGCCTAGCCGCCGTTGCACCAACCACAGCCGAGCAGAAACTGGTCCGGTGCTTCGTCGCTCGGTGTCAGCACAACGATGGGCGGACATCTATTGCTTGGCTGTTGCCGCGAGACAAACTTTCCCATGCTGAACTCGACGCCGGATTCCTCGGGCTGCAACTTCAGCAGCGTTACAATTTTTCGATAATCGCCGGTGAATTTTGCATAAGTGAACGCACCGAAATCCAAATTCGAATTTTCAGTCTCGGAGATCACTGCGGTTGCAGTCGCGTCGCCCACTTTCAGCGGTGAATCAAGAATGACAATTGCCCGATACGATGCGCCTTCTCCAAATCCGTAGGCGGCATATCCGTTTTTGAAGTTATTTCCTGCTTCGACCAAGGCATAGACGGCCTCGGCAGGGTCGCCCTTGCATAGAAGTGCTTCGGATAATTGCTTTGTCACATCGGCATTCGCCGAGATGGCGGTGCCAGGCGAAAGCAGCAGCGCCAGCAATGAAACGATTCGAATCAGCACGACGACCTCTTCGCGCTTTGGCGCGGCAGCAGAAATACCGACCTTGATCTTGCTCCACTGTCCGGCATCGATCAAGGCGAAAGCACGAAGGGGAGTACACGAGGTTTGCGGATGCTGTTCGCGGAGATCAAAGTTCGCTTTGTGGCGTCCTGATCGATCGCGTTCAAGTGCTATAAATGGCGTCCGCACAGTGCGGACAACCGGCGGCGCAATGCGTCGTCGGTGCAGATATCGTTCAGGAGATTCGCATGGGTTTTTTCGACAAGATTCTCAACACACTCGGATTCGGCAGCGCTGCCGCAGCAACTCCAGCGCCGACGCCCAAACCAGCAGCTCTGGAGCCGATTTTCGTCGAGCCGCCAAAAGCTTCCGCTCCTGCCAAGACGACCGAAGCGCCCATTTTGAAGGTTGAGGCACCAACGGCGATTGCGGTCGTCGATGTCGTCGCGCAATTGGAAGAACGCGCCAAGAAGAGCGCCCAGAAACTCAACTGGCGCACTTCCATCGTCGACCTGCTCAAGTTGCTCGATATCGATAGCAGCCTCGCTGCACGCAAGGAACTGGCGCAGGAACTTGACTGCCCGGACGAATTGATGGCCGATTCCGCAAAGATGAATGTTTGGCTGCACAAGGCCGTGCTCGCGCGCATCGCGACGAATGGCGGCAACGTGCCTGCCGACCTGCTCGACTGAACCACGGCCACGGGAGGGTTTGATCATGAATATTCAGGACATCCTGGCCTCGACCGGCGGCTTCGGTTCGATCGCCAAGGAACTCGGCATCAGTGAATCGCAAGTGGCGAGCGGTGCCCAGGCATTGCTTCCGGCGATCCTCGGCGGATTCAAGCGCCAGGCGAATGCGCAGCCTTCGGGCATGGACGCGCTCGGTGGGCTGCTCGGGCAATTGGGTGGTGGCGGATTGCTCGACAATCTGCTGTCGCCGGAACCGACGCAGGTAAATCGCGGCAACGACGTGCTCGGCCAGATCTTTGGTACGCGCGAAGTCAGTCGTCAGGTGGCGCAGCACGCATCGACGCAATCCGGACTCAGCCCGGACTTGCTCAAGAAGATGTTGCCGATGCTGGCGATGCTGGTCGCGGGCTACATGGCCAAGCAACAGGGTGGTGCGGCAACAGCGCCGGCGCAGGATGGCGGCATCCTCGGAGGGCTCGGTGGACTGATCGGCGGCATGCTCGGAGGCGGCGGGCAGCAACCCGCATCGAACCGGGGTGGAGGTGGACTGGGCGGCATGCTTGACCTCAATGGTGACGGCAACGCACTCGATGACATTCTCGGCATGGTGCAGAAGTCGATGCGCTGATCGTCTGCCGGAGGCACCCGGCAACGCCGTTTAACGCGACGTCGGGTGTGTTCTGCGGTGATCCATGCAAAGAGACGTAACGGCCATGATTCCCGGAAGCACGGCGAAGCGGATGTGGCGATCCGAACGAATCTTGATGTGGTCGCGGTTCGCGGTCACGACGTTCGCCGTGCTTGGCAGTGCGATCGCCGGCGCGGGCGAGTCACCGAGGTGCCCTGACCTGGCTGGGCACTATCGCATCGATGGATTCGGCCCCGTACTCGGTGATGCGCTCGAAGCACTGAACTTGAGTTCGGCCGGCTTTCAAGACAGCGAAGTGAAGCTGGCCGGGTCGGCGGATACGGCGCTGAGTTTTTGGATCAAAGTCGGCAAGACCGGTGTGATGGGTAATCGCCCCAGTCTCGTGTTGACGCGAGGCATCGACTACGACTGCGTCGACGGTGCCGTCGTGCTGAAGCACGCGGCGTCAAGCGGTCGGCAGACCCAAGAGGGCTGGCTGGAAGGTCGCTCGATCGTGCGACTCGCACCAGACGGTCGTGGCGGTCTCGGTCTCGGTACCGAGTTCCATGGGCGCCAGCGCACCACGTTGTACAGCTATGACTCCGCGCGCATCAGTGTGCCCAAACTCGGCACCGCGCGCACGCTGGCGGAAGGCATCCGCTGGCCGAACATCCGTGAGCCGCGGCCCGTTTCCGAAACCTACGTGCCGGCACCCGAATCCGCGCAGGTGCTCGCGATGCGTCAAATGCTCGATGCGACACTTCTCGGTGGCGTGACGCTCGGTGGCTTGAAGGACAGCGATGAAGGCGTGCTCGCCAGCCTGAGCACACCGCGTTCCAACGATGTCGTCGCCTTCGAGGACCGCCTACGCGACGCCGCCATTTTCTATCAAGTGAAGCGTTCGCCGATCTGGTCGAGCAATCAGTATTCCCTGCAATTCCTGTTTGCTGCCGAGGGCGCGGAAAAACGCAGTTGGCACCCGAGCGAATTCCGTGTGCAACATGAAATCGAGCGGATGCAGCACCCGATGATTAGTGTGAGCAAGGTCGAGGACACCGCCGATGGCTATCTCGCCACGCTCAGTGTGATCGGCCCGGAATCGGTTGAGACGATCTTGCAGCGTCTGCGCCTGAACACCACGATGTTCGGAAAGATCGAAGTGCTCGACGATACGCCGCATCCGAGCGCGCGCAATCTGCGTATCGTGCGCCTGCGCTTGAGTCTGCCGTAACCCTCGCTGCGCCGCACAGTTGACCAACGGTTTATTCGATGACGTCGGCACGTCGAGCCGCGACTGCCGAGGAATGTCGTGCAAGCAGCCAGATGCCGGCGATCACAATCGCGGTGCCGCTGATTTGGATCGGCGTGATCGTTTCGCCGAGCAGCCACCAACCGAAGAACAGCAGCGATACCGGCCCGACCATTGCAGTTTGCGAGGTGCTGGCCGGGCCGATACGGTCGATCGCAAACATCGTGAAGTAGACCGGGACGACGGTGCAGAACAGCGCATTGATCGCGGACAACAAATACACCGCATGCGGTTGCAACAAGTCGCTGACATTGCGGGTGATCGAGAAATGTACCAAAACGGCGATTGTCGACACGCACATCGCATAGGCGACAAGACGCAGGCTGCTGAGGCGCTTCAGCAGTTCACCCGAGAGCAGCAGATAGAACGCATAACTGAGCGCTGCGCCGAACACGAGTAGCGACCCGAAGGCGACGTGCTGGCCATCGACGCGCAGATTTTCGGCGAATACCAACACGATACCGGCGTAACTCACGCCCATCGCGAGCCACTGTGCGCGCGCGACCGGTTTCTTCAGGAACAACAGGCCGATGAGCAACACCAGGGTTGGATTCAGAAACAGGATCAGGCGTTCCAGGGAGGCGCTGACGTATTCGAGTCCCCAGAAATCGAGGAAGCTGGACAGGTAGTAGCCGAGTAGTCCAAGCAACACGATACGCCAGCGCGTGCGCGCGTCGAGAGGCACTTGGATGCGCGACGCCTTGACAGTTTCGAGCAGCGCAACAGTAGCGAACACTGGCAGCGAGAACAGCATGCGTAATGCCAGCACCGTCGTCGCATCGACCCCGTGCCGATAGATCAGCTTCGCAACAATGGCCTTACCCGAAAACAACACGGCAGCGATCAACGCGAACCAGAAGCCAGTGCGAGCGCGTTGTTTCGAATACACGAATGGGCCTCATCGCTTTCGGGAGCGCGCATTCTGACGGAGTCGCCGTGAATACGTGGCAGTGATCCAGACGTGCCGCGGTGACGCAGTGCTGACGCGCTATAGTCGGCGTGCTCCATTGGTCTTCTTGCCCTGCGCATTGGCTTCGCCATCGTGCAGTGCGTCCGTCACGCGTGTCCCGTGACTTGCTTCCGTCAAGGATCGATCATGTCGGGCTACTGCACCCGCGTCACCACCGTGCATCTGGGTGGTCACGATTACCGCATCCGTTCGCTCAGTGACCGGCAACAGTTTGCCGACCCGCTCGGACGTGCCGCGAAGGCCGGCATCTCCTCTGCAAATTGGAGCTTGTTTGGGCAGCTCTGGCCATCGGGCCGCTTGTTGGCCGAGGCGATGTCGGAGTTTGATATCGCCGGAAAGCGCATTCTTGAACTGGGTTGTGGCCTCGGCCTATCCAGTCTCGTATTGACGCGACGTGGTGCTGACGTGACCGCCACTGATCATCATCCACTGGCCGAAGTGTTTTTGTCGCACAACGCCGGGCTCAATGGCATCGGCATTCCGCATTACCACGATCTGCAATGGGCGGTGCCGGATACCGATTTGGGGCGCTTCGAACTGATTATCGCCAGCGACGTGCTCTACGAACGCGACCACGCCGCGTTGTTGACTGCGCTGTGCGAACGCCACGCACAACCCAAGTCAGAAATCGTCATCACCGATCCCGGTCGTGGCAACAGCGGTAGCTTTACCCGCGCCTTGGCGTTGCAGGGCTTCAGCATGGAAGAAACGCGATCACGCTTCGATGCCAACGATCGCCCACCGTTCCGCGGCCGGTTGCTGCATTACCGACGCGGTTGATCAGTGAAAATCGCGTGAGTGTGTGGTGAGTTCGCCAAGTAGCGCGTTGTAGTTGTGCAGGCGTTCGGCGATGACGTGCTGGACGCCATCGACACGTTGGACGTGGCCATCGACGCCGAGCAGGCGTGATTCGAGCAGGATGCGTCGCTGTGCTTCGGCGACGCGCAGCCAGATCACCAGATTGACGATGCCGGTTTCGTCTTCCAGCGTGACGAAAGTGACGCCACTCGCCGTGCCCGGACGTTGCCGAACGGTGACGAGTCCGGCGACGCGCACGCGCGCATCATGTGGGCGTTGCCCGAGTTCCGATGCGGACAACGCTCGCCGGGTACGCAACTGCTTCCGCACCAGTGACACCGGATGCGCCTTCAGTGACAGGCCGATGCGCGCATAGTCGGCGGCGACATCCTCGAACAGACTGGGCTGGGTCAGCGTGACCGATTCCTCGGCGATGCGTGCCTGCCCAAATACCGGCGTCGGTGCGCTCAGCGCTTCCACATCCCAGCGTGCGCGATGACGGTCGCCGGACAGACTGCGCAATGCATCGGCATCGGCGAGTCGCGCCTGTTCGAAGCGATTCAACGCGGCGCGTTCGACCAGATCGCGCACGTCCGTAAACGGCTGTGCACGACGTGCGGCCATGATGCGTTCACCGCAAGTTTGCGGCAGGCCATCGATCTGACGCAGGCCGAGGCGCAGCGCTTCGCCTTCCAGCGTGCAGTCCCAATCGCTGTGTCGGACATCGGCCGGCCGCACGCTTACACCATGCTGCACAACGTCCTGCACGATTTGCGCCGGCGCGTAAAATCCCATCGGCAGCGAATTCAACAATGCGCAGGCGAAGGCTGCGGGCTCGTGACATTTCAGCCAACTAGAGGCATAGGCCAGGATCGCGAAACTGGCGGCATGCGATTCCGGAAAACCATATTCACCGAAACCCTTGATCTGCTCGAAGATGCGGCTGCAGAAGTCTTCGCTGTAGCCACGCGCCTGCATGCGCCCGACGAGTTTGTCGCGCAGATGTTCGAGACCGCCGTGGCGTTTCCATGCGGCCATCGAGCGGCGCAGTTCATCCGCTTCGGTAGCGGTGAATTGCGCCGCGACCATCGACAGGTGCATTACCTGTTCTTGGAACAGCGGAACACCGAGTGTGCGTTCAAGCACCGGCTTGAGTTCGTCGAGTTCGTAGCTGATGGCCTCTTCGCCGTTGCGACGACGCAGGTAGGGATGGACCATGCCACCCTGAATTGGCCCCGGGCGAACGATCGCGACTTGGATGACCAAATCGTAAAAGCACGCCGGCTTCAATCGCGGCAGCATGCTCATTTGTGCGCGCGATTCGATCTGAAACACGCCGAGCGTATCGGCGCGCTGGATCATTGCGTAAGTTTTAGGGTCTTCGGCCGGCAGCGTCGCCAGCGTCCAGCGTTGCGCACGCTGTGCATGAACGAGATCGAAGCAGCGGCGCAGGCAGCTCAACATGCCGAGTGCGAGTACGTCGACTTTAAGCAACTTCATCGTTTCGAGATCGTCCTTGTCCCACTGGATGATGGTGCGATCCGGCATCGCCGCGTTTTCGACCGGCACCAGCGAGGCCAGCGAATGTTCGGAAATCACGAAGCCGCCGACGTGCTGCGATAAGTGGCGCGGGAAGCCGCGTAACTGGCGCACCAGGCGGATCAGCTTGCGCAGAATGGGTGCGTCGGGGTCGTAGCCGTGTTCGCGCAAGCGTGTTTCCAGCACCCTATGCGAATCCCATCCGCCGATGGCGCGGGTGAAGCTCTCCACGCTATCGAGCGGCAGGCCAAGTACGCGACCGACATCGCGGATCGCGCTGCGTGTGCGATAGCGGATCACGGTCGCGGCCAGCGCGGTGCGCTCGCGTCCGTACTTGGCGTAGATGTACTGGATCACTTCCTCGCGGCGTTCGTGTTCGAAATCGACGTCGATGTCCGGCGGCTGGCCGCGGGCGCTGGACAGAAAGCGTTCGAACAGCACGTTCATGCGCGCCGGATCAACTGCGGTGATGCCGAGACAGAAGCAGACCACCGAATTCGCCGATGAGCCGCGACCTTGGCAGAGGATGTCGCGACTGCGGGCGTAGCGAACGATGTCCTCGACGGTCAGGAAGAAGGCCTCGAACTTCAGTTCGGCGATCAGCGCCAGTTCCTTTTCGATCAAGCTGCGAACGTGGCCCGGAATGCCCTCGGGCCAGCGTTCGTGGGCGCCGTGTTCGGTCAAGCTGCGCAGGTATTGCGTCGGTGTCGAAGCGGCCGGCACGAGTTCGCGCGGATACTGGTAGTTCAGATCTTTTAGCGAGAAGCAGCATTGTTCGGCGATACGCTGGCTGGCATCAAGCAGGGCGCGTGGATAGATCGTCGCCAGGTCGTCGATACGGCGCAGGTGGCGTTCGCCATTCGGGTGCAGGGCGAAGCCGGCCTCGGCGACTGTGGTGTTCAGGCGGATTGCGGTCACGGTGTCTTGCAGCGCACGCCGCGCACGCACGTGCATGTGCACATCGCCGCAAGCCACCGGCGTCAGTCCATGCGATTCGGCGAGTGCGAGCAGGGCAGCGAGACGCTCGTCGTCATTTGCACCGCGATGCAGTTCGATGGCGAGGTAGACGTGGTTGCCGAACAGAGCCTTGGCCCATTCGATTGACGGGGCATCAGTTCCGCTGAGTACCGGTAACAACAAGGCGATCAGACCATCGCCATGTCCGCTGAAGTCGTTGCGTGACAGCCGGTAGCGGCCTTTGGGCGCCGCCCGCCGCCCTTGGGTGATGATGCGGCACAAATTCGTGTAGCCGCCGTGGTCGATCACCAGCAGCACCAGTCGCGTGCCTTCGATCAAGGTGAATTCGGCGCCGACAATCAGGCGCAGCCCCGTCTTCTCCGCCGCCTCGTGCGCACGCACGATGCCAGCGAGTGAGCAGTCATCGGTGATCGCGAGTGCGTCGTAACCGAGTTGCTGTGCGCGCTGGAACAGTTCGATTGCAGACGATGCGCCACGCAGGAAGCTGAAGTTCGACAGACAGTGCAGCTCGGCATAGACGGGAACGTCGCTCATGGCTGATCACGCATAGACCCCTTGTACGAACCAGTCGTGTGGTGCTTGGCGATTGCGAAAGACCCATAGACGGGCGCCATCTGTTTGATCGAGGCGGTAGTAGTCGCGGGTCGCATCGGCTTCATCCCACCAGCCGCTCTCGATACGCTCGGGCAGGCTGAGCCGCGCACGCCGCCAGTCGAAGCTCGGCCATTGCGCGACTGGTTGCGGTTCGGATAGCAGAAACATCGGACGCATCGCTGTCGTAGGAGCGACCCATGGGTCGCGATGCTTTTCTTGCGATGTCCCGGTTGGCCGGGAAAAGAATCGCTTTTCTTGCGATGTCCCGGTTGGCCGGGAAAAGAATCGCTTTTCTTGCGATGTCCCGGTTGGCCGGGAAAAGAATCGC